>Ga0307505_10000116_pt1 | contig 98114 bp, 79 predicted proteins | sample 23_S_MG_FD_202183 | JGI IMG/M metagenome (GOLD analysis project Ga0307505, IMG submission 202183) | Soil microbial communities from Populus trichocarpa stands in riparian zone in the Pacific Northwest, United States - 23_S | ecosystem: Environmental > Terrestrial > Soil > Riparian zone > Trees...
CGCCGAGCACCAGGTCGGCTCCCTCGCGAAACGGCACGTCGGTGCTCTTGCCGTACACCTCCGAGGTGGACGCGATGAACACCAGTTTCTTTTTCTTGTTCGCGTGTTTCAGCACCACCTCGGTGCCGTGCACGTTGGTCTCGATGGTGTGGACGGGCTGCTCGACGATGAGCTTCACGCCGACGGCGGCTGCCAGGTGGAACACCACGTCGCTCTGGTCGACGAGCTCGGCCAGCAGCGATTCGTTGGTTACCGAGTCGATCGTGTAGGAGAACCCCGAGCGGCCTTTCAGGTGTGCGACGTTCTCGATGGAACCGGTCGAGAGGTTGTCGAGGACGTGGGCATCGTGGCCGCGGGCCAGGAGCTCCTCCGCGAGATGGGACCCGATGAATCCGGCTCCGCCTGTGATGAGGGCCTTCACTCGTTACAGCGTCCTTTCTTCGAACTCGTTGACCGCGTCGGCCACCCGGGCCACGTGATCGGTGGAGAGTCGCGGGTGCAGCGGAAGCGACAGCAGCTCCGTCGCCGCACGGTCGGCGACCGGGCACGGTCGTTTCCCGTAGTGTTCGAACGCGGGTTGCGCCGAGAGCGGGACGGGATAGTGCACCAGCGTTTCGATCCCGCGCTCGTCGAGGTACGCCCGCAGGGCGTCTCGGTCGGGTGATCGTACTGGAAACAGGTGGTACACGTGGCCGGCATCGCGTTCGGGCACGGGTGCCGCGCCCTTCGTCAGCCGCCGCCGATACTCGGCCGCCAGGCCCCGGCGCGTCGCGGTCGCCTGCGCCAGGCCGGGTAGCCGGGCCCGGAGCACCGCGGCCTGCACCTCGTCGAGGCGGCTGTTCACGCCCGGTTCCACGTGTTGGTATCTCGTCGATTGCCCGCCGTTGCGGAGCCGCCTGATCCGGGTAGCCAGCGCCTCCTCGTTGGTGACGACGGCCCCGCCATCCCCCAGCGCGCCGAGGTTCTTGGTGGGGTAGAAGCTGAATGCCCCGGCCGCGCCACGGGTGCCGACCGGCACGCCGGCGTTCGTTGCGAGGTGCGCCTGGCAGCAGTCCTCCACGACGGCCAGACCGTGCCGCGCGGCTACCGCTGCCACCGCTGGCCCGTCCGCGGGCTGGCCGTACAAGTGCACAGGCACGATCGCGCGCGTTCGCGGCGACACGGCCTCGGCGCACGCGGCGGGGTCCATGGTCAGCGTGTGCGGATCGACGTCCACGACGACCGGTGTCGCGCCGACCATCGTCACGGCCAGTCCGGTGAAGGCCGCCGTCATGGCTGGGACGATCACTTCGTCGCCCGGCCCCACGTCGAGCGCACGCAACACCAGCGCGATGGCGTCGGTGCCGTTGCCGACGCCGACGGCGTGGGCTGCGCCACAGGCGGCGGCGAACTCGTGTTCGAAGCCTTCGACCTCCGGCCCCAGCACGAACCATCCCCTGGCGACCACGCGTTCGATAGCCTGGGCGACGAGCGCGCTGTCGGGGCCCGGTCGCAGATCAGCGAACGGAATCCGTTCCGCGCCCGTCACCGTGTGCCCACCTGCGACGGGGCAGGCACGTAGTGCTCCATGTGCTCGCGGTAGAACGCGAGCGTCTCGGCCAGGCCGATGGCCAGCGAGGTGCGCGCACGCCAGCCGACGGCTCCGGCAATGCGCGACGAGTCGGCGTGGAAGTCGCCGATGTCGATCGCCTTCTTCTCGGCCGGCCATTCCACCAAGCGATAGCGGCCCGAGCCCGCCGCGGCGATGAGCAGCTCGACGAGCGCCCGGTGCGAGATCGGTTCGGCGCCGCCCACGTTGAACACCTGGCCATTGCACCTGTCGCTGGCCCCCGCCCGCAGAAACGCGTCGGCGGCGTCGTCCACGAAGACGAAGTCGCGAATCTGTTCGCCGGTCCCGTAGATCTGGATCTCCTGGTCTTCGATGGCGAGACGGATGAACCAGCCGATGAATCCCTGCCGGTTGTGCTTGAGGAGCTGGCGGGGCCCGTACACGTTGGTCAGCCGCAACGAGCAGGCACGCACCCCGAACACGTTGTTGTAGACGATGTGGTAGTTCTCGCCGGCGGCCTTGTTGATCCCGTTCACGTCGGTGGGCCGCACCAGGTGGCCTTCGCCGACGGGTAGGCTGTCCGGGCGGCCGTACACCTGGCGGGTACCGGCGAACACGACCTTGACGGCCGGGTTGTGGTGTCGACACGCCTCGAGCAGCGACAACTGCGCGCGGCAGTTGATGTCGAGGTCCGTGTCGGGATCCTGCATGCTGTCGATGTGGCTGACCTGGCCCGCCAGGTTGAAGATCACGTCCACTTCGCGGACCAGGTGATTCATCGTGCTGCGCTGCCGCACGTCGGCGATGTTGATGCGCAGCCGCTCCTCCAGTCCGGAGAGGTTGAAGGCGTTCCCCCCGTAGTCGGGGATCATCGAGTCGACGATCAAGACCTTGGCGCCAAGGTCCACGAGTTGTCGCGCGAGGTTGCTGCCGATGAAGCCCATGCCGCCCGTCACCATCACGCGACGGTCCCGGTAGAAGCCGCGATAGTCCTCGACGCTACTCTCGGCGAGGCTGTCCGGCGGGCTCACGGTCGGATTCTACCAGAGCAGGTCAGCGTGGCCGGGAGCCGAAGACCATCAGTTTCAGCCACAATCTCGCGAGGTCGACGTAGGTCTTGGCGATCCGGCCCGGACGGAAGAACTGCGATTCGCCGAACTGCCTGGCGTAGTGGTGCACCGACACCTCTCGGAACTGTGCGCCGGCGTATTGCGACAACTTCACCAGCTCGACGCAGATGGACCCGCTGTTCTGCGTCAAGCGCACCTGGCTGAGGATCGATCGGCGAATCAGCCGGAAGTCGCAGTCGACGTCGGTGACGGGGAGCCAGAACGACCAGCGCGTGGCGAAGCGGTGGAGGTTGCCCGCGAACACGCGGTAGCCCGGGTCCTGGCGTGTCATCTTCATCCCGTTCACGAAGTCGGTATCGGGCGTCAGCAGCATCATGAGCAACGGCAGCTCGCCGACGTCGTATTGCCCGTCGCCGTCGGTGTAGAACACCAGCTCCTTCGACGCGTGCTCGAAGCCGCTCCGAAGCGCCCCGCCGTACCCGCGGTTGGCGCTGTGGGTGATGACGCGCAACCACGGCAGCTCCGCGGCGAGGCGATCGAGCACCGCGCCGCTGCCGTCGCTGGACCCGTCGTTGACGACCAGCACCTCGAAGTCGCCGGTCAGCTGCGACAGCTCCTGCGCCACCCGGCGGACCAGCGTCTCGATGGTGCGCTCGTCGTTGTAGCAGGGAAAGAACGCGGAGATCGACGGCCGATGCTCGCTCACGGGACGCGGAGGGTAGCACGAACCGGAGCGCGTCTGACAAGGCGCCAGGGCAACACCGCCGACTCGGCGATGACTCCCCACGACAGCTTCGACGCCCCCTCGCGACGTTCGACGAAGGTGATGGGTACTTCGAGAATCCTGCCGCCTGCCTGGCGCGCTTTCCACGCCAGCTCCACTTGGAAGGCGTAGCCGTCGGACCGCACGTCGGTCAGGTCCAGCGCGGCCAGGAGCGGTCGGCTCCAGCAGCGGAATCCGCTGGTGAGGTCGCGGACCTCGAGTCCGGTGACGGAACGCACGTACCAGTTGGCGAAGGCGCTCAACGCGCGGCGTCGCCGGGGCCAGTTCTGGACGCGGCCCCCTTCGACGTAGCGCGATCCCACCAAGAGGTCCGCTCGATCGGCGGCATCCAGCATCGTGCGCAGGTCCGCGGGATCGTGCGACAAGTCCGCGTCCATCTGGCAGATGTGCGTCGCGCCGGTTTCGAGTGCCGCCCGCATCCCATCGAGGTGCGAGCGGCCGAACCCACGACGGCCCGTGCGGTGGAGCACTCGCATCCGGCCGCCGCTCGAACGAGCCAGGCTGTCCGCCTCCTCGCCCGTTCCGTCCGGCGAGCCGTCGTCGACGACCAGCACGTCGAGGTTCTCGATTTGGAGCAGCGACGGCACCAGCAGCGCGATGTTCGCGCGCTCGTTGTAGGTGGGGACGATGACGACTGGGCGCATCTGAAAACTCGACGCTGCTAGGCGGCGGTTGGCGTGGCCGGGCTGGCGGACGCGGCCAACAATCGCTCCACCACGCCTTCCCACGTGATCAGGCGCGCGCGCTCGTAGCCGTTCTCGCCGAGCCGTCGCGCGAGTCCCTCGTTGGCGCCCAACTGGGCCACCGCCTCGGCCAGCGCCTCTGCCTGCGGCTCCCGGACGAACCCGTTCACGCCGTCTCGGACGAACTCGAGCGGACCGCCCGAATCGGATGTCGTGACGACGGGCTTCCGCGACAAGAACGCCTCCAGCGTGACGTAGCCGTAGTCCTCCTGGAACGGAACGAAGAGCACCCCGCGGGCCCCTGCCAGCAGGTCGATCATCTGTTCGTCGGAGACGTGCCCGAGCAGCTGCACGCGCGAGGACAATCCCCGTGCGGCGATCGTCGCTTCGAGCTCGGCGCGCACGCTGCCTTCCCCGGCGATCAGGAGCCGCGTCGGTCCCGGCACGTGCGCGAAGGCGTCGATCGCCAGGTCCACGCGTTTCACCTTCTCCAGACGCGAGATGGTCAGGACGTAGTCGCCACACGCGCCCGCGCGGAGCGAGCCCGCCAGCCGCGGCGGATGGTAGAGCGTGTCGGCGCGAAGCCCGTTGTACTTCGCGACGCGCGCCGACACGGTGTCGGCGATGCTGAAGAGACCCGCGCACTCGCGCAGCATGGCCGTGTCGAGATCGATGAGCCGCTTGCGCAACGCGACGTCGCGCTCGGTGTGCTCGAAGTCGCTGTAGGGGGTCCCGCACAGCTCGTAAGCAGCGCGATGCTGGTGGACCAGCCATGCCACCTTGCCGGGATGGCGCACGAAGTAGGTGGGGAACTTCGTGGCGATGACGGCGTCGATGGGGCGCTCGAGCGCGTGTCCGAGGTCGATGAGTCGCCACGCCGCGGCGTGGGCCATCAGCTCGTCGCGCGGGCTGTCCCGGAACGGGATCGACACGACGTCCGCCTCGACCCCTCCGGCTCGCAGCGCCCCGACCAGCTCGCGAACGAGGATTTCGGCGCCGCCGCGCACGAAAGGCGTTTGGCTTTCCAGTACCAGAACGCGCCGCACGCCTCAGGCCCAGGTCACCAGAGATGGTGACCGACGCAACGTGGAGAATCGGTCATTCAACAGATAAGCGAAAATCAGTCGAATGAGTGGCATTGAACCTACAACAGCTGAGTCGTTGGCGATTGACAAGGCATCGACGCCCACATAACATCCGAGTGGATTTTTGTGGCCTGAAATGGACCCAAAGGGACTCCGCGGGAGCGCTTCAGCCCGTATCGATGAGAAGGGACGGCTGAAAGTCCCAACCATCTTTCGGGGGCTCGTCCACGCCCAGGCGGGGCCGGACGTCTTCGTGACCAGCCTGACCAGCGAATGCGTGCGGATCTACCCCATGGACGTGTGGCTCGCGACCGAACAGAAGGTGCTGGAGATGCCGGGCAACCACCCGTCGCGGCTGAAGTTCCTGGACCGGGTGAACTACTACGGTCAGGCAGGCGAGCTCGATGGTCAAGGCCGCGTCGTGATTCCACAACAGCTGCGCGAACACGCAGCCATTGTAGGCGACGTATGCGTGATCGGTCGCATCAACCACCTGGAAGTGTGGAACCTCGAGCGGTTCGTCGCGAAGCTCCAGCGCGAGCCCTGGGACGATGCGGACGGGTTGAAGTTGTCGGAATTCGGCGTCTGACGGCTGCGCGGTTCCGGCAACGACGGCAATGGTTCACGAGCCCGTGATGGTGGCGGAGGTGCTGGCCCTTTTGGTGCCGTCGCGCGGGGGTACGTTCGTGGACTGCACCGTGGGCCTGGGCGGGCACGCCCGCGCGCTTCTCGAGGCCGGCGCCACGCGGCTCATCGGGATCGACCGCGACCCCGCGGCCGTGGACGGCGCGCGGCGCGCGTTGGAAGGGTTCGGGCCGCGAGCCGAGGTGTGGCACGGAGACTACCGGCGGATGGGTGACGCCCTCGACGCGCGCGAGGTGCGAGAGGTGGACGGCGTCCTCGTGGACCTTGGCGTGTCCTCGATGCAGCTCGACGCCGCCGGGCGGGGGTTCAGCTTCCAGCGAGACGAACCGCTGGACATGCGCATGGACACGTCCAGTGGTGAGACCGCGGCCGAGATGTTGGCCGAGGTCGACGAGCGAACGCTGGCGAACGTGATCTACGAGTTTGGCGAAGAGCGTCACTCGCGCCGGATTGCACGGGCGATCGTGGCCGCTCGACTGACGGCGCCGGTGGATACGACGGGACGGCTGGCCGCCATCGTCCGGCGCGCGGTGCCCCGTCGCGGCTACGAGCGGATCGATCCGGCGACGCGGACGTTTCAGGCGGTGCGGATCTGGGTCAACCGCGAGTTGGAGGGACTGGACGTGTTCTTGCGGGCCGCCGCCCGTCGACTCGCGGCGGGAGGCCGGATCGCGGTGCTGTCGTTCCATTCGCTGGAAGACCGGATCGTCAAGCACACCTTCCGGGCCATGCAGGCCGAGGATCCGCCTGTTGTCCGCGTGCTGCAGAAGCGGCCGCTCGTGCCCTCGGAAGCCGAAGTGGCCGCGAACCCGCGCGCGCGAAGCGCGAAGCTTCGCGGGGCCGAGGCGGCGTGACGGGTTCGATCAGATGCGGCAGGAGGACGTGATGACGAGTGAGTCGTTCGAATACGCCGTCAAGAAAGACGTCCGTAACAACCCGATCGTTCGCGAGGTCGACCGCGAGCGGCACAAGGACATGTTCCGGTCGCTCTTCACCGGAGCCTTCCTGGTCATCGTGCTCCTGTTCTGGGCCTGGCAGCAGTTCGAGTTCCTGCGCTACGGGTACCGGTTCGAGCAGATGGAGCAGGAGCGGGCAGCCGAAGAAGAGGTCAATCGTCATCTGCGGCTGGAGATCGAGACGTTGAGCGCGCCGGCCCTCATCGAGCGCAAGGCCACCAAACAGCTGGGCATGGTGGCCCCTGCGCCGGGCGAGGCCACCATCCTTGAACGCGTGATCCACGCGCAGACGCTCCCGAAGTCCGTCGTCGCGAGACGCTAGGCATCTTCCATGGTCACCGGCGAATCGACCTCGGCTGCGGCGGATCGCCGAAGCCACGCCTGGCGGCCGGTGCTCGGGCAGCGCATCGGCGTGTGCGCCGCTGTCATTGCCCTGTGGGTCGCCGCGATCGGCGGCCGCCTCGTGTATCTGCAGGTGTTCCAGCACGACGAGCTGGCGGGCCGGGCTCAGCGCCAGCAGAGCCGTACGGTGGTGGCCCCGGCCCAGCGCGCCGACATCGTGGACCGCAACGGGCAGATGCTGGCGTCCAGCGTCGAGGCCGAGACGGTCTACGCCGTGCCGACCGACATCAAGGACGCCGGCGCGGCGTCGAGGGCCTTGTGCCGCGCCCTCGGTGACTGCACCTCCAAGGACCGCGCGGCGCTGACCGACCGCATTCGGAAAGGGCGGGCCTTCGTCTACGTCCGCCGGCAGGTGACGCCCGAACAGGCCCGTCGCGTGGCCGCGCTCGAACTGAAGGGCGTCGGCTTCCTCAAGGAGCATCGACGCTTCTACCCCAACAAGGCGCTGGCGGCCCACGTCCTGGGCCACGTCGGCATCGACAACGTGGGACTGGGCGGCATCGAGGCCGCGTTCGATTCGACGATCAAAGGCAAGCCCGGTGCGGTGCTGATTCATGTGGACGCGAAAGGCCTCGCCTTCAGCCGCACCGAGCGGAAGCCCACGGCGGGCTCGACGCTCGAGCTGACCCTCGACGAGCAGGTCCAGTACATCGTGGAACGCGAGCTTCGCGCGGGCGTCGAGTGGAGCGGCGCCTCCGGCGGCGCCGCCGTCGTGATGGATCCGTTCACGGGCGAATTGCTGGCCGTGGCCAGTTACCCGACCTTCAATCCGAACGCGTACCGGCAGTCCACCGCCGCCGGCCGGCGCAACCGCGCGATCCACGACCTGTACGAGCCCGGCTCGACCTTCAAGATCATCACGGCCGCCGCCGCGCTCGAGGAGAAGGTCGTGCGGCCCTCGGACCGCATCGACGTCAGCCCCGGGTACGTCAAGTTCGGCAACCGGGTCATTCGTGACGATCACCGCTACAGCTCGCTGACGTTCGAGGAGGTGGTGACCTACTCGAGCAACGTCGGCGCCATTCGCGCAGGATCGAAGCTGGGCCCCGAGCGGTTCGATCGCTACGTGCGGTCCTTCGGGTTCGGTGCGCCCTTGTCGCCGGACTTCAGGGGCGAGAGCGCCGGCATCGTCTGGGACGCGGCCGCACTGACCCCAAGCGCTCTCGCGTCGACGCTCATCGGCTACCAAGTGGGCGTCACCCCCCTTCAGATGGCGACCGCCGTCAGCGCCGTCGCCAACGGCGGAGAAGTGCTGGAGCCACGCGTCGTCCGCGCGGTCATCCGCGACCGCGTTCGGACGGAGGTCGCGAAGAAGGTCCTGCGGCGCGCCATCAGCCGGGAAACCGCGGCGCAGCTCGTGCCGATGCTGGAGTCGGTCGTCGAGAAGGGGACGGCCAAGGTGGCCCAGATGGACGGCTACACCGTGGCCGGCAAGACCGGCACCGCCAAGAAGCTCGTGAATGGCAGCTACCGCGGCCACTCCGACTACAACGTCTCCTTCGTGGGCTTCGTGCCGTCGCGATCGCCACGGTTCACCATCGTCGTCGTGGTGGACTCACCCCACAAGGTGTCGCCGTATGGCGGCGTCGTGGCCGCTCCGATCTTCCAACGGATCAGCGAGGCCGTGATGCGGCACGCGGGCGTGCCGCGAACGGTCGATCCCGCGCCGCCCATCATCGCCGTGCGTGAGGCGCTCTCCGAAGGTGTGGCGCCGCGCCAGACGACCGTCTCACGCGATCCGAGCACCACCGTCACGTCGAGCGGTGTCGGCGCCGTGCCGGACCTGTCGGGCATGAGCGCCCGCGCGGCCGCGCGCATGTTGGCGGAGCGCGGTCTGACGCCCCGCATGATTGGTGCCGGCTTCGTGGTGGCTCAGGATCCTCCCGCCGGATCGCCCCTCTCGCAGGATCCCACGGCAACGCTCTGGCTCAGTCGCCGACCGGCCGTCATCCAGGTGAGTGGCCAGGCTCCATGACGGTCGCATCGCTGCTCGAACGAGGCCTGTCCGGCCTTGCGTCCCTGCCGGATCTGGCGCGCGCGTCGCGCGCCACAGCCGACGTGAGCGGCGTCGCCTACGACTCGCGCGCGGTCGTGCCCGGTCAGGTGTTCGTGGCCTTGAAGGGCCTGCGCGACGACGGTGCCGCGTATGCGGCGCAGGCCGTCGCGGCCGGCGCGGTCGCAGTAGTGTCCGAGCAGGCGCCTCCTGCGGGCGCGCCCGTGCCGTGGATCGTGGTGACCGATGCCCGTTTGGCCCTCGCCCAGCTGGCCGCCGAGTACTTCGAGCACCCGAGCCGCCAGATGCCGGTCGTCGGGGTCACCGGCACCAACGGCAAGACGACGACCGCGTATCTGCTGGCGGCCATCTTCGAGGCGGCCGGCGTGCGCTGCGGAATGATGGGGACGGTCGAGTACCGGATTGGCACGACGACCATTCCGGCCACGCGCACGACGCCGGAAGCACCAGACGTGCAAGCCCTCTTGCGCCGCATGCGTGCCGCATCGTGCGGGGCGTGCGTCATGGAGGTGTCGTCCCACGCGTTGGCCCTTCGACGCGTCGACGCGATCCAGTTCGCCGCCGGGGTCTTCACGAACCTCACGCGTGACCATCTGGACTTCCACGGCAGCATGGAGGACTACTTCCTTGCCAAGCGGCGGCTGTTCGATCTGCTGCCGCCCGACGCGCCGTCGCTCGTCAACATCGACGACCCGCGTGGCGCCGCCCTGATGGAGGTGGCGAGCCGTCCCGTCAGCTACGGCATCGCCAAGCCCGCGCAGGTCTCGCCTGGTCCCTTGACGTTGTCGCTGGACGGCCTGTCATTCGACGTCCGCTGCGGTCGAGGAACCGTGCACGTGCGATCCCGGCTGGTTGGCAAGGCGAACGTCTACAACATCCTCGCGGCCGTTGGCGTGACGGCCGAGCTGGGCCTGCCGCTTTCGGCAATCGAGGACGGACTCGAGGCCCTGCCCGGCGTGCCAGGCCGATTCGAGGTGGTTTCGTCGAGCGCCGACGACATCACGGTGGTCGTCGACTACGCGCACACCGACGACGCGCTGCGAAACCTTCTCGAGACGGCGCGTCCGATGGCACGGCGTGTCGTCACCGTCTTCGGCGCCGGGGGCAATCGGGACCGGACCAAGCGCCCGCTCATGGGCATGGTGGCTGCCCGCTTGAGCGACGTGGTGGTGATCACGTCGGACAACCCGCGTAACGAGGACCCGGTCCGGATCATCGAGGAAGTGATGCGGGGGGCCGAGCCGGAGATCCGGCAACGTCCCGTGACGGTGACCGCCGTTGTCGACCGTGCCGAGGCCATTCACGGCGCGGTGCGCGGCGCCGTGGCGGGCGATCTCGTGCTCATCGCCGGGAAGGGTCACGAGAAGTATCAGGAGATCGACGGCGCTTCCCACGCATTCGACGACGTGGAGATAGCCCGCGCCGCCTTGGCCGAAAGACGTATGCCGCGAACGAGGGTTGGGTGAGTGGTGTCGCCCTGTCCTTGGCGTGGGTCGCGCGTGTGGTCGATGGCGACCTGCGCGGCCGCGACATTCCCGAGGTCGGGGACGTGGTGACCGACAGCCGCGCCATGGCTCGCGGCGACCTTTTCGTCGCGTTGTCCGGGCCGCGATTCGACGGTCACGACTTCGTCGGTGCGGCCCTCGAGCGTGGGGCCGCGGCGGCGGTGGTGTCGCGCCGATGGCACGATGATCACCCGCCCGAGTCGGCCGCTGGTGCCGTGGTCGTCGTCGAAGATCCCCTGAAGGCGCTGCAATCGCTGGCGCATGCCGTGCGCCGGGCCGTGCCCACGCGGGTGGTGGCGATCACGGGCAGCGCGGGAAAGACGACTACCAAGGAGCTGACGGCTGGGGCGCTCCAACCGACCTACTCGGTGGTGAAGAACAAGGGCAACCTCAACAACCACATCGGGCTGCCGTTGTCGCTGATGCAGCTGCGGACCGCGCCAGACATGGCGGTGCTCGAGCTGGGAATGAATCACGCGGGCGAGATTCGCACGCTCGTCGGCATCGCCGAACCGGACGTGCGCGTCTGGACCAACGTCGGCGACGCGCACGTGGGCTTCTTCGCGTCCAGCGACGCGATCGCCGACGCGAAGGCGGAGATCCTGGACGCGTCGGACTCGTCGACGCTGCTCGTCTGCTCGGCCGACGACGCGCGCATCACCGCCCGGCGAGGATCGTTTCCTGGTCGTACCGTCACGTTCGGCGAGTCGCCCGATGCCAGCGTGCGGGCAGAGGACGTCGAGGACCGCGGGGTGGACGGCGTGCGGGCCACCGTGGTGACGCGTCACGGTCGGGCGGTGTTCGAGACGCCGCTCCTGGGCCGCGCCAACATGGCGAATGTCCTGGCCGCGACCGCCGTGGCCACCGAAAGCGGCGTGCCACTCGAGGTCGTGCGCGATCGCGTCGCGGGCATCGAACCCGCCGATCGGCGCGGCGTGGTGCGCCGCCTTCGCAACCACGTGGTCGTGATCGATGACTCGTATAACTCTAGCCCGGCCGCGCTGACGCAGGCGCTGCGAACGCTGGCGCACGAGCGCCGCGCGCGCGGACGCGTGGCGGTGATCGGCGAGATGCTCGAGCTCGGCGACCACGCCCTGGCCCTTCACGAGGAGTGCGGGCGAATCGCCGCCGGTTGCGGCCTGCGGGCGCTGTTTGCGGTGGGCGGTCTGCCGGCACGCGTCCTGGCACACGCCGCCGTGGTGGCAGGGATGCCCGAGTCGGCTGTCCGCTATATGCCAACCAGCGATGCCGCTGCGCCCGCCGTGGTCGAGGCCGTGGATGCCGGCGACGTGGTGCTGATCAAGGGATCGCGTGGCACGCGCTGTGACGTGGTGGTCGACCGCCTCGTCCAGGAGCGCGGCTGATGCTCTACTACCTGCTGCCGCCGCTCGCCGACGCCGCGCCCTTCCTGGGGTTCCTGAACGTGGCTCGGTACATCACGTTCCGCACGGCCGCCGCCAGCCTGACGGCGCTCGTGCTGAGCCTCATCGTGGGCCCGCGGTTCATCCGCATGGTGCGCGATTTCCAAATCGGGCAGATCATCCGGCAGGAAGGGCCGCAATCGCACCGGGCGAAGGCCGGCACGCCGACGATGGGCGGCTTGCTGATCCTGAGCGCCGCCATCGTGCCCACGCTCTTGTGGGCCGACCTGGCCGATCCCTTCGTCTGGATTGCCGTGCTGGCCACGGCGGGATGCGGCGCGGTCGGTTTCGCGGACGACTTCCTGAAGCTGACGCGGCGTTCGCACCACGGGTTGATCCCTCGGTACAAGATGGCCGGGCTGCTCCTGGTCGCCGTCGGTGTCGGCCTGGCCGTCGTCTCGCTGGCCCGCCAGACTCCGCCGGTCTACAGCACGCAGCTCATCTTTCCGTTCTTCAAGAACCTGACGCCGGACGTCGGCGGCATCGGCTACGTGCTCTTCGTCGTCGTCGTGTTGATCTGCGCGACCAACGCCGTCAACCTCACCGATGGCCTCGACGGGTTGGCGATCAGCACCTTCGGCGTGGCGGCGGCCGCGTTCACGGCGCTCACGTACGTGACGAGCCACGCCGTGCTCGCGGGCTATCTCCTGTTGCCGCACTTTCCGCTGGCGGGCGAGTTGACCGTCTTCTGCGGCGCGCTCGTCGGCGCCAGCCTCGGTTTCCTCTGGTACAACTCCTACCCGGCCGAGATCTTCATGGGCGACGTCGGGTCGCTTGGGCTGGGTGGCGCCATTGGCACGGTGGCCGTGCTGATCAAGCAGGAGCTGCTCCTCGCCATCGTCGGCGGCATCTGGGTGCTCGAGGCCCTCTCCGTCATCATCCAGGTGGCGTGGTTCAAGATGACGGGCCGCCGCGTGTTCCGGATGTCTCCCCTCCACCACCACTTCGAGCTGATCGGGTGGAGCGAGCCGAAGGTGATCGCGCGATTCCTGATCGTGTCGATCCTGTTTGCGTTGTTCAGCCTGACGACGCTGAAGCTGCGGTGATGCGGTGGCAGTGTCGGACTTCTCGGTCGTCGGGCGTCGGGTGGTGGTGGTGGGCGCGGCGCGCAGCGGCGTGGCGGCGGCCCATCTGCTGGTCGCACGAGGTGCGCGCGTGACGCTGACCGACACGCGGACGTCGATCGAGGCGGGACCGTCGCTGCGCGACCGGGGAGTGGCGCTCGAGCTGGGCGGTCACGACTCCCGGACGCTGGCCCAGGCCGATCTCATCGTCGTCAGCCCCGGCGTGTCGCTCGAACAGCCCGTGTTCGCCGAGGCCAAGGGCCACGGCGTGGAGACGATCGGCGAGCTCGAGCTCGCCTCCAGATGGCTGCGCGGACGCGTGATCGCGGTCACGGGCACCAAGGGCAAGTCGACGACCACCACGGTCATCGGGCGCATGCTCGAGGCCGAGGGACGACACGTGCTGGTCGGCGGCAACATCGGCGTTCCCGTGTCCGCCCAGGTCGAGGAGTCCACGCCCGACACCGTGCACGTGGTCGAGGTCAGCAGCTTCCAGTTGGAGACGACCACCACGTTCCGCCCGTGGATCGCGTTGTGGCTGAACATGGCGGCTGATCATCTCGACCGGCACGCCACGCTGGACGAGTACGCGGCGGCGAAGGCGCGCGTCTTCACGAACCAGCAGCCCGACGACTTCGCGATCGTGAACGTCGACGATCCGGTCGTGATGCGGTGGAGCCGTGGCACGGCTGCTCGAACGGTGGCCTTTTCGGCCTCCGCCGAGACCGCGGACGGGTTTTTCGCGCAGGGCGACTGGATCGTGCGCCGCACATCGACCGGGACCGACAGGCTGGTGCCGACCACGGCCGTCGAGCTGGCCGGGCGGCACATGCTGGGCAACGTCGTCGCGGCCGTGGCCGTGGCCTCGGTTGCCGGCGCCGGTCCCGATGCCATGGCCCGCGGGCTCGCCGGCTTTCGGGGTCTGGAGCACGTGATGGAGCCGGTGGCCAGCAAGCACGGCGTCCGATTCGTGAACGACTCGAAGGCGACCAACGTGGAGGCGGCGCGACGGTCCATCGAGAGCTTCGACGCCGGCGTCGTGGCCATCGTTGGTGGCCGCTTCAAGGGCGGCGACCTGCGCGAGCTGCGGGAGCCGCTGGCTGCCAGGGGCCGGTCGGTGGTGGCGATTGGGGAGGCGGCGCCGCTGGTGGTCGACGCGCTGGCGGGAGTCGTGCCCATTCTGCGGGCCGAGTCGATGCGCGATGCCGTGCGGCAGGCCTTCGAGGCCGCCAAGCCCGACGGCGTGGTGCTGCTGGCGCCCGCGTGCGCGAGCTTCGACTGGTTCACGGATTACGCGGAACGCGGCCGCGCTTTCAAGAAGGAGGTGGAAGACCTGTAGACGACAAGGCCCAAGGCTCAAGGCCGAAGGCCCAAACCGGAGACCGACGACCGGAGACTGACGACCGACCGGCGACCGGAGACCGGAGACTGGTGACTGACGACCGAACCGTGAGCAGTCGTCAGCCGGCTTGTTGCGAGTAGGCGCCTACCGCTGGGAACGCAGACTAACCCCAGTCTGCGAGGGAGGTGGCTTACTCCACGAGTCGGCTGATGACCGCTGACGGCTCCTCGCCGGAGCCCGCGGTGCGCGGGCCCGTGGCGAGGGATCGGGATCTTAGCCGATCTCTCCGGTGGAGTGTCGGTCGGTCGGGTGTGGCGCTATAGGGTTGTCGGGGCGAAACAATGGCACGGAAGCTCAAATCGGATCGGGCACTCTTCACGGCCACCTTTCTGCTGGTGTGCGTCAGCGTGGTGATGGTGTTCAGCGCCTCGGCGGTGCTGGCGGCGCAGAACTTCGACCAGCCGGACCTGTTTCTCACCAAGCAGGGACTGTGGGCGTTCTTGGGCCTGTCTCTCCTCGCCATCGTAATGCGCGTCGACTACCGCACGTATCGCAACGAGACGTTCGTGTGGAGCCTGCTGGCGCTGGTCGGCGCGATGCTCGTGGGCGTGGTGTTGTTCGGTTCACCGGTCAACGGAGCCAAGCGCTGGTTCGGGCTGGGTGGCCTGGGTATTCAGCCGTCCGAGCTGGCCAAGATCGCGTGCGTGTTCTTCGCCGCCATGATCCTCGAGCGCCGGATGCACCGGATCGACGACGTGAAGTACGCGCTGACGCCCATCGCTCTCATCGTGGGCGCGGCGGTGGGGTTGATCCTGTTGCAACCGGACTTGGGCACCGCCGTCTCGCTGGCCCTCATCGTCGGGGTCATGGTCTTTGTGGCCGGGCTCCCTTACCGGTACTTGACCGGGTTGGCCCTTGTTGCGCTGCCGACGCTGTATGTCCTGATCATGAGCTCGCCCTACCGGCGCCGGCGGTGGGATTCGTTCCTGGATCCGTCGGCCGACCCGCTTGGGGACGGCTTCCAGGCGATTCAAGCGATGATCGCGGTGGGGACCGGCGGAGTCTTTGGCAAGGGGCTGATGGCCAGCGTGCAGAAGCTCTTCTACCTTCCGGAGCCGCACACCGACTTCATCTACGCCGTGATCGGCGAGGAACTCGGCCTCGTGGGAACCGTGGCCGTCCTGGTGTGCTTTGCCGTCATCGCATGGCGCGGGCTCCAGGTGGCCAAGAACGCACAGGATGCGTTCGGGGCCTTCGTCGCCCTCGGGCTGACGACGATGATCGCCGCCCAGGCGTTCATCAACATGAGCGTCGTGCTGGGGCTGCTGCCCCCCAAGGGAATTCCGCTGCCGCTCGTGAGCAACGGAGGGTCGTCGCTCCTGGTCAACTTGTTGGGCATCGGAATCCTGCTGAACATCTCGCAGCACGAGGCGTCCCAGCACGAGGCGCTGGACGGATGAGGAGCCTGGTTTCAATCGTCGTGTCGGGCCGCGTGTTGTCGGCGGGCGTGCCGTGCCGGTGTCGATCTTGATCGCGGGTGGGGGCACGGGTGGGCACCTGTATCCCGGCATTGCCGTGGCGAGAGCCCTCGTGGCTGCCGCGCCGGACACACGCGTGACCTTCGTGGGGACCGCCAGCGGGCTCGAGGTGACCGCCGTGCCCCGGGAAAATCTTCCGTTGGACCTGATTCGCAGCGCCGGGCTGAAGGGCAAGTCCCTGGCTTCGTTCCTTCGTGGGCTTGCTCTGTTGCCGGCCAGCGCGCTCGACGCCTGGCGCGTGCTGTCCCGCCGTGCGCCGGAGGTCGTCGTCGGGGTCGGCGGCTACAGCTCCGGGCCCGTGGTGGCGCTGGCGGCGCTGCGGGGGATTCCGACGATGGTGCTCGAGCAGAACGCCGCGCCCGGACTGACCAACCGCCTGTTGGCGTGGGTCGTCCGCTCCGCGGCCGTGGCCTTCGAGGAGAGCGTGCCGCACTTTGGCGCGAAGGCGTTCCTCAGCGGCAACCCGGTGCGACCCGAGTTCTTCGAGCGGCCCGCACGACCAGCCTCCGACCGGTTTCGGGTCCTGGTGTTCGGCGGGTCCCAGGGTGCGCACGCCATCAACCTGGCGATGGCCGCGGCAGCGCCCGAACTGGCCCGCCAGTCGCCGCCGCCGCTCGTGACGCACCAGACGGGGCCACGCGACGTCGAGGCGACGCGCGAGGCCTATCGGCAGGCCGGGCTCGACGCACGAGTCGAGGCCTTCCTGCACGACATGCACGTCGAGATGCGTGCCGCCGACGTGATCGTGTGTCGAGCGGGCGCGACGACCCTGGCGGAGCTGGCCGCCGCGGGAAAGCCCGCCGTGCTGGTTCCGCTGCCGACCGCCACCGACGACCATCAGCGCGTCAACGCCCGCGCGGTGGCGGCTCACGGCGCCGCGATTCTCGTCGAGCAACACGACCTCGACGGCGCGCGGCTGGCGCGCGCGCTCGAGGTGCTGGCCCGCGACGTCGCCGCCCGCGAGCGGATGAGCCTGGCGGCCTCCACGCTGGCTCGGCCGGACGCGGCGGCGCGCATCGCGGCCCGCATCCTGGAACTGGCGGGGGGGCGCGCGTGAGCCAGCGCAGCCACTCTCTCTCGTGCGTCTCTGTGTTCCGACTTGGGCCTTCTGCCTTGTGCCTCGCGCCTTGTTCAGGCGGTGCCGCCTGATGCTCGGACGCACCAAGCACGTGCACTTCGTGGGCGTCGGGGGCATCGGCATGAGCGGTATCGCCGAGCTCCTCGCGAACCTCGGGTACTCGGTGACGGGGTCCGACGCCAAGAGGTCCGAAGGGACGGCTCGACTGGAATCGGTCTGCGGCGTGCGCGTGCACGAAGGCCACGCGGCGAGCCACGTCGGCGACGCCGACGTCGTCGTGTACTCGTCGGCGGTCAAGCCGACCAACCCCGAGCTGGTCGAGGCGCGCCGTCGCGGTGTCCCGGTCATTCCTCGCGCCGAGATGCTGGCCGAGTTGATGCGGCTGAAGTTCTCGATCGCGGTCGCCGGGTCGCACGGCAAGACGACGACGACGTCGATGATCGCCCTCATCCTGGAACGCGCAGGGCTGGACCCGACGGCCGTCATCGGCGGCCGCCTGAGCGCTTTCGGCAGCAACGCCCGGCTGGGCCGGGGGCAGTACATGGTGGCCGAGGCCGACGAGAGCGACCGGTCGTTTCTCCTGCTCTTGCCCGCGGTCGCCGTCATCACCAACATCGACGATGAGCACCTGGAGAGCTACGGACGCTTCGAGGAACTGCAGCAGGCGTTTGTCGACTTCGCCAACAAGGTCCCGTTCTACGGCAGCGTCGTCGCGTGCGTGGACGATTCGCACGTGGCAACCGTGCTGCCGCGCGTCACGCGCCGCGTGGTCACCTACGGCCTGACCGACGACGCGATCGTTCGCGGAAAGGACGTGGAGCTGGGTGCGTTCGGCGGGCGCTGCACCGTCACCGTGCGCCGAGACGGCGTGGAGCACCGGCTCGGGCGGATCGAAGTGGTCGTGCCTGGCCGTCACAACCTGCTGAACGCTCTCGCGGCGGTTGCGGTTGGCGAGTGCCTCGAGGTGGAGTTCAGCCGAACCGTGTCGGCGCTGGCCGAGTTTCAGGGCGCCGAGCGCCGGTTCCAGCGCATCGGCGAAGCAGGGGGCGTGCTGATCGTCGATGACTACGGTCATCACCCCACCGAGATTGCGGCAGTGCTGGCCGCGGCTCGTGTGGCACTCGGCCGGCGCCTGCTGGTGGCCTTCCAGCCCCACCGCTACTCGAGGACGGCCCGCCTGATGGAGGCCTTCGGCGCCGCATTCGTCGACGCGGACGAGGTGGTGCTGACCGACGTTTACGCGGCCAGCGAGGAGCCCATCCCTGGCGCGACCTCCGAGGCCATGGCCGCCGCGATCAGGCGGCTGGCCGCTCGCCCCGTGCTGGTCGTCGGCGATCTGGACGAGCTGGTGGCTGCGTTGGCCGCGCGCGCCAGGCCGGGCGACGCCGTGCTGACGCTGGGCGCGGGGTCCATCGGCAGCGTGCCGAGGCGCCTGCTGCGCGTGCTCCAGGAGGCCGCGGCATGAGCGGCGTCTCGGTTGCATCCGACAAGCGGTTCCGACGTGCCCACCTGGCGCCGACGCGCCGGGCCCGCACGGCATGGCGCGGCGTGTGGATCCGCCACGTCGTCGCCGTCATCCTGGCGCTCGTGGCCGCGTATCAGGTGGCGGAGACCGTTCTGACCACCGGGGCGCTGGCCGTGCGGCACGTCAGCATCGACGGCAACACCCGGGTGTCGAGGGGCGAGCTCCTGGCGGTCCTCGACGGCGTCCAGGGCACCAATATCCTCACGCTCGACCTCGAGGCCTGGCGGGTTCGATTGAAGCGCTCGCCGTGGGTCGCCGACGCGACGGTCCGGCGCATCTTTCCGGCCACGGTGCGCGTCGTGCTGCAGGAACGCGAGCCCATCGGGCTCGGCCGCATCGGCGAGCAGGTGTTCCTCGTCGATCGCACCGGCACCATCATCGACGAGTTCGGGCCCGGCTACGCCACGCTGGACCTGCCCGTCATCGATGGGCTGGCCGCCGGCAACCGCGGCGGCACGACGTTGGTCGATCCCTCCCGTGCGGCCCTGGCCGGCCGTCTCCTGCAGGCGCTCGCGCGAAGTCCGCACCTGGCCGAGCGCGTGTCGCAGATCGATGTGACCGACGTGCGCGACGCCGCCGTCATCCTCGACGGTGACACTGCCGTACTGCGGCTCGGACACGAGCGGTTCGGTGAACGTCTCCAGTTGTACGTCGACGCCGCCGACACCCTGCGGAGTCGTGTCGAGGACATCGACTACGTCGACTTGCGGTTCGGTGAGCACGTGTACGTGCGCCCTCGACCGCGCGGCACGAGAAACACGCTAGCTCAGGAGGGTCCGGCGTCGCGCCGGGCCAGGCCTGCTGGAGAGTGAGATTGGCACGAAAAGAACGATATCTCGTCGGGCTCGACGTCGGCACCTCGACGGTGTGCTGCGTCGTGACCGAGGCCTTCGACGACGGTCGCTTGGACGTGATCGGGCTCGGGGTCGCCGAGTCGCGCGGCATCAAGCGAGGCGTGGTCGTGAACCTCGAGGCCGCCGTCGAGTCGATCAAGAAGGCCATCGAGGACGCCGAGTTGATGGCCGGCGTCGAGATCGACACGGTGCACCTGGCCCTCTCGGGGCCGCACATCAAGGGCTTCAACAGCCGAGGCGTGGTGGCCGTGGCGGGCAAGAACCGTGAGATCACGCGCGAAGACGTCAAGCGGGCGATCGACGCGGCCAAGGCCGTGTCCCTGCCGGCCGGACGCGAGATCCTGCACGTCCTCCCTCAGGATTTCGTCGTCGACGATCAGGACGGCATCGGCGCACCGGTGGGCATGCAAGGGGCCCGGCTGGAAGTGAACGTCCACGTGGTCACGGGCGCCGTGACCTCGACGCAGAACATCGTGGCGTGCGTGAACCGGGCCGGGGTGACCGTGGCCGGCATGGTCACCGAGCAGTTGGCGGCCGCCGAGGCCGTGTTGACGCCCGACGAGAAGGAGCTCGGCGTCGCTCTCGTCGACATCGGCGGGGGCACCGCCGACATCGCGATCTTCGAGCGGGGCAGCTTGTGGCACACCGGCGTCGTGGCGCTCGGGGGTGACCACTTCACCAGCGACATGGCCGTCGGGCTTCGCATGCCGATTCCCGACGCCGAGAAGTTGAAGCGCAAGAGCGGCTGCGCGCTGTCGTCGATGGTGGACGAGCGCGATACGATCGACGTCGCCAGCGTCGGCGGCCGCAAGTCACGGCTGATGTCCCGGCGGATCCTGTCCGAGATCCTGCAGCCGCGGGCCGAGGAAATCTTCCACCTGGTCTGGGACGACATCAGGCGGGCCGGCTACGAGCGTTCCCTGCACTCGGGCATCGTGCTGACCGGTGGGGCCTCGATCCTGGAGGGCCTGGCCGAGATCGCCGAGCAGATCTTCGACTTGCCGATTCGGCGCGGCGCGCCCGCGGGCGTCGGCGGCCTGGCCGATCATGTGGCCAGCCCCGTGTTCGCAACGCCGGTGGGCCTGGCGCTCTACGCGCACCACAACCGGCCCGCGGATACGGCGCGAGTCGGCAGCACGCTCAGCCACGTGGTCGAGCGCTTCAGAGGAATCTTCAAGGAGTTTTTCTGACCACGAAATTTACTTTTGAGGGCCGCACAACGGTCCAACGCAACTAGGATGTGGTGGTTACTACGAGGAGGCCTCGCATGAGCGAGTTCGATCGGCAAGGTGGCAGCGGATTGCGCATGACGCTCGCGCCACAGATACGCCGCGGCGCAAGGATCAAGGTGGTCGGCGTGGGCGGGGGCGGCGGCAACGCCATCAACCGCATGGTGGATGTGGGCTTGAGCGGCGTCGAGTTCATCGCCGCCAACACCGACGAGCAGGCGCTGGACCACAACAAGGCCGGCGTGAAGATGCAGATCGGCCACAAACTGACAAAAGGGCTGGGCGCCGGCGCCGACCCCAACATCGGACGCCAGGCCGCGCTCGAGGACACCGACACGATCATCCAGACCCTGTCGGGCGCCGACATGATCTTCGTGACGACGGGCTTGGGGGGCGGCACCGGCACGGGCGCGGCGCCCGTTATCGCCAGCCTGGCCAGCGAACTCGGTGCCCTCACGATTGCGGTGGTCACCAAGCCGTTCCGATTCGAGGGCCGCAAGCGCGCGGTCCAAGCCGAGGCAGGTTTGGAGGCGCTTCGCGAGTGCGTGGACACGGTGATCACGATCCCCAACGAGCGCCTGATCTCGGTAATCGACAAGAAGACCACCCTGACCGATGCCTTCACGCTGGCCGACGACGTCCTACGACAGGCCATTCAGGGCATTTCGGACCTCATCCTCGTGCCCGGTCTCATCAACCTGGACTTCGCCGACGTGAAGACCATCATGTCCGGGATGGGCGTGGCGATGATGGGCACCGGCGTGGCCGACGGCGAGAACCGCGCGGTCGAAGCGGCTCGGCGGGCGGTGTCGAGCCCGCTCCTCGAGGACAGCTCCGTCAACGGCGCGCGCGGCGTGATCATCAACATCACGGGCGGGCCCGACATGACGTTGATGGAGGTCAATGAGGCCTCCTGCATCATCCAGGAGGCGTCGCACGAAGACGCCAACATCATCTTCGGCGCCGTGGTGGATCCCACGCTCGTCGGCCAGGTGAAGATCACCGTCATCGCGACGGGCTTCGAGTCGGGGATGTCGCCGCGCCGGAGCGTGGCCGTCCAGACGCCGACCGATTTGGCCCGCTACGCCGTCCCGAGGCCCGAGGCGATGGCCGCGGCCGGAGGAGGAGGAGCGTCGCCCGTGGTCGTGGCGCGTCGCCCCGCCGCGGACGCCGGCTCGTCGGGGCGCCAGGGACAGACGGGGGAAGCCGACGCCAACACGGCCCAGGAGGCCGAGGCGCCGTCCGCATTCGACATCCCCGCGTTCATGAGGCGACCTAACTAGGCGACATCGGCTCGGTTTTGGGCCTGGCTCTGCCCTCTTCTTGGGCATTGAGCATTGGGCATTGGGCATTGAACGACCCCCGGAGAACTCCTCCCCCGGGGGTACACTCATCCCTTGGACAAGTTCGCGCTCAGGCAGCAGGCCCGCAACCTTCTCGCGAAGGAAGTGGGCTATGTGACCAAGCCGCACGGCGGGCGGCTGCGCATCGCGCTGGCGTTCCCCAACACCTACTTCGTGGGGATGTCCAACCTGGGCTTCCAGACCATCTACACGCTCTTCAACGCCGAGCCCGACATCGTGTGCGAGCGCGTGTTCCTGCCCCCGAAAAGCGAGATCGCCGCGCTTCGGGCCGCCGGGACTCCCATCGTCACGCTGGAGTCGCAGACGCCGGTGCGCGACTTCGACGTCCTGGCATTTTCCGTGTCGTTCGAGTGGGACTACACCAACGTCCTGACGATGATGACGCTGGCCGGAGTTCCCCACCGGGCCGCGGACCGGACGCGTCACGATCCGTTGGTGATCATCGGGGGCGCCGTCACCTTCGTCAACCCCGAGCCGCTGGCCCTCTTTGCGGACGTCATTGCGGCCGGCGAGGGAGAGGCGCTGGTGCCCCCGCTCGTGGGTGCCTTCCAGGCGTCCGAGGACCGCGCCGACCTCTTGCGCCTACTGTCGGCCGAGCGCGGGTACTACATCCCGAGCTTCTACGACATGCGGTACCAGGAGAACGGTACGATCGCCGCGTTCGAGCCGAAAGCCGGCAGCGGCGCTCCGCCCGTTGTCCGCAAAGCCGCCTTGAAGACGACCGAGGCGGCCGATCCCCCCGCTACCGCGATCTTCACGCCCGATACCGAGTTCGGGTCGCGGTTCCTGGTGGAAGTGGTCCGCGGGTGCGCCAACCTGTGCCGGTTCTGTTGGGCGGGCTACAACTACCTGCCCGTGCGCGCGTTCCCGAAGGAGCGCATCCTGCAACTGGCCCAGGCGGCTCGAGGCCACTCCGACCGGGTCGGCCTGGTATCGATTGCGCTGTGCGACCACCCCGACATCGAAGAGATCCTCGAGCGGCTGGTGGCGATGGGCTACAGCATCAGCCCGGCGTCCTTGCGACTGGACGACCTGACGCCGACCATTCTCCGGCTGTTGCGGCAGAGCGGCGAGCGCACCATCACCATCGCGCCGGAGACCGGCTCGGATCGGCTGCGGCGCGTCATCAACAAGACGGTGACCAACGAGGAGATCCTCAACGCGGCCGACCTCATCTTCGGGGCCGGATTCGAGAACCTCAAGCTCTACTTCATGATCGGTTTGCCGACGGAAACCGACGACGACCTGGTGGCCATCCGGGATCTCACGTTGTCGCTGCGCGACACGATGATGCGCCATGCGCGGGAACGCGGCACTGTCGGCCGCATCGTCGGCAGCGTGAACCCGCTGGTGCCCAAGCCGGGCACGGCCTACCAGTGGCTGCCCATGGAGCAGGATGCGGCGATCGACCGGAAGATCAAGCGCCTGCGCACGTTGGTGGCTGACGTCGACAACGTCTACTTCAACATCAAGTCCGAGCGGCACTCGTTCTACCAGGCGCTTCTGTCGTTGGGGGACCGCCGCGTGGCGCCGGTCATCGAGGCGGCCGAGCGCAACGGGGGCAATTGGCGAGCCGCGTTGGCCGAGACGGGTGTGGACGCCGACTTCTTCGTGTTCCGGGACCGGTCCAGTGACACCGTGCTGCCGTGGGACATCATCGATGGCGGCATGAAGGACACGTTCTTCCGTGCGGAGTTCGACAAGTCGATGCGCGAGGAATGGACGCTGCCGCCCAAGCGCCACAAAGAGAACGCCCGGCTGCTGACGGTTCTGCAATAGATTTCCAAGACGTCCAAGACTCGACATCTTCTATGGCCACCACTATCGCAAGTATTGTGGCAAGTTCTTCGACAGGCCATGGAAGATGTCCGCCCGGCGGAGCCGGGCAAGAAAGACAAGAACTCTAGCGAAGCGGAGCTTCGCTAGAGTTCCCGTGTCATCTCGATCATCGTGCGGCGGAAGCCGTGGGCGCCGAACACGCGCTGCGCGACCGTGTTCTGCTCGGCGGTCCACAAGAGCACTCGTGGGGCGCCGTGCGTCCGGAGCCAGTCGAAGGCGGCCTCGATGAGCGCGCTGGCAATGCCGGCGCCGCGTGCGCTCTCGTCCACCGCGATGTCGTGGATGAAGCCGGCGGCATCACGCAGCTCCTTCCAGGACAGCGGTTCGAGGCCTGCGTAGACGTAACCGAGCACCACGCCGTCGCGCTCGGCCACCAGCACTGCCGTGTCGTCCTGTCCCAACTGCGTGCTCAGGAACCAGGCGTAGCCCTGCTCAGGATCCCGGCCAGGCGACATGAATCGCTTGGAATCGAATGCGTGGTGCGCGCGCATGAGCATCGCGCCAAGACGGCCCAGCGCCTCGAGGTCGCTATCGACGGCCGGGCGGATCGTGAGTGCCATCCGCCGAGTCTCACACGATCCTCTCGACGCGGCAACGTCAGGCCGGAAGGCCAGCCCGCAAGGCCAGCCCGCAAGATCAACCGGGGCGAGACGAACGCGCGCGGCGTTCCACCATGAGCGCCAGCAGCCCTGGAGCCCAGGCGAACGCCCATGCCGCGAACTGCAGCGCGTAGTTGCGTCCTTCGGCGGGCGGCCGGCCCCACAGGACGTTCCTGACGAGGGCGAACGCAATGCCGCCGACCACGGCCGCGACCACGCCTCGCAGGGCGATGTCGCCCCAGGCTCGCCGATTCGGCGCACGGAGCCACCGCCCGTCGAGCGCCGCCAGCATGAGCCACATGAGCACCCATGCTCCAGGAATCGCGGCGCCGTAGGTGCGGGAGTCCATGACGACGATCAGCAGGTAGTAGCTGAGCGCGCCGCCGATACCCGCGATCGTGCCGATGGGCAGCCCCTTGAGCGGTTTCCCTATCGTCGCACCGAGCACGACGCCCACGGTGCTCAGGAGGAGAGCGCCGTGGATTACGCCCGCCATCATCGTGTGGCGCACCCCCACCGTGTACCAGAGGAAGTCCCCACAGGTGGCAGCCGCGGCCACCACCCCAATACCCGCGATCCAGAACAGCATCGCGCCGGATGCTACCTCAGGTTCTCCCTCCTCGTGTGATCAGCTGGCGACGGCCATGCGCTGGTGGTCGGCGTAGGCGTCCAGGATCACTTGGCGCAGTCGATCGAGGGCTGCCGGTTCGGTGATGGACCGCAGCAGCGAGAAGCTGCGGCGTTCCCCGTTCACCGAGTACTGCCGTGCCGGAAACGTGACGTTCAATTTCGAGGCGGCCCGACCCTCCCACACCGTGAACCCGATGAGTTTCAGCCCTTCCAAAGGGCCCTCGGTGAAGTGCAACTCGGCGTCCGCCAGCTTGCCCTGCGGACCTCGACCATCGTGGGGAATGATGCTGACAACCATGCGCGTGTCCTCCCTGGACGTCTTGAACGGTCAAAAATCCTTGCAAGTGAGTCAAGTCAAGTTTTCTTTTTCTCCGCCCCGCCGAGCGGGGCCAAAAGACACTGCCCCAGCGAGGCGGAGCCTTCGAGCTCGTCGGTGAGGCGGAGCCTCGCTGGCCATGTGCCAGCCCGATCCATGGCAAGCCCGCGGCCAGGCACGCCGGTCGACGGTGGTTCGCGCAAAAGGCTGAGGGCGAAGGGCTTCGCGCCGCCGCGCGGGCAACGGCGCAGCGCGTCGCGAACAGGCGACAACCGGCGGCGTCAGCCGCGAAACAACAGCACGTGGGCGATGGCCAGGTCGCGCGAATGCGTCAGGGTCAGCAGTGACCGCGCGGCGCCCATCTCGGCCAGACGCCGCGCGGCGCCCTCGTGGAACTGCAGCCGCGGGGGCCCGTGGTGTCGGACGACCTCGATGCCCACCCAGTGCACGCCACGGGAGTAGCCCGTTCCCAACGCTTTCATGGCCGCCTCCTTGGCCGCGAACCGCGCCGCGAAGGACGAGGCGGCATCGCGTTTTCGCTGGCAGTAGGCCATCTCGCCCGCGGTGAAGATCCGCCTCAGGAACCGCTCGCCGTACTTCGTGATGGAACTGGCGATGCGCTGGATCTCGATGGCGTCGAGGCCGCTTCCTATAATGTCCATGGGCGTTCCGATCCTACATGACCCTTCCAGGCCTTCCCGACACCTTCTATTGGACAGAGGAACCGTGGGGGGCTGTCCTTCGATGCGCGCCGCTCGATCGGGTGGCGGCTCACGCGTTCACCACTCGTCAACTGCGGTTGTCGCCCACGGAGGGCGAGGAGTCGTTGGCCGCCGCGGTGGGCAGCGCGGGCGTGGCGCAGGCGTCGCAAGTGCACGGCACGTCGGTGGTGGTGGTTCGAGCAGAGGAGTCGTGGTCCCAGCCCTGGCCGGAGGCCGACGTACTGGTTTCGAGTGATCCGTCCTGGTCCGTTGCCGTGAGGGCCGCAGACTGCGTGCCCCTCCTCGTCGCCGATGCGGCGTCGGGCGTCGTGGCTGCGGTGCATGCCGGCTGGCGCGGCACGGCCTCCGGAGCGGCCGTCGCCGCGCTCGACGCGCTGGCGCGGGAGTTTGGCACCGCGCCCGCGGATGTGGTCGTCGCGATCGGGCCGAGCATTGGCCCCTGCTGCTACGAGGTGGGGCCGGAACTCGTCGATGCGTTTGCGGCGGCTGGGCATGCCCGGCACCTCATCGACCGGTGGTTTCTCTCGACGGCACCGCCGCGGGGCTCGCGCGTGCGGTCGGCGCTGCGGCTGGATCTGGTGGGGGCCAACCGCGACCAGCTGATCCTGGCTGGGGTGGACGAGGCGCGCATCCACGCGTGCGGGTTGTGCACCGCGATGCACCTCGACGTGTTGACGTCGTACCGCGCCGAAGGGGCCCAAGCTGGACGGTTGGCGGGGGTGATCAGACCGCGGCCGATTGCCGGAGGCGTGCAGCCCTCCCGTTAGCGGCAGCGAATGCGGGTGCCGATCTCGAGCGACAGGCGGATCTCGTCGGCAGAAACGTTTGCGGGGAAGTAGGCGCCCGCCACGCGCGCCATGTGAAAGCTGGCGCCTTCGATGTTCGCCCCCGACAAGTCCACGCCTCGCAGGTCGGCGCTATGGCAGTAGGCGCCCCGAAGGTCAGCCTTGCGCAAGTCGGTCCGCCGCAGGTCGGCCCCCCGCAGGCTCGATCCCGCCAAATCGACTGTCCCGGCTTGACCGGTCGGTGCCACAGGGCCGCCCTCCCGCAGGGCTAGCGACAGCGGCGTCTCTTTGAACGTCGGCATACCCCAAGAATCGGCACCAATCGGGAGAGCCTGAGGGTCCCGGCCCGTCACCCGGTAGACGGGGACCAGTGGGAGTAAGATTGGCCGACTTCAGGGCGCCGGTGCCTCGAGGGAGGGTGATGCGTATGGACGGTCGTCGTGCGGTCATCGCGGTGATAGCGGCGTCTTGGGCTGTAACGGTCGGGGGCCAGGGCCAGCCCCAGGCACCGAACGTCACCCGCGCGTCGTCGGGCGGCGCCGATCGCAAATGGGTGCAACCGCGTACCCCTGATGGTCAGCCCGATCTCCAGGGGTTCTGGTCGAACTCCACATACGTGCCCCTCGAACGTCCGAACGGCATCACGAAAGAGTTCTACACACCTGAAGAGGCCGCGGCGATCCGGAAGGCCGCCGTCGCGCGCGAACAGGCTCAGACCACACCGGGCACGGTGGAGGACATCCACTACGACTTCAGCCAGTTTGGGCTCGACCGCAGCCAGGCGGCCCAGGCGCCGAACCTGCGGACCTCGCTCATCCTGGACCCGCCAGACGGCAAGATTCCCGCGATGACCGAGGAGGGGCGGCGTCGCGTGGCCGCGCGCGAAGCGGCGACCAAGGGCATCGGCCGCTGGGACTCCGCTGAAAGCAACCAGCTCGACGACCGATGCCTGATCATGGCCGGCGCCGGACCGCCCATGATGGACGCCGCTTACAACAGCAACTACCACATCGTGCAGGCGGTGGGCTACGTGATGATCCTGACCGAGATGATTCACGACGTGCGCATCATCCCGCTCGACGGTCGCGCCGCGCCCTCGGACCGCGTCCGCCAGTGGATGGGCACATCCCGCGGGCGCTGGGAGGGCGACACCCTCGTGGTCGAAACGACAAACTTGAACGGGAAGAACCCGTTCAGGAACTCGAGCGACCGGATGCGGGTCATCGAGCGCTTCACGCGCGTCTCCGACCAGGTCATCCTCTACCGCTTCACGATCGACGACCCGGCGACGTGGTCGCGACCGTGGACCGGCGAGATGCCCATGCAGAAGACCATCGGCCCCATCTTCGAGCACGCGTGCCACGAGGGGAACTACGGCCTGTACAACACGTTGGTGGGTGCACGACTCGAAGAAAAAAAGGCGGCCGAGGCAGGCACCGCGCCAAAATAGCGCCGGGCACGCCGGGCACGTCGGGTACCGCGGTTTCTCCGAAGCACTCGAAGGAAGGACGGGCACATCGTGATGCGGTTGCGGCTTCTCACATGGACGCGGGTCGGGGCGCTGGTCGCAGGCAGTGCGCTCCTCGCGTGGTCGTGGACCACCGCCAGTGCGCAGCAGGCTCAGCCCCAGTCTGCGGCGCGGACCTATCGGGCCCCGCGCGCGCCCGACGGTCACCCCAACCTGAACGGCATCTGGCAGGCGATGAACACCGCGCACTGGGACATCGAGGCGCATTCGACGGGGCCGAGCGCCGTGCGAGACCTCGGCGCCGCCGGTGCCATCCCGGCTGGGCTCGGCGTCGTCGAGGGCGGAGAGATTCCCTACAAACCCGACGCGCTCGCCAAGAAGAAGGAGAACTTCGCGAACCGGCTGAAGCTCGATCCCGAGATCAAGTGCTATCTGCCGGGCGTGCCGCGCGCGATCTACATGCCTTTCCCGTTCCAGATCATCCAGGGCAAGGAGCACGTGATGATGGTGCACGAGTTCGCGGGGGCGGTGCGCACCGTGTACATGGAGAACCACACCGACGCGCCCGCCGACAGCTGGATGGGCTGGTCGAACGGACGATGGGAAGGCGAGAGCCTGGTCGTCGACACGCGCGGGTTCAATGATCTCAGCTGGTTCGATCGCGCGGGCAACTTCCACAGCGACGCACTGCACGTCGTCGAGCGCCTCACGGCGCGGAGCGCCGATACCCTGCTCTACGAGGCGACGATCGAGGACCCCAACGTCTTCACGCGTCCGTGGAAGATCAGCATGCCGCTCTACCGGCGCGTCGAAGCCAACGCACAGATCCTGGAGTTCAGGTGCGTCGAGTTCGCCGAGGACTTGATGTACGGGCACCTTCGCAAACAGCCGAGCAAGTGAACCGGAGAATCCCATGACACACAGCCGCATAGCGCCCCTGATCGCCCTGGCGGGTCTGGCCGTGCTCGCGTGGACGGCCCCTGCACGTTTGGACGGACAGGGCTCCGTCGTCCAGAGCCCTGTCGTCGCCAACACGTCCGGCTCGCCGGCGCGGGCCGCCGCTCCAGCGTCCAAGCCGTACGTGCCGCCCAAGACCGCCGACGGCCAGCCCGATCTCCAGGGGTTCTGGACCAACTCCACCTACACCCCGCTCGAACGTCCAGCCAACGTGACCAAGGAGTTCTACACGCTGGAGGAAGCGCTCGCCGTCGAGAAGAGCGCCGCTGCGCGAGAGGCGGAGCAGACCGAGCCGGGCACCGTGGCCGACGTGCACTACGACTTCAGCCAGTTCGGGCTCGATCGCAGCCAGTCGACGTTTGCGCGCAACCTGCGCACGTCGCTCATCGTCGATCCAGCCGACGGCAAGATTCCTTCGCTGACCGCCGAGGGGCAGAAGCGGGCGGCGGATCGGGCGGCCGCGCGGAAGGCGGCAGGGGGCCAGTACGACGCCGTGGAGAACATGCCGATCGGCTCGCGGTGCATCATCATGGGCGGAGCCGGCCCGCCCCTGATGAACGCGGGCTACAACGCGAACTACCAGATCGTGCAGGGCCCTGGCGTCGTGATGATCCTCACGGAGATGATCCATGACGTCCGCATCATCCCGCTCGACGGCCGACCGGCGCCACCGCCGGGCGTCCGCCAGTGGACGGGCGTGTCCCGTGGGAGGTGGGAAGGTACGACGCTCGTCGTCGAGACCACGAACTTCAACGGCAAGAACCCGTTCCGTGGCGCCAGCGAGACGCTGAAGGTCACTGAACGCTTCACGCGCGTGGCCCCGGACCAGATTTCCTACCGGTTCACCGTCGAGGACCCGTCCACGTGGGCCAGGCCCTGGACGGCCGAGGCGCCGATGGCGAAGACCGAGGGGCCGATTTTCGAGTTCGCGTGCCACGAATCGAACTACGGCATCGCCAACATCCTGGCGGGCGCCCGTGCCGACGAGCGGCGAGCAGCTGAAGCCGCTGCCAAGAAAGGGTCGAACTGACATGCGCACCGCACTTGCGTCCGTCGCCGCCGTCGTCGGGTTGCTGGCGTTCGCTGCACCAGTCCGTTCGCATCATGCGTTCGCGGCCGAGTTCGACGCGCAGAAGCCGCTCCAGCTCAAGGGCACGCTTATCAAGTGGGAGATGGTGAACCCCCATTCGTGGTTCCACCTGAGCGTCAAGGAGCCGGACGGCAAGGTGGTGACCTGGCTGATCGAGGGTGGGAGTCCTAATCAGCTCATTCGCATGGGCGTAACGAAGAACACGGTGGCCATCGGCACCGAGCTGCTCGTGGATGGCTACCAGGCCAAGGACGGCAGCACGAAGGCCGTCGGGCGTGACTTCGTGCTCCCTGACGGCAAGCGCTTGTTCTTGGGGGGATCGGCCGCCAACATCGGGCCGGCCCTGAAGTAGAGCGCGCGAGAAAGCTCCCCCTTAGGGCGCGTGGGTGACCGGGGGTTCCGCGAGCGCCGGCGGAGGGATGTAGTAGAGGATCCGGCGGCAGCTGTCGCACTGGACGATGCCGTCGTTGGCTCGTACCTGTTGGAACACGGCCGGGCGAAGCCGGACGTGGCACTGCGAGCACATGCCGTCGCGCGTGGCCACGCAAATCGCCACGCCCTTGCGGGCCTTGGACACCTGGTCGAAGAGGGCCAGCGTCGGCGCCGGGACCGTCTTGACCAGCGCGTCCCGTGCCGCTGACGCGGTGGTGAGGGCCTGTTCCACCTCGGCCAGCTCCTTCACCATCTGCGCCTTCTCGGCTTCGATGGCCTTCTTCTTGGTGGCCCGCTCGCTTTCCGCCTTCTTCACGTCGGCGGCCAGTTGATCGGCCTCCAGCATCCGCTCCAGCACTTTCTCCTCGGCCCCGCTCAAGTCTTTCTCCGCGGTCTGGATCTCGTGCTGCATGGCCTGGTATTCGCGGTTGGTCTTGACGGCCGCCAGCTGGTCCTTGAACTTGCTCAACCGACCCTGATAGAGCGCCGTATCTTTCTCCAGGGCACGGCGATCTTCCTGGCTGGCCTTGAGTTGCTCGGAGGCGGCCGTCACGGCCTGTTCGGCTTCCTGCAACCGCGCGTCGGCTTCGGCCATACGGACGGGATGCGCGGTAATCCTGGCCCTGGCGTCGGCCACAGTGGCGTCGAGCTGTTGCAGCTGAATGAGATGTTCGAGCTCTGGAGCCATTGTTTGGTATGTGCCCTCTGCCTACGCCGCGCGACCTGGGTTGGTGGGCCCGCCAGGATTCGAACCTGGGACCAACCGATTATGAGCCGGCCGCTCTAACCGCTGAGCTACGGGCCCCACCTTCGCCGCTACGCGGCTACGGCGGGCAAGCCCGCCGATCTCGTGACGTCCGGACACCTACGTGCGTCCCTCCAAGAACGCTTTCAGTTTCCGACTGCGCGACGGGTGGCGCAGCTTCCGCAGCGCCTTGGCCTCTATCTGCCGGATCCGTTCGCGGGTCACCGCGAAGTTCTGTCCGACCTCTTCCAGCGTGTGCTCGCTTCCGTCGCCCACGCCGAACCGCATCTTGATCACCTTCTCCTCGCGCGGGGTCAGCGTGCGAAGGACGGCCTCGGTCTGTTCCTTGAGGTTCAGATTGATGACGGCCTCGGCCGGGGACACGATGTTGCGGTCCTCGATGAAGTCGCCAAGATGCGAATCCTCTTCCTCGCCGATCGGGGTCTCGAGCGAGATGGGCTCCTGGGCGATCTTCAGCACCTTGCGCACCTTCGCCACGGGGATGTCCATCCGCTTCGCGATCTCTTCCGAGGTGGGCTCGCGGCCCAGCTCCTGTACCAGCGCGCGGGAGGTGCGGATCAGCTTGTTGATCGTCTCGATCATGTGGACCGGGATGCGAATCGTTCGTGCCTGGTCCGCGATCGCTCGGGTGATCGCCTGCCGGATCCACCAGGTGGCGTAGGTCGAAAACTTGTAGCCGCGCCGGTACTCGAACTTGTCCACGGCCTTCATCAGGCCGATGTTGCCTTCCTGGATGAGGTCCAGGAACTGCAGGCCGCGGTTCGTGTACTTCTTGGCGATCGACACCACCAGGCGCAGGTTGGCTTCGACCAGCTCCTTCTTGGCCTGCTCGGCCTGCGCTTCGCCGCGCTGGATGACCTCGATCGTGCGCCGCAGACGCTCGGGGGTTTCCTCGAGGTCGTCGATCATCTGCTTGACGCCGGTCCGCACGTCCTTCTGCTTCTTGAGGAGGTTCTTCTTCTCCTCCTCCTTCAGCCGCGGACCCTTCAGCTTGACCTTCGGATTGAGGATGCGGTCGATGGCGTCCAGCTCGCGCTGCACCTTCGAGACCGCGTCCACCGCGTCCTTCACTTCCTCGATCAGCCGGCGCTTGATGGTCTCGGTGAACTCGATCGCCCGGATCCGTCGCGACACGTCGATGCGCGCGCGCAGCGACTTCACCCGCGCGCGGCGATACTTCTTCTTGTCCTTCTTCGGGACCTCGTTCAGCTTCTCCGCCAGCTTGGTGTAGTTGGTGCGAGCCTTCCGGACCGCCTCGATCTGCTCCAGGACGTCGACGACGCGCTCCTGGATCACCTCGTCGGTGATCTCTTCGTCGCTGAACGTCACCAGTTCCCGGATGGTGCGCTCCCCGGCACGCAGCTGATCTCCCGTGGTGAGGATGCGCTTGGCAATGGTCGGCGTCCGCGAGATCGACTTGATCACCGCCAGCTTGCCGCGCTCGATGCGCTTGGCGATGGCCACCTCGCCCTCGCGCGTGAGGAGGGGCACCGTGCCCATCTCGCGCAGGTACATCCGGACAGGGTCGTTGGTCTTGTCGAGCGCGCCGGGCGTCAGGTCCAGCTCCGGCCCGTCGTCCGACGTGTCGCGATCGAAGTCCTTGTCGCCGCGATACGCCTTGTCGGAGTCCACGACCTCGATGCCGGCGCTGCCGAAGGCATTGAAGAGATCGTCGAGATCCTCCGATGAGGTGATCTCGGAGGGCAGCATCTCGTTGACCTCGTCGTACAGGAGATAGCCCTTCTCCTTGCCGACCTGGATCAGCTGCCGAACTTCGTCGTAACGTTCTTCAATCGACAAGGTGTTCCTCCGACTCTGGCCTGCCGTGCTCATCTGAGTCCCTCGATCTTGCGAATGAGCTCCATCTTCCGCGTCAGGAGCGCCTCGACCTCTTCGGGGCCGCTCCCGTTGGGCTGCTGCTGCAGCCGATCTATCTCTCGCTGAATCGTCGTGCGCTCGCGCTCGTACCGGCGGCGGGTGAGGATTCGGGCACACTCTGCCGGGTCGTGCGCATGCGCCTCACCCTCGCTGGCGATACCAGTGACGAGCTGGGCCTCGGCCATTGAAAGTTGCTCGAGTAGCACTGACGGCGAGAACTTCTTATCATCGTTTAGTTTGCGCGCCAGATCCAGCACAGAGCTAGACGCCAGGCCCTCCAAGTCGGCCGGTGCCAGCGCCGCCAAGGCCACCAGAGCCTGCTCCGGCTGGTGAATCAGGAGCCAGATCAGGCCTTTCTCGGCCTTGGTTACTTGATTCAGGCCTGGAAGCTGGCTGGTGCTCGGGCTGTGGAGCCTGGACGTGACGGCTTTCTTGGCCCGGGGCCAGATCGCGTCCTCGGACACGCCGGCCCGCCCGGCCACTTCCTTTACGAAGAGCTCCTGCCGGGTGCGATCCGGGATGCGGTCCAGGATGGGGAGCGCGGCGTCCACGAAGCTGGCCCGGCCCTCGCCGGTCCTCAGGTCGAAGCCCGCGGCAGTCCGGTCCAGCATGTACTCTAAATACGGCTGCGACCGTCGTAATCGTTCACTGTAGGCGTCGCGGCCGTGCTTGCGGACGAACATGTCAGGGTCCTCCCCGGCCGGGAGGGTCGCCACATTCACCTCAAAGCCTTCTTCGACCAGCATTTCGCAGGATTTGGCGGCCGCTGCCTGGCCCGCGGCGTCGGGGTCGAAGCTGAGCACCACCTTTCCCGTGAACCGTCGCAGCTGCTGGGCTTGTTGCGTCGTCAACGCCGTGCCGCACGAGGCCACCACCGGCTGGACGCCGGCCTGGTACACCTGCGCGAAGTCGAAGTAGCCCTCGACGAGCACGGCGAACCCTCCCTGCCTGATGGCCGTCTTCGAGAGATTCAGGCCGTACAGGGTCCGTCCCTTCGAATAGATGGGGGTTTCCGGCGAGTTCAGGTACTTGGGCTGCTGATCGGCGTCGAGCGCCCGCCCGCCGAAGGCGATGACCGACCCGCTGTCCCGGCAAATGGGGATCATCAGGCGGTTGCGGAACCGGTCGATTACGGATCCGTCATCGCGCTGCACCACCAGCCCGGCGCGCAACAGCATCGCCTGCGAGAAACCCTGGCCGAGGAGCGCCTTCTTCAGCGCGTCGCGCTGCGGAGGCGCCCAGCCCAGGCCCACGGCCGACGCCGTGGCCGGCGACACATCGCGGTCCGCTACCAGCGCCCGGACCCGCGCCGCCGGAGCCGACGCCAGCTGCTCGGTGAACCACGCCGCGGCCACCTCGTGAATCTTCAGCAGGGTTTCGCGTTCCTGGGCGCCCGCGCGCTGCTCGTCGCTTTGCTCCAGCTCGGGCACCGGCACGCCGAACCGCTGCGCCAGTTGCTTGACCGCTTCCTGGAAACCGATCTTCTCGTGCAGCTCGAGGAACTTGAAGACGTCGCCTCCCACGCCGCACCCGAAACAGTGGAAGAAGCCCTTGTCGCGGTTGACGTGGAAGGACGGCGTCTTCTCGCCGTGGAAGGGGCACAAGCCTTTGTACGTGGCCCCCGTCTTCCGCAGCGAGACGTAGTCCTGGATCACCGTCACGATGTCGGCGTGCTGCTTGAGGTCTTCGACGAAGCGCTGCGGAAAAAGACCCAAGCTATTCCTTTAACTCGACGACTGTGACGCCTTCGCCGCCTTGATCGGTCCGCGGGTGCTCGAAGCTCGAGACAAGCGGGTGCTCCCTGAGAAACGTCGCGAGGGCGCGTCGCAGCTGGCCGGTGCCGTAGCCGTGGATCAGGCGCACCTCGCGCTGGTCGGTCAGCATCGTCTCGTCCAGGAAGCGGCCGGCGCGGGTCAGGGCTTCGTCCACGGTGCAGCCGACGACGTTCAGCTCCGAGAGCGACCCGGTGCGGGGCTGCAGATCGATGGTGACGCTTGCCCGCGCCACCGTGGCCTTGCCCAGCACACGCAGATCCGCCACGGCGGCTCGCAGCCGCTTGCCGCGGACGTCCACCTCGGCGTGCTTGCCGCGCACTTCGAGCAGAGTCCCCTCGAGGCCCAGCGGGCCCACCGACACGCGCACCCCGGGGCCGAGCGGCGGGAGCGGTCCCGCGTGTGGCTCCGCGGACTCGGCGCCGGGTGACGTCGATTTACGCGCCGTCAGGTTGGCCCCGATCTTCTCCAGGGCGGCGTGGGCCTCGGACCGTGCGGTGCCGGTTTCGCCAGTGCTGATCGGCGCCGCCGATCGACGGTCGCCCCTTTCGCGCAGCACGGTGGCACGTGCCTTCAGCCCGTCGATGACGGCGTCGATCTCTCGCCGGGCTGCTCGTAGTTGATCATCGACCTTCGCACCCACGCGACGCTTGTGCTCCGCCTCCTTCTCGCGCAAGGACGACTCGCGGGAGCCCAGGCGGCGTTCGGCCTCGGCCACGTCCAGCCGTTGCTGTCCCAGGCCGCGGCGCTCCTGCTCGAGGGTTCGCAGTTCGCGGTCCACACGTTCGATGTGCGCGGCCAGCTGTGCCTCGCGGTCCGTCAAGTTGCCGCGCGCGGCCGCGATCACGGCCGGCGGCATGCCGAGGCGGGCGGCGATCTCGATCGCGAGGCTGCGGCCCGGCGAACCGTACGTGAGCTGATAGGTGGGGGCGAACGTCGACGGGTCGAACCCGAACGCGGCGCTGGTGACGCCTTCCGTGGTGGAAGCGTAGGTCTTCAGCGCGTCGTAGTGGGTCGTCGCCACCACGTGCGCGCCGCGCCTCCGAAAGTGGTCGATAACCGCCGTGCCTAGCGCGCCGCCCTCCGACGGGTCGGTGCCCGCGCCAACCTCGTCCAACAGGATCAGCGCCGGCAGGTCCAGGTCGCGCTCCATCGACACCAGATTCGTAATGTGTCCGGAGAACGTGGACAGGCTGGCCGCGATCGACTGCTCGTCGCCGATGTCGGCGAATATCGACCGGAACACCGGCAGCTTGGACCCCTTTTCCGCCGGCACGTGGAGCCCGGCCTGGGCCATGGCCGCGAACAGCCCGGCGGTCTTGAGCGCGACGGTCTTGCCGCCCGTGTTGGGCCCCGCGATGACGAGGACCCGCGTCGGCGGCGTCAGCCGCACATCCACCGGAATCACCGTTTCGACATGGGGTCGCGTGTCATTTGATGAGGACACGCCCCGGCCCGTGGCGCGCCCGCGCAGCAGGAGCAGCGGGTGCCGCGCGCCCTCGAGCTCCAGGGCGCCGTCGGTGCTGAGCACGGGCTCGACGCCGCCCGTCATCTGCGAAAATCGCGCCTTCGCTTGCACGACGTCGAGCGCCGTGGCCACTTCGACCGTGCGACCCAGATCCTCCGGCCGCGCCCTGAAGGCGTCCGAGAGCGCCAGCAGGATGCGGCGCACTTCTTCCGCTTCCCGTTCCTCCAGCTCCACGATGTCGTTGTTGATCTCCACTGTCCCCAGCGGCTCGAGGAAGAGGCTGGCGCCGCTGGCCGACGCGCCGTGCACGATGCCCGGGATCGCGCCGCGATGTTCGGCGCGCACCATCAGCACGTACCGCCCGTTCCGGTCGGTGACGACCTGCTCCTGCAGGTACTTCGACGTGTCGCGTTCGCGGAGGAACGACTCCAGCGTCGAGCGCAGACGTCCCCGCTGCTTGCGGAGACGTTCGCGGATGGTGGCCAGGGCCGGGCTGGCGTCGTCGGCCACCTCTCCGGTGGGCTCGATCTTGCGCCGGACGTCGGCGATCTCGTTCCGGAACGACGCGACGCCTTCAACCAGCCGCATCAGGTACGGCAGCGTGGTGCCGGCCTGCGCGACCGACCGTCGTGTCTGCTCGATCGATTCCAGGAACTCGGACAGGCTCAGGAGGCGCAGCGGCTCGAGCGCACGTCCATCGGTGGCCAGCGCCTCCAGCGCCGCCTCCAGTTCTGCGGGCGCGCGAAGCGGAAAGCCCGGGTGCACCTGCAGGAAGCGGACGGCCTCGGAGGTGGCGCCAAGCGCGGCCCCGACGCGGGTAGCGCTCGTCATCGGCGTCAGCGCCTCGATCTCGACCCGCCCCATCGGCGTGACGGTCAAGTCGGCCACAAGCGCGACGACGCGGTCGAACTCGAGGGTGCGCAGCGTCCCGGCGTGCATGGTGTTCAGTCGACCAGCAGAGGGTTCGCCATGTCTGGTCAGCTGTGCGTGATGGCGGACGCGACGCACGCGGCGCCGAAGCCGTTGTCGATGTTCACGACGGAGACGCCGTTGGCGCAACTGTTCAGCATCCCGAGCAGCGCCGCCACGCCACCGAAGCTGGCGCCGTAGCCCACGCTGGTCGGCACGGCCACCACCGGTGCGCTCACGAGGCCGGCGACGACGCTCGGCAATGCGCCCTCCATCCCCGCCACCACGATGATCACGCGTGCCGCCAGGAGCCGCGCGTGCTCGGCCAGCAGGCGATGCAGTCCGGCCACGCCGACGTCGTGGAGCCGATCCACCGTGTCGCCCATCAACTCCGCGGTCACGGCCGCTTCCTCGGCAACGGGGAGGTCCGACGTGCCGGCGCACGCGATGAGCACGGTGCCGCGCCCGGCGTCCACGTGGCCCTGGCGAAGGGAGATCGTCCGTGCCACCTCGTGGTAGGCGGCGTCAGGCACGCGTTCGCGCACCGCCGCGTGCGCATCAGGCGTGGCGCGGGTGACAAGCAGCGAATGCCCGCGTTGCACGATACGCTCGGCGATCGCCGCGATCTGCGAGGGTGTCTTCCCGATGCCCAGCACGACTTCGGGGAAGCCTTGGCGTACGGCGCGGTGCGTGTCGATGCGGGCAAAGCCCAGGTCCTCGAAGGGGGCCGACTGCAGCGCCCGTTGGACCTGGGAGGCGGCCTCGATGGCAGGCGTTCGCCCGCTGCGCACCTCTTCGAACAATTGCTCCAGCTGGCTGCGTGTCATGCGTGGGGGAACGCCTGAGCCCGCGCGTCAAGCGCGGGCAAGCAGGCACTGTTTTCAGCCATAAGTGGCCTGTTCTCGTTGACTTTAGCGTTCTCGACCATATAATCATTGATCGTGTTCATGGTTCTCCGCACGCGGTCATGACCCTATCTGAAACGCTGACGCTCGCGACGTATTTCTTCGTCCTGGTGATTCTTGCCGTGTACGGGTGGCACCGGTACTACCTGGTCTATCTGTACATGAAGGACAAGGACAAGATTCCGGTGCCGGCCGGGCCCATGCAGTCTCTGCCGACCGTCACGATTCAGCTCCCGATCTACAACGAGATGTACGTGGCCGACCGGCTGATCGACGCCGTCTGCCAGATGGACTACCCGCGCGAACTGCTCGAGATCCAGGTGCTCGACGATTCGACCGACGAAACGACGTCGGTGGCCGAGCAGGCCGTTCGCCGCAACGCCGCCAAGGGCGTGGACGTCACCTACCTCCACCGTACCGACCGCACGGGCTACAAGGCCGGCGCGCTCGAGGCCGGGATGGCCGTGGCCAAGGGCGAGTACATCGCCATCTTCGACGCGGACTTCATTCCCACCACCGATTTCCTCCAGAAGACGGTGCCGTACTTCGTGGACCCGAAGATCGCGATGGTGCAGGCGCGCTGGGGCCACATCAACGCCGACTACTCCCTGCTGACCAAGATCCAGTCGATCCTCCTCGACGCGCACTTTGTGCTGGAGCACGGCGGCCGCAACCGCGCGGGTCTCTTCTTCAACTTCAACGGCACGGCTGGCATCTGGCGCCGCACGGCGATCATCGACGCCGGGGGCTGGCAGCACGACACGCTGACCGAAGACCTGGACCTCAGCTATCGCGCGCAATCCCGCGGGTGGAAGTTCGTGTTCCTCCCGAACCTGGTGGCTCCGGCCGAGCTTCCGGTCGAGATGAACTCCTTCAAATCGCAGCAGCACCGCTGGGCCAAAGGGTCGATCCAGACGTGCCGCAAGCTGCTGCCCGCGATCCTGCGCTCGAACCTGCCGACGAGCGTGAAGGCCGAAGCGTTCTTCCATCTGACGGCCAACTTCAACTACCCGCTGATGTGCGTGCTGTCGGTGCTGATGGCGCCGTCGATGGTCATCCGCTACAACATGGGCTGGTACGAGATGCTGCTCATCGACGTGCCGCTGTTCTTCGCGGCCACGGCGTCGGTGGCCAACTTCTACATGGTGTGCCAGCGCGAGCTGCACACCGACTGGATGACGCGCCTCAAGTACCTGCCGTTCCTGATGTCGATCGGTATCGGCCTGGCGGTCAACAACACGAAGGCCGTGTTCGAGGCCCTCTTCAACAAGCAGAGCGAGTTCGCGCGGACGCCAAAGTACCGGATCGAGGAGCAGGGCGACGAGTGGATCGGCAAGAAGTACCGCCAGAACTTCGTGGTGCAGCCTCTTATCGAGCTGGCCCTGGGCCTGTATTTCACGGCCACCGTGTTCTACGCGCTGGCCAACGGCATCTACGGCACCGTGCCGTTCCTGGTGCTCTTCCAGGTGGGCTTCCTGTATACGGGCCTCTTGTCGATCATCCAGCAGTACGCCGGCGAGAACGTCACGCTGAAGCCGGCGACCGAAGAAGAATAGACCCGGGTCTCGGAAGGAGGGGCACACGCTTCGAGTTGGACTGTGTGCCTCCTGTCAGCACGTCCGCCGGGTCGAGACGGACCGCGGGGCGACCTTCTACCTCTGCGAGCACTCGCGTGCGGACCCGTCGTTTCCCAAGTATCCAGCCCTACCCGTGACCTCGTGCTCCGCGCATGCGCCGGCCCCGCCACGGCCGGTTGCCGCCGTCTCCTGGAGCGGGGGCAAGGACGCGTGTGTCGCGTTTCATCGTGCCCGGACCGAGTTCGACTTCGCGTTCGCGATCACGATGATGGACGAGTCCGGGGAGCGGAGCCGCTCCCACGGCCTGCGGCGCGACGTGATGCAGGCCCAGGTGGATGCACTTGGCCTCGAGTGGCTGACGCGCGGATGCTCGTGGGACTCCTACGAAGCCAGCTTCGTCGACGCGCTCCACGAGGCTGGACGCCGAGGCGTGACGCACCTCGTGTGTGGAGACATCCTCTACCCCGCACACCGCGCCTGGGTCGAGAAGGCCTGCGGCGCGGCCAATCTCACCGCCGTGGAGCCAATCTTCGGCACCCCCACGATCGAGGTCTATCGAGAGTTCCTGGCGATGGGCGGCGCGGCCCACATCGTCGCGCTCGAGGCGAACAAGCTGGCACCGGACTGGCTGTTTCGGCAGCTCGACGAGGCGGCGCTCCCGCTGTTCGAGGAGCTGGGCGTCGATCCCTGTGGTGAGAACGGCGAGTACCACACGCTCGTCACCAACTGCCCGGCCTTCTCGGGTCCGATCGCCGTCGAGCCTGGCGATCGGGTATCGCGGAGCGGGTACTGGGCCGTGGATGTTCGGCTCGGGGTCAAGCGGTGAGCCTGCCCCGAGCATCTCTGCGAGCTTAGGCCTTCGCGATCCGGCGGCGGCGAGCGAGCAACGCGGCGCCGACACCAAACAGCGCCAGCGATGTGGGCTCGGGAACGGCGGTCAAGACCTCCCACTTCACCTGATAGAAATCGAAAAGGTCAGGGTCGAAGACGGGTATGTTACTGAAGGCAAGGGATGCGTCTCCATCGAGCGCCGTTCCTCCGAACCCATCCGGGAAGAACGCGATCGACTGTGCACCGTTGCTGGCAAGCAATCCCACGCCGTTCACGATCAACGGTACTGGTCCTGAGGAATCGATGATCGTCAAGTCCGAGGTCACGACGTCCGTCAAGGTAAACGAAGCCCCGAACGCCACGATCGACAGGTCCACCACGTCGGTGTTCAGCAGAAGCTGGAAATCCGTGCCATCGAAATCGGCATCATCGAACGTGACGTACCCGACGACGTTGGCGTTGCCAGTGGCCGTGAAGGTGATGGGCGCTGCCTGGGCGGGCAGGGAAAAGGAGATTGCAAGTGCCAAGAACGACAGGAAAACGCGGGGCAGTCTGGCCTTCATGAGTGTCCTCCAACCGACATCGAACGGAGCGCCCCTTGAGGGGACTTCGAGAGCCAAGAAGGTGCACGTTGGGGGCCAGGCACTCCGCCCTACGTGGAGGGTGGCCCGCGGCAGCTGGGACACGAATTTACTCGGTTTTTCGAGGGCAGTCTGCTTGATGCTAACGGCAACTCGGTCCGTGCGGCGAGGCTGAATACCACTCGATTCGATCACTTAAGTCTCCCCTACGGGTGTCTCGCCGGCCGTTCCCAGCAGCCGATAGGTCCCGGGCGCAAGCGTCTCCGCGAAGCCCTCGGCCACCAGGGCACGGTTGCCGCGTCCCGCCTCCGGCCGCGACAAGCCCGTCGCGCGAGCCAGCTCCCCGGGAAAGGTCGTGCCCGCGCCTGCCAAGAAGCAGCGGGCCATCTCGGTGATCGCGACGTCGCGGTGCACACGCTTCCGCAGGCCATCGGGAAATCGGCCGACGGCGAGCGTCCAGATGTAGGTGAATCGCGGTTGGTAGAGGACCTCGCTGGGCACCATGATCATCGCCGCCTGCAGCTCGTTCATGCCGCTCGCGAAGGCCTTGCGGTCCGTCACCCCCGAGTCTCCTCGGAGGTCCGCGGTGCCCATCTCCCATTCCTTGCGAAGCACGTGGAGGATGGCGCGCGCCGCCGCGCTGAGCCTCGTCTTCTCCTCGGATTGGCGAATGCCCCAGACGGCGTGAAAGCAGGGCAGCATGCGCGGCGCGAGGAACAGCGGCTTGCCCCGAGCGAACTTGCCGTAGTAGACCCTGCCTCGTCGCACGACGTCGTCCTTCAGCGTCCACGTCAGGGACGCCTCTGGGTCTTTCTGCACGTTGCGCGGCATGACGGCGTCGCGCCTGCCGCACACGGCGACGTAGAGCGACGGCCCAGGCCGCCGGGAGTCGGTCAGAGCCGCGGCGAAGCCCACCTGCTCGATGAAGCGTTCGGCCTGCGCGACGGTTTCGACCTGCCTGGTGGCGTCGCGTCGCCAGTGGTAGTCGCGGTGCTCGTCGACATCCGCCGGCACGGGGGCATGGGCTCTCATCGAAGGGACTGCCGTGGGGCATCCTGATTCTCTCGCGTTTGGCGACGATGCGGCGTCGATATCGATGCCGCACGGGACGCTCATGCATGGCCCCACGGGCACGAGCCGCATATGATCGGCTCATGACGACAGCCGAGAAACCGAAGGGCGGGCTGGAGGACGTGGTCGCGACGTCCTCCGCGATCTGCTACCTGGATGGCGAGCGCGGGGTGTTGGCCTACTGTGGCTACGACATCCACGATCTGGCTCCATCGGCCACCTTCGAGGAGGTCTGCTATCTCCTCTGGCATCGTCGGCTCCCGACGCGCGCGCAGTTGGGGGATCTGCAGTCGCAGTTCGCGGCCGCCCGCGCGCTGCCAGAGCCGATCATCCGTTTGATGCGGAGCCTCCCGCCCGTGGACGGCATGGACGCCTTGCGCACGCTGACGTCGGCGCTGGCCCACTACGACGCGGAGGCCGCCGACGCCGCGCCGCAGGCCCAGTACCGCAAGGCCGTTCGGCTGACGGCGCAGACCGGGTCGATTGTGGCGACGTGGGGCCGGCTGCAGGCCGGCGGTGGACCCATCGCGCCCGACCCGGCGCTCAGCCATGCGGCGAACTTCCTGTACATGCTCACCGGCGAGCGGCCCAATGCCACGGCCACGCGCGCCTTCGACGTCGCGCTGACGCTGCACGCCGACCACGAGTTGAACGCGTCCACGTTCGCGGGCCGGGTGGCGGCCGCGACGCTGACCGACATCTACTCCGCGGTGGTCGCGGCGATCGGCACGCTGAAAGGGCCGCTGCACGGCGGCGCCAACGCCGAGGTGATGAAGATGCTCCTCGACCTCGGCCAGACGGCCAGCGGCGAGCGCATCGACGAGTTCGTGCGCGGCAAGTTCGCGCGCAAGGAGAAGATCTCCGGCTTCGGCCACCGCGTGTACAAGACGGAGGACCCGCGCGCCACGCACCTGCGGCAGATGTCCAAGGACCTCGGCAAGCGCTCGGGCAGCATGGCCTGGTACGACATGTCCCAGCGCATCGAGGCGCTGGTGAAGGCCGAAAAGAAGCTGAACCCGAACGTGGACTTCTACTCCGCCTCCATGTACTACACGCTCGGCATCCCGATCGACCTCTACACGCCGATCTTCGCCGTCAGCCGGATGTCGGGCTGGACCGCGCACATCCTGGAGCAGTACGCGAACAACCGCCTGATCCGGCCACGCGCGGACTATACCGGCCCCGAGTATCCGCAGCGTTTCGTTCCTCTCGAACAGCGGTAGGTTCTGCCCACGGTGGTCGAGTCCTGGGATGTCACCAGAACATGTACAATGTACGCCATGAAGGCCTACCGAGTGGCTGAGGCTCGTGCGCAGTTCAGCACGCTCCTGGACGAGGCCGAAGGCGGCGACGCCGTCGTCATCGAGCGAAAGGGCATTCGGTTTCGCCTGGCCGTCGAAGCGACCGATCCCGCCGACTGCCGCGTGCGTCCCGCGATTGTCTACGCCGATCCCGACGTCCTCAGCGGCTCGTGGACGTGGACGAACAGTCCGCAGGGGCTCCGGTTTCGAGGGCGTCGCTCCGCAAGGCGGCCCTCGCCGCCGCGCGCGTGATATTGCTCGATACGAACGCGCTGATTTGGCTTCAGCAAGGGCATCGGCGCGCCCGTGTGCTGCAGCGGAGTCCACGCGCCTACGTGTCGCCGGCGAGCCTCCTCGAACTGCAGTTCCTGTCCGAGGCCGGCCGCATTCGCTTCGCCGACGCCGCGTCGGTATCGGTCATCGCCTCGGATCCGAGATGGACGGTGGACGACCCGCCGTCGACCCGTTGGTTCCTGGCGGCCTCCGAGGTGGGGTGGACCCGCGATCCCTTCGATCGACTGATCGTGGCGCACGCGAGGCTTCGAGGGTGGAAGCTGGCGACGGCCGACGAACCGATTCTGCGCGCCCTTGGGCCGGGGCGCACGCTCCCGCTCTGAGCTCGGCCACGGGAAGGGAAGGGCCACATTCCGGCGGGAGGGCCAGAGATCGCGGATAATAGGTGATTCCGCACCCTCGATGGACCAACGCTACATACGTAACTTCTCGATCATCGCCCACATCGACCACGGCAAGTCCACGCTGGCCGACCGTTTCCTGGAGATGACCGGCGCCCTCCAGGCTCGCGAGATGGAGGCGCAGGTCCTCGACGCCATGGACCTCGAGCGCGAACGTGGCATCACCATCAAGGCGCATCCCGTTCGCCTGAACTACACGACGAAGGCGGGGGAGCAGTACGTCCTGAACCTCATCGACACGCCCGGGCACGTGGACTTCGGCTACGAGGTCACGCGGTCCCTGGCCGCCTGCGAGGGCGCGCTGCTCCTGGTAGATGCCTCGCAAGGCGTCGAGGCGCAGACGCTGGCCAACGCCTACCTGGCGGTCGAGAACAACCTCGACATCATCCCGGTCATCAACAAGATCGACCTGCCCAGCGCCCAGCCCGACGAGTGCAAGCGCCAGATCGAGGACATCATCGGCCTCGACAGCTCCACGGCCATCCTGGCGAGCGCCAAGGAGGGCACGGGCACGCACGACATCCTGGAGGCGATCGTCGAGCGCTTTCATCCCCCGACCGGGGATCCCGATGCGCCGCTCAAAGCGCTGATTTTCGACTCGTGGTACGACCCCTACCGCGGCGTCGTCATCGTGGTTCGCGTGATCGACGGCGTCCTGCGGCCCAAGATGAAGGTGCGGCTGATGGCTGCCGGCTTCGACCACGAGGTGGACAACCTGGGCGTGTTCTCGCCCAAGGCGATGCCGGTCTCCGAGCTGGGTGTGGGGGAGGTGGGCTTCGTCGTCGCCAACATCAAGCGCGTCGCGGACGCGAAGATCGGCGACACCATCACCGAGGTCGCGCGGCCCACCACCGAGCCGTTTCCCGGCTTCAAGGAGCTGAAGCCGATGGTCTTTGCCGGGCTCTACCCGGTGGAGGGCCACCAGTACACCGAGCTGCGCGAGGCGCTCGAGAAGCTGCGGCTCAACGACGCGTCCTTCTTCTACGAGCCCGAAAGCTCCACCGCGCTCGGCTTCGGGTTCCGCTGCGGCTTCCTGGGGCTGCTGCACATGGAGATCGTGCAGGAGCGCCTGGAGCGCGAGTACAACATGGACCTGGTCACCACGGCCCCAGGCGTGCTGTACCGCGTGACCACGACCGACGGCGAGGTGCAGGAAATCGACAGCCCCGCGAAGCTGCCGGACGCCGGGCGCATCGCGAAGCTGGAGGAGCCGGTCATCACCGCCACGGTCCTGACGCCTTCGGACCATGTCGGCGGCATCTTGCAGCTCTGCCAGGACAAGCGCGGCATCCAGCGAAAGCTCGAGTACTTGAAGTCGGACCGCGTGCTCATCACCTACGAGCTGCCCTTCAACGAGGTGGTGATGGACTTCTACGACAAGCTGAAGACCATCTCGAAGGGCTACGCGTCGCTGGACTACCACGTAACGGGCTTCTGGGAATCGCCGCTGGTGAAGATGGACATCCTGGTCAACGGCGAGCCCGTTGACGCCTTGTCGATGATCGTCCACCGCGACGCGGCCTACGACCGGGGCCGCGCGATGGCCTCGAAGATGCGCGAGCTCATTCCGCGGCAGATGTTCGAGGTGGCCATCCAGGCGTCGATCGGCAACCGGGTGATCGCGCGCGAGAGCGTGAAGGCCCTGCGGAAGAACGTGCTGGCCAAATGCTATGGTGGAGACATCTCGCGCAAGCGCAAGCTCCTGGAGAAGCAGAAAGAGGGCAAGAAGCGCATGAAACGCGTCGGGCGTGTGGAGATCCCCCAGGAGGCGTTCCTGGCCGTGCTGAAGCTCGGCGACGATTAGAGATTTTCCCCGGTTGGTGCGCTAGAGTTTGGGTGATGAGGACGGTACACGAATGGCCAACGCAAAGGTGAAAGCGGGGACCGAGCCCGTGGCCTACAAGAAGGCCGCGCCTCGCGAGTGGTTCGAGTCCCTCTGCGTGGCCGTGATCCTGGCCCTCTTCGTCCGCACGTTCGTCGTTCAGGCCTTCAAGATTCCGACCGGGTCCATGGAGAACAACCTCCTCATCGGCGACCACCTGCTCGTCAACAAGCTCGTGTTTGCGCCGACGCTGACCGCGTTCGAGCGAGCCGTTCTCCCGACCGATCCGATCGCGCGGGGCGACATCCTGGTGTTCAAGTACCCGGAGGACCCGGAGCGCGACTACATCAAGCGGGTGATCGGCCTGCCGGGCGACACGCTGGAGCTGCGGAACAAGCAGATCTTCATCAACGGCACGCCGCTGGACGAGCCGTACGTGCACTACCTGTTCGGCGACGCGGTGCCCGGAAGCGCCGACTACACGGACCTGGACGTGCGGAGAAAGTACGGGCCGGTCACGGTACCGGCCGACCACTACTTCATGATGGGCGACAACCGCGACAATTCCCAGGACAGCCGCTACTGGGGCTTCATGCCGCGCAGCTACGTCAAGGGCAAGGCGCTCTTCGTGTACTTCTCGTTCGGCGACCTCAGCAGCGTGCGGTGGGGGCGGATGTTCCACCAGATCCACTAGCGACGCTTTGCGTCGCTAGTGGATGTCGTTTCTTGCCCCGCTACGCGGGGCTGGCATCTTCTACGGCCAGGGAGCAACCAGCCTTCGTAGTGGCTCCGGTGGCCGTAGAATCTGCCGTGGTCCCAGACACGATGGGACGGTCGGCCGTAGGTGAGGGTGCTGCATGAAGACGATCATCAAGCTGCTCATTGCCGTCGTGATCATCAACGCCACGGCCCGCCTGGGCATGTCGGCGCTGACGCAATATCAGTTCCGCGATGCCGTGCAGGAGGCCGTGCTCTTTGGCTCTCACGAGACCACGGGAGAGTTGCAGGCATCCATCCTCAAGGAGGCCGAGGAGCGGGGGCTGCCGCTCGAAGCCGAGAATGTGACCGTGGAGCGCCAAGGCATGTTGACGACCGCCGAGGCCACCTACACCGACGCCATCGAGGTCTTCCCTCGTTACATCTACCCGATGGTCTGGTCGTTCAAGGTCGACGCTCGACGCATCGTCGGCCAGTAGTCCACTAGCGAGGCTGCGCCTCAGACCATCAGGCTCCGCCTCGCTAGGGCAGTGTTTTTGGCCCGCGTTCCGCGGGGCGGAGAAAACTTGACTCGTTTGGTTAGGGTTTCAAGTGGCCAAGTTTTCTAGCGAGGCCCGGCCTCAGACCCGCGAGCATGGTGTGGACCGGGCCTCGCTAGAAACCAGTATCACTGGCCCGCGCTCCGCGCGGGCATAGACGTCTTGACCGAGGAAAAACTTGGCTCAAGATCAAGCATTCGGGGCGGTCAAGACGTCTAGCGTTGTGCCGCCCGTGGGTGCCGCAGGTCCAGTCCTCCTGGCGCTACCGCTGCTTGCCTGCCTGTTGTCGGGATGCGGTGGCTTCGAACCACCGACACCAGTGATATCCGAATGGTTCGTCGACGGCGCCGCGGCGGCCGGCCTCGACTTCACGCACGTCAACGGCATGTCCGGCCAGCTCTACATGGTGGAAGTGCTGGCGCCCGGCGTCGGGCTGTTCGACTTCGACAACGACGGCGATCTGGACGCCTACCTGGTACAGGGGCAGACGCTTGCGCCCACGACGGGCACGCCTGCCGGCATAGCGGCGTTGTCGAGCGGGCGGCTGTTTCGCAACGACCTGACCGTTGGGCCGGATGGGCGCCGAAGCCTGAGGTTCACCGACGTTACGGCGGCCAGCGGCCTCGACGCACGCGGCTACGGGATGGGTGTGGCGGCGGCCGACGTCGACAACGACGGCTGGGTCGACCTGTTCCTGACGAAGTATGACGCGCCCAACCAGCTCTTTCACAACAACGGTGACGGTACGTTTCGCGACGTGTCCGCTGCCAGCGGCGTCGACGAGCGGTCCTGGGGCGTGTCGGCCTCGTTCGTCGACTTCGACCGCGACGGGTGGCTGGACCTGTTCGTGGGGAACTATCTCCGGTACGGGCTGGCGGCCAGCACTCCCTGCTTCGGTCCCACGGGCACGCGGGACTACTGCACCCCGGACAGCTATCAGCCATTGCCGGCGCGGCTTTACCGCAATCGCGGCGACGGTACGTTTGCCGACGTGACGGGTTCCTCGGGCGTGGGCCGCGCGTTCGGTCCGGCGCTTGGCGTATCCACGGCCGATTTCGACGGCGATGGGTGGATGGACATCTACGTGGCCAACGACGGGCAAGAGAACCAGCTCTGGCGGAACCGTCGCGATGGCACGTTCGAGAACGTGGCGCTGCTGGCTGGCGTGGCCCTGCCGCTCGGTGGCAAGGCCGAAGCCAGCATGGGCGTGGACGCGGGTGACTACGACGGTGACGGCGACGAAGACCTGTTCGTCACCGTGCTCACGGGCGAAGGCAGCAACCTGTTCGTCAACGACGGTCGCGGCACCTTCGACGATCGGAGCGCGCGGGCAACCGTGGGACCGGCGAGCCTTCCGTATACCGGATTCGGCACGGGCTGGTTCGACTTCGACAACGACGGATGGCTGGACTTGCTGTCGGTGAATGGCACGGTGCAGGTGCTGGAGTCGCTGCGCCAGGCGGGCGACCCGTTCCCGTTGCACCAGCGCAAGCTGCTGTTCCGAAACCTCGGCGACGGCCGATTCGAAGACGTCGGCGCCCGCGCGGGCTCGGTGTTCGCCTTGTCCGAAGTGGGGCGTGGCGCCGCGTTTGGCGACGTCGACAACGACGGTGATGTCGACGTGCTCGTCGGCAACAACAACGGCCCGGCGCGATTGCTGTTGAACCAGGCCGCCACCGGCCGCCACTGGCTCGGGCTGCGTCTCGTGGCGCGGCCAGGTGCCGGGGCCGCCGCCGAGGGACGTCGCGGCGCGGGCGAGCGCGACATGGTGGGCGCGCGGGTTCAGGTCTCACGGGGCAACCGGTCCCTGTGGCGTCGCGCCCGGTCGGACGGTAGCTACGCGTCGGCCAACGACCCTCGAGTGCACGTGGGCCTCGGCGATTCAAACGAGCCCGCCACGGTCCGTGTGCTGTGGCCCGACGGGCGAACCGACACGTGGGCGAAGGTGGAGGTCGATCGCTACACCACGCTTCGCCAGGGCGGCGGGCAATGAGCCGCTGGCGAAGATCGCGGGGTGCGCTCGGTGTCGCCCTGATTGCCGGCGGCCTGGCCGCGTGTTCGAACGCGTCCCCGACTTCAGGCGATTCGGGCGCCGCGCCCGCCGGGTCGCCGCGGAAGGCCGTCGACATGCCCGACGTGTCGAGCGTGGCGGCAGCCGTGCGCCAACAGCTGCACGATCAGCACGACCGGCTGAACAGGGCGATCGCGAATCCCGCGGTGTCGTCCGATGAGCTGGCCGGCGCCTACGGCGCAATGGGACAGCTGTTTGTCGCGGCCGAGTTCTTCGACGCCGCCGAGGCGCGCCTGGCCAACGCCGAGAGCCTGGCACCGTCCGACATGCGGTGGCCATATTTCAGGGCCCACGTGGCCCGTCTGACGAACGACGCCGCAGCGGCGGCCGCGGCCTTCCAGCGCGCGCTGGCCCTCAGCCCGGATCACGTGCCGAGCCTGGTGTGGCTAGCGGAGATCCACCTCGCCGCGGGACGCGCGGGCGAGGCGGTGGCACTGCTGGAGAAGGCGCGGCGTCTGGTCCCGACGGACCCGGCCGTCGTGTATGGGTTGGGGCGAGCCGCGCTCGAATCGGGCGACCACGCGCGCGCCGTGTCGCTGCTCGAGCAAACGGTGGCCATGGCGCCCAGCGCAACCCGTGTGCACTATCCCCTGGCGCTGGCGTACCGTGCGCTTGGCGACCGCGCCAAGGCCGAAGCGCACCTCCGCCTGCGAGGCGAGGCCGACCTCGGGCCCGTCGACCCGCTGATGGGGGGGCTTGGGGAGCTGTTGCAGAACGCCGCAGCGCATGAGACACGCGGCACCCAGGCCATCGCGGCGCGACAGTGGGACCAGGCCGTCACTCACTTGCGCGCGGCCATCCAGCTGGCGCCTTCCAACGCCTTCACGCGGCTGAACCTTGGCACGGCGCTCTATCAGATGGGCGACGCGCCCGGCGCGCTCGAGCAGTTTCGCGAGGCCACGCGGCTGGACCCGCGGCTGGCCAAGGCCCACTACGCCATCGGCGTGCTGATGGAGGTGCAGGGGCTCGACGCGGAGGCCGTGAGAGCGCTGACGGCAGCGGTTGGCGCCGACGGCGGCTACGGCGAAGCGCGCATGGCGCTGGCCAACGCGCTGCGCCGTACCGGGCGCACGGCCGATTCCTTGCCCCACTACGACGCCGTGTTGAAGGCAGACCCCGGGATGTCGCCGGCGGCGTTCGGCCGTGCCATCGGGCTGGTGCGCCTGGGGCGCCACGTCGAGGCTCGCGATCGGCTACGGGAGGCCGCTGCCGCCTTTCCCGAGCAGCCCGGCATCGCTCATGCGCTGGCGCGTCTGTTGGCCGCATCCCCCGACGACCGTGTGCGCGACGGCGCGGCGGCGCTGGCGTTGATGAAGAAGCTGCTTCCGGCCGGTCAGACGCTTGGTTTGACCGAGACGATGGCGATGGTCCTGGCCGAAGTGGGGGCCTTCGACCAGGCCGTCATGTGGCAACGCCAGGCGATCGAAGCGGCGCGACAGGCCGGCTCACCGGCACTCGTGGCGCGACTCACCACGAACTTGCAGTCGTACGAGCGGCGACAGCCTTGTCGCGTGCCGTGGGCCGACGACGACCCGATTCACCGTCCGGCCGCCAGCACGCCCTGACGCCTTCAGGGTCAGCGACCGGCCTTTCAGCTGGCGGCTCTGAGCGCCGCCGGCTCGGGAGCCGCCAGCACGCGGCGGATGGCCTCGAGCAGCTGACGCGTGGACACCGGCTTCTGCACGAAGCTCACCGCCTTGGGCAGCACGCGGTCCGTCACCAGCGCATCGGTGGCGTAGCCGGACAGGTACAGCACCGCCGGTTCCGGGCGGATGCTTCGCAGCAGAGCCACCATCTCCGGCCCGCTCATCTCGGGCATGATCACGTCCGACAGCACCAGGTCCAGCGGGCCCGTATGGCGCGCGGCGATCGACAGCGCCTGCTTGGGCCCCCGCGACTCGAGCACGTGATAGCCGTGCCGGCGCAGCACGCTGCACAGGAGCGCCCGCACCGGCTCGTCGTCCTCGACGAGCAGCACCGTTTCGCTCTGGCCGGATGCCAGCTCGGGGATCGTGGCTTCGTGCGGCGCCTCGGCCGCCTTCGAGGTGGCGGGCAGGTACACCGTGAAGACCGTGCCCTGGAGCGGCGTACTGTCGACCGTCACGTCGCCCCCGAGCTGCTTTGCGACGCCGTAGACCGTGGACAGTCCGAGCCCGCTGCCCTTCCCGGGCGGCTTGGTCGTGAAGAACGGCTCGAACACGCGCTCCTTCGTGGCGTCGTCCATGCCGCAACCCGTGTCGGTCATCGTCAAGGTGACGTAGTCGCCCTCCGGCGTCGCATGGTGATTGCCGGTGGCCTGCGTGCGCCCGACGGAGACGGTCAGTGATCCGCCGCGCGACATGGCGTCGCGGGCGTTGACGGCGAGGTTCATCAGCACCTGCTCGAGCTGATTCTTGTCGGCTTCGACCACGCACGGGTCGAGTGCCGTGTCGATGCGCAGCGAGATGTTCTCGCCGATGAGGCGCCGGAGCATCTGGCTGGTTTCGTGCACCACCGCGTTCAAGTCGAGAGGTGTGACGCGAAGGACCTGTTTGCGGCCGAACGCGAGGAGCTGGCGCGTCAGGTCGCTGCCGCGGCGGGCGGCCCCCTGGATCTGCTGGAGGTCCTCGCGGTGCGGTTCGTTGTCGACCTGGGCAATCAGCATCTCGCTGTAGCCCTGAATCACCATCAGGATGTTGTTGAAGTCGTGGGCGACGCCTCCGGCCAGGTGGCCGATGGCTTCGAGCTTGTGGGATTGCCGCAGCTCGGACTCCAGGCGTTCGCGATCGGTCAGGTCGCGCGCCACGCCGTGAATGCCGGCCGGCGACCCGGACCGCTGAATCAAGCGCAGGGTCATCTCCACGTTGGTTCTGAGCCCGTTCGGGCCCCTCACCTGGATTCGAAGGGGCGACGACGGGGCATCCGTTCCCAGGCCCGCGAGGGCGTCGCTGATCACGGCCCGGTGCAGCGGGGACACCACGTCTTCAAGCCTGAACTGCCCCGCGTCGAGACGGGACTGGCCGGTCAACCGTTCTCCGACCTTGTTCAGCGACGTGAAGGTACCGGAGAGGTCCAACGTGAACACCATGTCGTCGGCGTTCTCGAAGAGCTCGCGGTAGGCCTCTTCCGCTTTCTTTCGCTCCGACATCTGCGCGCTCAGGGCCGCGTTGGCCGCGGTGAGCTCCTCGGTTCGTTCGCGGACCCTCCGCTCGAGCGTGTCGAGGGACCGTTCAAGGCCGGCCTCGGCCTGTTTCTTGGCTTGGCTGAGGGCGCTGACCAGGATGGCCACCGAGGCGAAGAGGCTCGGCCGGAGGCCGCCCGCGGCCCTCAACGCCGGGAACACGAAGTCCACCGCCAGCAACATGAGCAGCGTCGCCAGGAGCCCCGGACCAACGCCTCCCTTCCACGCGCTGGCCGTCACGCCTGCCAGGCCAAGGAGCAGGGCATTGCCCTGCGACGCCAACGGCGTTCCGAGCGACAGCAGCAGCCAAAGCGCCACCGAGCCAAGGGCCCACCCGTAACGGCGTGGCAGGCTCTGGGGCCGTGGGGCAGTGGGCTGGGCGGTTTCCTGGGGGTGTCCGGTCTGTCTCATGGCTGCACACGTGGTATCGGGCCGTTTGCGCTCAGCAATAAGCGGATGTAACGAAGAGCTAATCAATGTCATATTTGGCTACCTTCTGGGCCCCCGCGGGGGGTGTGTTCGGATCGTGCGTCCGCATCGTTAACCCAGATAGCCCCGGGGGTGTAGATGCCGCAGGTCGCTCGGTCGTTCGAGATCCAGGAGTTCGCCAAACTGGCAGGTGTAACGGTGCGTGCCCTGCAGCACTACGACAGGATGGGGCTGCTGAAGCCCGCCCGTAGTCGCGCCGGGTCGCGAGTCTATTGCGAATCCGACCTTCAGGCGCTCGTCCAGATCATGGCCCTCAAGTCCGTTGGCGTGCCGCTGAAGCGGATCGGGGCGCTACGGGCCGGTGGGCCCTCTGCGCTGTTGCAGGCGCTGGGACGCCAGCGGCGGGCCCTCGAGCGTCGCCAGCCGGTGCTGGACCGGATGATCTTCGCCGTGCGTACGGTCGAGGCGGCCTTGGGGCGTGGCGAGGAGGCCGATCCGACCGTCCTGAAGCCCTTGGTGGAGGCTCTTCGCCCGGAGAGCGACCCGCTTGGTCGTCCGTCGGAGAAAGGCGTCGCGTCGATTGCCGAGTCCGAGCGCGACGAGGCCATCACCCTGTGGGAGTCGCTCCAACAGCAGTGGCAGACGCTGTTTCAGGACCTCGAGGGGCTGAGTGATGGCGATCCGTCCCGTCCAGAGGCGTTGGCGCTGGCGGCGCGGTGGGAACGGTTGATGGCGCTGTCGACCGGCGGAGGTTCCTGTCGGAAGCTCATGGCGCCACGCGCGGTTGAGCTCGTGAATCTGCCGGCCGGGCCGGCCCCTGGGGGTCCGTTCGACCGAATCGGCCCTGCCCTGGGCCTATTGCTGGCTTCGAAGAGCTAATTCTCGGCGCTCAAGGTGCCGGGTGGCGCCGCGACCGGCCCGTCGGTCGAGGGCTGGCCGAGCACCTCTCCGATCTTCCGCATCAAATCGGCCTGCGTGAACGGCTTCAGCAGGAAGGGCTTTCCAGAGTCGTGCAGTCCCTCGCGGATCACGTCGTAGTCGTCTGCGTAGCCCGAGAAATAGAGCACTTTCGTTTCGGCGCGCAACTGGGTGACCCGGGAGGCCAAAGCGAACCCGCTCATGCCTGGCATGACGACGTCGGTCAGCAAGAGGTCGATCGGCGTCGGGTGGGCTGTTGCGACAGCCAGGGCCTCGTCCCCGTCACGCGCGCCAAGGATTGCGTACCCTGACCCCTCAAGGAAGCGGCGCATCAATTCCCGCAAGGCGAACTCGTTTTCGACGAGGAGTATGGTTTCAGCCATTGCTATACCCTGACCCATTGACCCATTGCTACACCCCTGTTTTCGGCTAGGTCAGCCGTGCGCACAAGTGCCATGGCATTAGCGCGTCATGACTTTCATTAGCGTTAATCGACGCAGAGCACGAAAGGCTCACTGGAAATGCACTCGAACCCCGACCAAAGCGTGCACCCCCGGGAAACGAGCGCACTGAAACCCGTCGACAGTGGCATCGTTCGACTCGTCGGACCCAGCCCGCGCCCCCGGCGGTCAGAGGCCCGGGTCAGATCCGCAGACCTCTCCGAAACTCACCCGGCGTCATGCGAAAGTGTTTGCGAAACTGACGGTCGAAGCTCGGCACGTGCTCGTAGCCCGTGGCCGAAGAGATCTCCTTCACGCTCAGGTGGCTGGATTGCAGCAAGCGAGCGGCCGTGTTCATCCGCGCCTGTTGCAAATGGCGATTGAACGTCGCACCTGTTTCCCGCAGCACGAGTCGACTGAGGTACGACCGCGACACTCTCAACGTACGCGCAATCTCTTCCAGCCGGCACGTGGAGCGCGAGTGGTGCTCGTTTACATAGGCCAGCACCACCGCCGCCCGCGTGTTGAGCTTGTCTTCGTCGAGCATCGGGGCTTCGTGGGACGACTTGGCCGAGGACGTGCTGGTCTCGGCCAGCCTTCCAGCGATTCTCGTGATCATGGTCAGGGCAAGCACGCGCGCCGTTGGCGTGCGAAGTCTGGAGGCCGCTTCAACCAAGGTGGACGTGGCACGGGGTTCGACCACGCCTTCCTCGAGACGACGCCACGTCGCGTGGCATTGCCCGGCGAACTCGATCCATGCACCGGACTCGTCGCCGAGTCCGTCGCGAGTTCTGCTGTCGAAACCGGTCACGGCAGCCATTCCTGTCATCCTACCCAAGGCTCGTACGAGCTCGGCCGTAATTCCGAGCGCGCTTTCACACTAAATTCAGGTATGCGGAACGGCTTGTCATTAGCTTTAAATGCTACGACGCAATGTGTGTATTTGCAGCACACATCGCTTTCGCTCCAGCCCTTGGGTGGCTGCGACATTTGATGTCAACAGCATGACTGGTTGGCGCGCGGAAGGCACTAGGGAGAACCCCTAGGGCCGGGGGAAACGTCCCCGTATAGACGAGGTTCTGAGGCGCCTATCGTTCGGGCGAGATCAGCCCGTGCCGAACAGCGAAGCGGACCAGGCCCGCCACGTCATGGATATCGAGGCGGGCCATGATCTCGGAGCGGTGCGATTCGACAGTCTTGACGCTCAGGTCGAGCATCCGCGCGATGTCCTTGGTGCTGTTGCCCTCCGCCACCAGTTGGAGGATCTCTCGTTGCCGAGAGGTCAACACGTCCACCTCGGCGGAAATCCCCGCGCCCTGGCGCCGGTACTCTCCCACCACGTCGCGGGAAATCGCCGGGCTCAAGTACGACTCTCCCCGTATGGCGGCGCGGATGGCGAGGGACAGCTCGGGCACGTCGGCCCCTTTCACCAGGTAGCCGATCGCCCCGGCCTGGAACGCCCTGCGGACGTACACCGGGTCGGTGTGCATGGAGAGGATGATCACGCGGAGGCCCGGGTCGTCCTTCGTCAGGCGTGCCGCTACTTCCAGGCCGTTGAGTTCGGGCATCGAGATGTCGAGCAGCACGAGGTCTGGCCGGGTCACGCTGGCCAGGGCCAAGGCTTCAGGTCCCGTACTGGCTTCGCCCACCACCTCCACGTCGGGCAGCCCTTCGAGCAGCGCGCGGATGCCGGCCCGCATCAGCGTGTGATCTTCCGCGAGCAGCAGACGAATTGCCGGCACGCTCTTACCTCAGGCGATCGCCTCGGCGAGTGCGCGGTCGTGCGCGACGCGCGGCAAGTGCACCCGCACTTCGCATCCAACCGAGGGCGCCGAGGTGACGGTCGTGACGCCGCCGAGCAGTGCCGCGCGCTCTTTGATGCCCAGAAGGCCCATGCTCGACCCCCGCCCGGTGTCCGTGATCACGTCGTCAACGTCGAAGCCGCGGCCGTCGTCTCGCACGACGAGTTCCAGGTGGTTTTCCGTGTTGCGCAGTTGGACCAGAACGTTCGTGGCTACGGCGTGCCGGACGACGTTGGTCAAGGCCTCTTGCAGTACCCGGAAGCAGGCGATCTCGGTTGCAGGGGAGAGCCCCCCCACGTTGTCGTCCACTTCGCACGACAGGGCCAGGTTGGCGCGAGCCGTCGTCTGCTCGGCGTACCACTGGACCGCGGCGCCCAGCCCCAGGTCGTCCAGAATCGAGGGCCGAAGCGACAGGGCGATGTCGCGGACCTGCTGCAGCACCTCGTCGGCGATCCTCAGGCTGTCGGCCACGATGGGGCCGCCGCCCTCGCGCCGGAGGCGCAGCAGGTTCAGCTTCAATGCCGACAGCGCCTGTCCGATCTCGTCGTGCAGATCGCGGGCCACGGCGCGGCGCTCGTTCTCCTGGGCCTCGAGCACACGCAGGGCCAGTGCTTCCCGCTGGGCCTGGGTTTGCTTGCGCACCGTGACGTCCCACAAGGTCCCCACGGTCCGTAGCGGCACCGGTCCCTGACCCAGGTCGCCGAAGTGCGTCTGCGACCGCACGCTCACGTATCGTACCTCCCCGGTGGGACGCATGATGCGAGACTCGAAGCTCAACGTCCCGCCGCCCACGGGGTCGTGCGCCCGCCTGACTTTGGCCGCCGTCGATTCGCGATCGTCCGGGTGGCTCGCGGCCAGCGTACGTTGGTGCGACCAGCCCTCGGATGCGTCGACGCCGAAGATGCGCCGGGCGCCGTCGGACCAATAAAGCGCGTCGGTCTGGTGGTTGTGTTCGAAGAAGCCAAGCCCCGCGATATCGGTCGCTTGCTCGAGCCGCTGCGCGCTGTCGCGTAGCATGGCTTCCGCCCGTTTCTGCTCCGTGATGTCGCTGGTCACCGAGAGCAGGCTCGTGACGTGACCAGCGGCACTTCGCAGCGGCGCGGCGCGCATGTCCATCCAGCGCCGCGTGCCCTTCATCCCCACGATCTCGAACTGCAGCCCCGCCGCCTCACCCGCGAACACCCGATCGGCGATCCGTGCGAAGGCTTCCCGGTGCTCGTCTACCACCAGCGGCAGCACGCAGTGGCCCCTGACGGACTCCAGCGTGTCGACTTCTATCATGTCGAGGCCGGCGCGATTGATGTTGAGGAGCACGCAGCCAGGGCCCAGCACCTTCACGCACGCGGGCTCGGAGTCGAAGATCGTTCGGAGGACTCCCTCCCGCTCTCGAGCCTCCGCGAGCAGGGCGCGGTGGCGGGTGATCAGCCAGCCCGATCCCATGAAGATCACGGCCCCGCCGGCACGAATGAGAGTCGCCAATCGAAGGGACGTGGGGCCAAGCGACGAGGCCAGGCCGAGCATGATGAAGACCGCCGAGGTCACGGCGACCGCCCCGGGCATCCAACGGTCGGCCGACCAGAAGGTGGCGCCGATGACCGCCATGTACAGCAGCCCGGTCGGAAGCTCGCTGACGAAGTCCGTGGCGAGAATCGACACGCAGGCGACCACCACCGTGGCCCGGAACTGCGAGGGCGTCAGGCGCTCGAGCAGGTTCTGGGGACTGCGCCCACCCGGCTGCATCCGTTCATCCTAGGTTGAAATTTGGGCGAACGCCAAGCAAAGAACAGTGGCTTCCGCACCAGCCCTCGGTGCTGTGGCATCCTGGCGGGGATGGAATATCGCTCATTGGGACGGTCGGGGCTGCAGGTTCCGGTGCTCTGCCTGGGAACGGGGACTTTCGGGGGAGGGGGAGATTTCTTCGGAGCCTGGGGCGCGACCGGTCCCGACGAGGCGACGAGGCTCGTGGACGTCTGTCTCGACGCCGGCTTGACGATGTTCGATTCGGCCGACGTGTACTCGGACGGCCAGGCCGAGGAGAATCTGGGCCAGGCGATCCGCGGCCGTCGTGACCGCGTGCTGATCTCCACCAAGGGCACGTTCCGGACGGGCCCCGGGCCGAACGACGTGGGCTCGTCGCGCTACCACATCAGGCAGGCCGTCGAGTCCAGCCTGCGCCGCCTGGGCACCGACTACATCGACCTCTACCAGCTTCACGGCTTCGACGCGCTGACGCCGGTGGAGGAAGCCGTGTCGACGCTCGACCGCCTGGTGCAGGAGGGCAAGATTCGCTACGTGGGCTGCTCGAACTTTTCCGGGTGGCACCTGATGAAATCACTTGCGGTGGCCGACGCGCACGGGTGGGCGCGGCATGTGGCCCATCAGGCCTATTACTCCCTCATCGGCCGCGAGTTCGAGTGGGAGCTGATGCCCTTGGCACTGGCCGAAGGGGTCGGCACGGTGGTGTGGAGTCCCCTGGGATGGGGGCGGCTTACGGGCAAGCTGCGACGCAACCAGCCGTTGCCCGCCGTCTCGCGCCTGCGCAACAGCGCCGTGGTGGACGCTGGGCCACCCGTGACCGACGACCTTCTGTACCGGGTCGTCGACGCGCTGGCAGCCGTGGCCGCCGAGACCGGGAAGACCGTGCCCCAGGTTGCGCTCAACTGGCTCCTCGGGCGTCCGACGGTCTCCACGGTGGTCATCGGGGCTCGCAACGAGGAGCAGCTTCGACAGAACCTGGGCGCAGCGGGTTGGCGGCTGAGCGCCGAGCAGGTGGCGGCCCTGGACGCGGCCAGCGCGACCACTCTGGTGTATCCCTACTGGCACCAGCGGGGATTTGCGGAGCGCAATCCGCCGCCGGTGTAGGATCGGCCGAGATCCGAGGAGGTAGGACGATGCGAATTTTGGTCATGGCGGCGGCGTTGCTCACCGTGGCGGTTGGCGTTCAGGCGCAGTCGGTGTTCATGGAAGATCTGACGTGGCCGGAGATTCGCGACGCGATGGCCGCGGGCAAGCGAACCGCCATCGTCTATGCCGGTGGGATCGAGCAGAACGGCCCCCACATGGCGCTCCTCAAGCACAACCTGATCGCGCGGAACCTGGCGGGGCGGATCGCGGAGCGGCTCGGCAACGCATTGGTCTACCCGGTCGTCCCCTTTTCCCCCGCGGGCAATCCCGTGGAGAAGACCGGCCACATGAGGTTTCCGGGGACCGTCAGCATCACGTCGGAGCTCTTCGTCGGCCTGATGCGGCAGGTGGCCCTGAGTGCCCTGTCGGCTGGCTTCACGCAGGTGTACCTCATGGGCGACCACGGCGGCGGGCAGGCCGAGATTCGCCTGGCGGCCGAAGGCCTCGACGCTGACTGGCGCGGCAAGGGCGCGCGGGTCAGGTACGTGGACACGCAGACCAAACCAAACCAGCAGATGAATGCGTACATGAAGGAGCGCGGCATCGTCGCTGGCGGGCACGCGAGACCGCGCAGGTGATCGCGCTCGACGACGCAGGTCGTCAGATCCGCCGCGACAAGTACGCTCAAAGCGCCGCCGGCCCGGAGCCAGCGGCTGGTGTCCTGGTTGACCCGACGCCGGCGACGGCCGAGATGGGCCGGATGTTCCTGGATTTCAAGGTGGCCGCGGCCGTGGAGCAGATCCAGGCCGCCGCGACGCAGAAGTAGCTGTCATCGAGTTCTCGCCGCGTGGCTGGCCGGACGCCCCTGTGAAGGATTCGTGGGCCGTCGAGGCCGACGACGCGGGCGTTCGCCTCGACAAGTTCCTGGCCGCGGCCGATCGCTTGGGGTCCCGGTCGCGCGTCGCCGCGGCGCTCCAGCGTGGAAAGGTCTTCCTCAATGACGATGAGGCCACGCTGGCGCAGGCGTCCTACCGCCTCGCCCGCGGTGACGTCGTTCGTCTGTGGGTCGACCGTCCCGGCAGCTCGCGCGCGCGCCTTGGCGCCTTCGTGTCCGGGGACCTCCACATCCTCCACGAGGACGACGACATCATCGTCGTGGACAAGCCCGCCGGCGTGCTGGCGGTGCCGCTCGAACGCCGGGAGCAGGCCCCCTCGATTTTCGAGCTGATCGAGCAGCACTGGCGGTCGCAGGGGAAGCGGCGGCCGCTCGTGGTGCACAGAATCGACCGCGACACGTCCGGCCTGGTGCTCTTCTCGACCAACGTGCGGGCGCAGCAGCATCTCAAGGCGCAGTTTCGCCGGCAGGAGCCGGAGCGCATCTATCTAGCCGTCGTGCATGGGTACCCCCAGCCTGAGGCCGGCGAGTGGCACGACCGGCTCGTGTGGAACGACACGGCGTTACTGCAGCGGCCGGCCCGCGCGAACGACCCGCGCGGGATCGACGCCGCGTGCGAATACCGCGTGGTGGAGGCCCTCGGCGCAACCGCGCTCCTCGAGGTTCGCCTGCACACCGGCAAGCAGAACCAGATTCGCGTGCAGGCGCAAATGCACGGGCATCCGCTCGTCGGCGAGCGCCGCTACATCGATAGAGACGGGCCTCGCGCCGACCGCTCGTTTCCCCGGCAGGCGTTGCACGCGTACCGTCTGGCCTTTCGCCATCCGGCCAACGATCGCGAGGTGTGGTTCGAGGCGCCGATCCCGAAAGATCTCCGGGAGTTGCTGGCGCGTCTCAGGCGCTCAGACGCGGGAGAATAGCCAGTGCGTTGTCGCGCTCCACACCCTGCAACTCGGTGGGCGTGAACCCGGCGCGTTGCAGGCCGGCCACTTGCGGGGCGCCATCGAAGAAAGGCGCGTCGGTCCCGAAGACGATCTGGGACGTCGGCACCAGCGCGCGGAGAGCCTGCATGTTGACAGGGTTGGCCGAGCCGGCCGTGTCGTAGAAGAAGCGCCGCAGCTGGAAGAGCCGCGTGTTGGGCGCCGCCGGCTTCGCCAGGTTGTCGGCGGTCATCTCCGCGCCGAGCAGCCGCCCGGCCACCGCCGTCAGTGTCCCGCCCGCGTGCGAGAAAATGAAGCGGACGTCGGGGTTCTTCGCGGCGGTCTCGCTGACGACCAGGCTGACCACGGTTCGCGTGGTGTCGGTCGGGTACTCCAGCATCTGGTTGGCGACCCGCGGGATGAGCCCCTGGCAACACATCGCGTCGGTGGGATGGGTATAGACCACGGCCTTGCGCCGGTTGAGTTCCGCCATCACCGGTGCGAACGAGGGGTCGCCCAGCCACGCCGTGCCGTAGCTGGTCAGCACGCCGACTCCGTCGGCCTTCAGCGTGTCGAAGGCGTACTCGATTTCCCGCAGGCTGCCGTCGATGTCCGGTAGCGGCAGCACGGCGAACAGGCCGAACCGTCCCTTGTGGTCCGACACCATTCGGGCCGCGGCGTAGTCGTTCATCTCGCGGGCCAGGCGCCTGGCTTCCTGCGCGTCCCCGAACCACACGCCGGGCGCGGTGATCGACAGCATGGCTGTCTGGACACCGACACGGTCCAGCGTCTCGACGGCTCGGGCCGGCGAGAAATCCTTCCAGGCCGCCAGGCCGGGGATGGGCGTCGATGCGTTCTTCGCGTTCAGCGTCGCCAGGAAGCTGGGCGAGACGAAGTGCTGGTGGACGTCGATACGTTGACGTGCGGCCTGCGCCGCCGACCGCGAGACCGCCAGCATCGAGCCGGCACCGGCGGCAGCGAGCGCCGCCAGGAACGCGCGCCGAGTGTGGGAGCCGACGGTCGCGCTCACGGCTCGCGGTCGTCCTGCGGATTGGAGGCGCCGGGGCCCCGCTGGGCGGGGCGCGGGCTCGGTGCGCTGGCGGTGACGCCCGTCAGCTCGCGGATCACCTTGGCGGTCTCTTCCTGCACCACGGCGGACCGACCATCGAAACCGAAGCCGCCCGCCAGGCCCATCGCCGTGTCGAGCGCCGTGAAGCCACGCTTGTCCTTCACGTCGAACGCCGCGCCGTTCTCGTGCAGGAATCGCACGACGTCGGTCAGCCCCCACAGCGCGGCGCCGTGCGCGGCCGTGCGTCCTTGCGTGTCGGCGGCGTTGACGTCGGCGCCGGCCGCCAGCAGGAGCGTGATGGTCTCGATGGCCTCGCGCTGGGTCTTGTTGCGGCCCGTCATGTCCTCTTCGCGAGTCGCGACGTTGGCGGCCATCATGATGCCGTTGACGCCATTGCGGGTGGCCGCCTTGGCGTTCGCGCCTTTCTCGAGCAGGAGCTTGATCACCGGCACGTCGCCGGCCTTGGCGGCCCGCAGGAGCGGCGTCGTGCCGGCGCCCAGCACGCCGTCGCCGCCGCGATCCAGCTTCGTGCGATAGGGAACCTGCTGTGCGAGCGCCGCGTTCACGTCCGCGCCCTTGCCCAGCAGCTTCTTGACGACGTCGAGGCTGGACAGCTCGTCGTCGGTCTCGCGCGGGGCCGGGCGGTTCGACGACGGCATCGTGTGTGCGTCGACGGCCGCCCACAGTGCCGTGCGGCCCACTTTGTCCTTCAGGTTCACGTCGATGCCGCGGTCGATGAGCGTCCCGGCGACGTCGAAGTGCCCGTTGATCAGCGCCAGGACGAGTGCACTCTGGCGATCCGGGTCGACGTCGTCGATCGTGGCCTTGCCGTCGAGGAGCACCGTGACGCACGCCACGCAGCCTTCGCGCGCCGCCAGATGGAGCGCGGTGAACCCGCCGGGCGGCAACCATTTGTCGCGCGGCTCCTGGGTGCGCTGGCGTTCCCACTCGACGACCGTCGACCGCGTGTCGGGGTTGGCGCCGGCCTCGAGCAGCATCGCCACCACCGGCGCGTGACCCTGTGCCGCGGCCCACATGAGCGGCGTCTGGCCGCGCCAGCTCTCGCCGGCTTCGAGCGGTGCGCCGCGCGCGACGAGCACCTTGGAGGCCGCCACGCTGCCGCTGCGCGCGCACGAATGGAGCGCCGTTTCGCCCAACGGCCCCGTCGCGCTCGCGCTCACGCCGGCGTTCAGCAACCGCTCCACGACAGCGGCGCTCCCGTTCTCGCAGGCCAGTTGGATCGCGGTCACGCCGTATCGGTTCTGGGCCTTCGCATCGGCGCCCGCGGCAAGCAGGCGATCGACCAGTGCGCCGTCGTTGCGGCGCACGGCCCACTGCAGCGCCGTCGTGCCGTCGACGTCCGGCACATTGGGGTTGATCTTTTGACGCAGGAGCGTCACCGCCGTCGCGCTGTCGCCAGCTTTCGCCGCTTGGACGAGGCGGCGGTCCGGCGCCTGCGCGCCGGCGGTGACGCCGCCGAGCACCAAGGCGAGCATGGTGAGCAATGCAGTTCCGGCCTTAGCGAGCACTACCAACCTCCACCGAAAGTCCACTACCAACTACCAACTCCCACCGACAGTCCGCACCAACTTCCATCGACAGTCCGCTACCAACCCCCATCGACAGTCCGCCCCTACAGTTCTGCGAGGGCACCCGTAGAATCCCCCAGCTTCTCCTGCCGAACGCCCGCCTTCTCCAGCATCGCCACCAGGAGGTTCGTCATCGGCGTGTGGTCGGCGTATCGCAGGTGGCGCCCGCCCTTCATGCGGCCGCCGGCGCCGCCGAGCACCAGGTTCGGCAGCGGGAAATGGTCGTGGGCGTTGCTGTTGCTCATGTTGCTGCCGTAGAGCAGCACGACGTTGTCGAGCAGCGTCCCGTCTCCGTCCGCTGTTTTCTCGAGCTTGCCGACGAACTCGGCGAACATGTTGACGTTGAACGTCTGGATGCGGACGTTCTTCTCCATCTTGTCGGCGCGGTTCTGGTGGTGGGAGATGGCGTGGTGCCCATCCGCCACGCCCACCTGCGAGTAGGTGCGGTTGCTGACCTCGCGCGACACCATGAAGCTGACCACGCGCGAGATGTTCGCCTGGTAGGCCAGCACCATCAGGTCGTACATCAGGCGCACGTGCTCCTCGAAGTCGAACGGCACGCCGGCCGGGCGAGAGGGCAGCTGCAGTCCTTCGTCGCCCTGAACCTTTTCGGCGCGCTGGATGCGCCGCTCGATCTCACGCACGTTGTCCAGGTACTGCGCCATGGTCTGGCGGTCGGACGGGCCGAGCTGCAACTGCAGGCCGGACGCCTCCTTGGCAATCGCGTCCAGAATGCTGCGGTCTTCCTTGATCCGCGCCACGCGATCGGCGGCGTTGCCGCCCTGGCCGAACATCCGCTCGAACACCTTCCGCGGGTTGATCTCCATGGGGAGCGGCGTCGTGGGGGTGCGCCACGACAAGGTGTTCATGTAGATGCAGCCGTAATCGCGGTCGCACGAGCCGATGAGGCCCGAGTGATCCTCGGTGGCCAGCTCCATCGAAGGGAGCGACGAATCCTGGCCGATGGCCTGCGCCGCAATCTGGTCGGCGGTGATGCCGGCAAAGGCGTCCACGCCCTGCGTGGCCTTCGGGCGGACGCCGCTCAGCCAGGTCGTGGGGCTCAGCGAATGGACGGCGGTGGTATCGGCGGCTTGATGGCCGAGGCCGCTGATGACGTTCAGCCGATTCCGAAATGGCTCGAGGGGCTTCAGGATGGGCGTGAACTCGAAGCCCGACCCGGTGGCCGCCGGCGTCCACTTGTCCATGATGGCGCCGTGCGGGATGTAGACGAAACCGAGGCGCACCGTACCGGCCGCGGCGGTCTGCGCCAGGAGCGTCCGCGCCGGAATCATCGCGTCGAGCAGCGGCAGCGCCAGGCCCACGCCCATCCCCTGCAGAAACGTTCGCCGCGCCAGGTGCTTTTTGGTAAGGAACATAATGTCTCCGGTTTGCCTCTCTGGGTCTACGGTCTCCGGTCGCCAGTCTCCGGTCGTTTGTTCGTCGCCAACGTGGTGTCGGGCTGCGGCGCGCGCTTCATCTGGAAGGGCGCGCTCTTCACGATGCCCAGCACGATCGCGGAGAACCGGTAGTTCTGCGCCGCCGCGTCGCGCGCGATCCCCCGGACAATTGGCATGTCGGTGTGCGCCATGCCGCGTCCCAACCCGTAGGTCATGAGCTTCTCGGTGACGGTGCGCACGAAGAGCTCGGGCTTCCTCGTGAGCGCCCGCCGCAGCGCGATGGGGCCGTCCACGGCGCTTCCGTCCGCCAACTGGCCCGTCGGATCGATCCGTCCGCCGGGCTCCTTGACGCGCCATTCCCCGACGCCGTCGAAGTTCTCGAGGGCGAAGCCCAGCGGATCCATCACGCGGTGACAGCTGGCACAGGTGGGGGAGCGGCGATGCGCCTCCAGCCGTTCGCGTTGCGAGCGCGCATCTTCACCGGCCTTGTTGTCGTCCAAGGCGGGGACGTTGGGCGGGGGCGCCGGCGGGGGCGTGCCCAGAATGTTCTCCAGGATCCACTTGCCGCGCAGCACGGGCGACGTGCGGTTGGGATAGGACGTCACCGTCAGGATGCTGCCCTGGCCCAGCAGGCCCCGTCGCGCATCGCCCGGCAGCGTCACCCGCCGGAAGTGGCTGCCGTAGACGTTGGCCACCCCGTAGTGGCGCGCCAACCGTCCGTTCAAGAACGAGTAGTCGGCGGTCAGCAGTTCCACGACGCTGCGGTCCTCGCGGAAGACGCTGTCCACGAAGAGCTCGGTCTCGCGACGGAAGGCCTGGCGCAGCTCGTTGTCGAAGTTCGGGAAGTCGCCCGGCGTCGGGATGTGGCCCTTCAGGTTGCGCAGCATCAGCCACTGTCCGGCGAAGTTGTCCACGAGCGCGCGCGCGCGAGGGTCGTGCAGCATTCGCTTCACCTCCCGCTCGAGCACCAGCGGCTGGCTCAATTGGCCTCGCGCGGCGGCGTTCAGCAGGGCGTCGTCGGGGCCGGAACTCCAGAGAAAGAACGACAGCCGCGACGCCAGCTCGACGTCCGACACGCGCCCGAGCGCGGCGGTGGTGACGGGTGCCTCGGCCCGGAACAGGAACTTCGGGTTGGCCAGAATCAGCCGCAGCCCGTGCTCGACGCCCTGCTCGAAGGATCCCTTCGCGCGGCCGGCGCCGTACTGTTCCATCACGGGCGCCATGTCGTCGGCGGTGACCGGCCGGCGGTAGGCGCGGCGGGCCAACCCCGCCAGGATGGTCCGCGCGCAAGCCGGCTCCTCGGCCGCCTTGACCGGCCGGCACGTGAAGACGCGCTGCCGGCTGGGCGTCGTGCCGGGGCCGGTGGCGCCGAACGGCCCGGTCAGGCTGACGTAGTCGATGAGCGGCAGGCCGTTCATGTCCTGCAGGTCGTGGTTGCGCTCGTGCTGCTGCAGCGGCTCGTCCGACTCGGCGTGATTTCTCCTTACGAATGCCACGCCGACGTCGTGCGGGCCGGCGGCGACGGTCACGCGCGCCTTGAGGCGCCTGTCGATGGCGTTGCCTGCCTCCGACATATTGACGTCGGACGCCAGATTGTCCTTTTCACCGCCGACCTCGGCCGTGAAGACGCGCTCGCCGTCGATGCTCAGTTCGAGCGTGTGCGCGAACTCGAGGCCGGTCATGTAGCCCACGATGTTCCGGGTCAGGAACACGCTGAATTCGTACTCGGCGTCCTGTGGAAACGTATGCCGCACCAGCAAACCGCCGCGGGTGCCAAGGGGGAGGCCTTCGACTTGATCCTCCTGCGAGTCGTCCGGCGGCACGCGAAACGACAGGCGCACCAGGTCCGTATCGGTGCCGACGGCCAGGCTGCTGATCTTGCGCGCCGCCGCCAAGTACTGCTCGAGAAGCGAGGGGGAGATGCGCAGCACGCCGGCCTGGTTGTCGAACCCGTTGCTTTCGTCGTCGGCCGGCAGGAGGTCCGTGATGTCGACCTCGAGGCTCAGCAGATCACGAACGGCGTTGCCGTACTCGGTGCGATTGAGGCGATGAACGCCTTTGAATCCAGGGTCGGGCTGTTGGCGTGCCTGCGCTTCGAGCGCCAGCTCGAGGGCCGAGGAGAAGCCATCCAACGCGGCCTCGTCGGGCCGGGGCATGCCCTGCGGAGGCATCATGCCGCCTCGCAGCTTGCGCACCACTTTCTCCCAGAGCTCGGCGTGGGCGCCGGCGTCGGACGGGCTCATGCCGTCCAGCGACAGCCCGCCCGCCTTTGCCCGTGCGTTGTGGCAGGTCACGCAGTAGTTCTGGACGAGGGACGCGTCGAGCGTCGAGCCCGCGGGTGTGGCCGGCGCGGTGCGCGTGGCCACGGGCTGCACTGCGCCCTGTGCCCGGGCGGCGGTTGAGGGGGCGGGTGTCGGAGAAGCAGATCGCGGCGCCTGATCGGCCAGGAGGCTCCCGGTCCAACCCATCACTCCAAGCGCGAGCACACGCAGCGCAACGGGGCGGCGCATCTACCCTCCGTCTACCTACTACCTACAAAAATCTCGTTCGGATCGCCGGAACGGTCTATAAGATACCGGGGCCTGACGCCGACCCGAAGCCGAGGCTCATTATGACGCGCAAGTGGCTGTGCATGCTAGGGATACTCACGTTTTCATGGCCTATTTCGTCCCAGCATCGATGGCTCTCTGAACGCGATTCCGCCCTGGCGACCGACGGTCAGGCCACCGAGATTGCCCTGCCCAACCCCGGTAGCGGTCCGACCACGCTGGCCCTGGCCGTGGACGGCAGCGTGTGGTTCACGGAAAGTGCCGGCAATCGCATCGGGCGGGTGAACCAGGATGGCACCGGCCTGGCGGAGTTCCCCCTGCCCAGCGCGGCCAGCTCGCCCCGCATCATCGCCCTCGGTTCGGACGGGAACATGTGGTTTTCGGAGCACACCGGTAACCGGATGGGCCGGATCACCCCTCAGGGCGCGATCACCGAGTTCCCCATCCCCACGCTCAACAGCTTTCCGCGAGCGATTGCCCTGGGCGCGGACGGCAACATCTGGTTCGGCGAGTTCGGCGGCGGGAAGATCGGACGCATCACGCCGCAAGGGGTCATCACCGAGTTCCCCATTCCGACACCGGACAGCGGTCCCCGCGCGCTGGCGGCCGGACCGGACGGCAACGTCTGGTTCTCGGAGTTCAACGCCAGCAAGATTGGGCGCATCACGCCGCAAGGCGTCGTCACGGAGTTCCCGTTGCCCAGGCCCAACTCGGGCCCGGGAGACATCACGGCCGGAGCCGACGGCAACATGTGGTTCGTGGAGCTGTCGGGCCAGATGGACGGACGCAAGCCCGACGGTCACCGGGTCGGCCGCATCACCCTCCAAGGCGTGGTCACGGAGTTTTCGATCCCGTTTCCTGGCCCGTCCCCCATCAACATCGCCGTGGGACCCGATCGCCAGATCTGGTTCAGCAAGGGAGGAAGCCTCGTGCGCGTGGCCGCCGACGGCTCGATGACCCAGGTGGTGCTGCCAGGGCCCAACGCCGGGGTCACGGGGCTCACCGCCGGCAGCGACCGCCAGCCACCGGCTAGACTGTCGTCCCGGTTGTGGTTCACCCAGTCGGGCGCGAACAAGATCGCGTACCTGAACTTCAAGTAGGCTCGCTCGATATGCCGAAAGCGCTTTCGTTCCTGATGTGGGTCGCCATCGCGGTGGCGGGTGCCGCTGGATTCGGCGTGATGGCGCTTTCGCGCGGCGAAACGATCAGTGCGGCGTGGCTCGTCGTCGCGGCCGTCTGCACCTATCTGGTCGCGTACCGTTTCTACTCCAGATTCATCGCGCAGACGGTGTTTGGCCTCGATCCCCGGCGCGCCACCCCGGCCGAGCGGCTCAACAACGGGCGCGACTTCGTGCCCACGTCGAAGTGGGTGGTGTTCGGCCATCACTTCTCGGCCATCTCCGGCGCGGGACCACTGGTGGGGCCGACGCTGGCCGCCCAGTTCGGCTTCCTGCCGGGGACGATCTGGCTGATCGCGGGCGTGGTACTGGGCGGTGCCGTGCAGGACTTCCTCATCCTTGCCGCCTCGATGCGGCGCGACGGCAAGTCGCTGGGGCAGATTGCCAAGGAAGAGGTGAACAAGGTGGCGGGCGTGGCCGGCATGGTGGCCATCTTCGCGATCATGATCATCCTGCTGGCCGTGCTGGCGCTCGTCGTCGTGAACGCGTTGCGCGACAGCCCGTGGGGGCTCTTCACGATCTCCTGCACCATTCCCATCGCGCTGCTGATGGGATGGTGGATGCGCCATATTCGGCCGGGCCGCGTCGGCGAGGCGACCGGTCTGGGCCTGGTGTTGCTCTTCCTTGCGCTCGTCGGCGGCCAGTGGGTGTCCCAGAGCCCCACGTGGGGGCCGGCCTTCACCTGGTCGGGCACCAGCATCGCGATGGCCGTGATGGTCTACGGGTTCGTGGCGTCGGTGCTGCCGGTGTGGCTGCTCCTGGCGCCGCGCGACTACTTGTCGGCGTTCATGAAGATCGGCACGATCGGCTTCCTGGGCATCGCGATCCTGTTCGTCATGCCGCCGCTGAAGATGCCCGCCGTCACCCAGTTCATCGACGGCACCGGGCCGGTCTTTGCCGGCAGCCTTTTTCCGTTCGCTTTCATCACCATCGCCTGCGGCGCGGTGTCGGGCTTCCATGCGCTGGTGTCGAGCGGCACCTCGCCCAAGCTGATTCGCCACGAGCCCGACGCGCGCCTGGTGGGCTACGGCAGCATGCTCGCCGAGTCGCTGGTCGGCGTGATGGCGATGATTGCCGCCGCCACGCTGGACCCGGGCGTCTACTTCGCGATGAACGTCGGCGCCGGCACGCTGGGGGGCGACGCGGCCACCGCGGCCCAGACGATCGCCGGATGGGGCTTCACCGTGTCGCCCGAGCAGCTGAACGAGCTGGCCCGGCAGATGGGGGAGTCCACGCTCCTGTCACGCACGGGCGGCGCACCCAGCCTCGCGGTCGGCATGGCCTCGATCATGGGCGACGTCTTCTCGGGTCCTGGCCTGGCGCTCTGGTACCACTTCGCCATCATGTTCGAGGCGGTGTTCATCCTCACCACGATCGACGCCGGCACCCGCATCGGCCGCTTCATGCTGCAGGAACTCCTGGGCCAGGTGTCGCCGGCCCTCGGCCGCACCTCGTGGTATCCCAGCGTGCTGCTGACGTCGTTCCTGGTGGTGATCGGGTGGGGCTACTTCCTGTACCAGGGCGTCATCGATCCGCTGGGCGGCATCAACTCGCTGTGGCCGCTCTTCGGGATCGCCAATCAGTTGCTGGCCGCCGTGGCCTTCTGCGTGGCGACGACCGTGCTGGTCAAGATGGGGAAGATGCGCTACACCTGGGTGTCGATCGTGCCGCTCGTGTGGCTGGCGGCGGCCACGCTGACCGCCGGGTGGCAAAAGGTCTTCTCGCCGGATCCGAAGCTGGGGTTCCTGTCCCACGCGCAGTCCCTCGCGGGGTCCAGTGATCCCAACGCGGCGCGGATGATTTTCAACGATCGTCTCGACGCGGGCCTCGCGCTCTTCTTCATGACCATCGTCTGCGTCGTCATCGCCGCGTCCATGCGGGAATGGGTGCTCGTCGGCAGCCGCCGCAAGGCCGCCACCGTCAACGAGGCGCCGTTCGTCGAGTCGCGGCTCGCGGAGGGTTAGGCCGAAATGGACAACGCGATCCTCAAGGCCACGGCCGCGGGCACTGTCCTGCAGACCGTGATGGTCGTCGTTGGCCACTTCGTCCCACCTCTCGCGGAAGCGGGACTCTTCCCCATCGCGGGCACGCTCATCGGCCTCGTGACCGGGTGGCTGGCCGGAACGGCTGGGCCAAGGGCGACAATCGGCATGACGGCGTTGAATGGGGGACTGGCGGGTGGCGTTGCCGGCATGCTCGGAAGCCTCGTGTCGACGGCTCTCGGCGACGTGCCGTTCAGCAACATCGCGATCGCGGGCGCCAGCACGTTCGTAACCGGCGCGATTGGGGCCTTCGTGCGCCGCCGTAGCTCCGTGCGCCCGACATAGGACCCAGACATCTTCCAAGGCCACAGTCGTGACCAATGAGGCAGGTTCTCTCGACTGGCCTTGGAAGATGTCCGCCCCGCGAAGCGGGGCAAAGAGACTGGAAGCTAGCGAAGCGCCGGGCGGGTTTTGAAGCAGCGCTTCGCTAGCTGGCGACGTCGACGCGCGGGCGGTGGGGCACCACCCGCGGCTCGCGCTGCTGTTCGCGGATGAACTCCAGCGTGCTGTGGAGCGACGAGATGATCGATTCCACGTTGGACTCGGCTTCCCGCCGTCGTAACTTCAAGCCGTCGATCTCGCGCTGCGCGTCTTCGAGCCGGTTCTGAGCCGCCGCCATCAGCAGCTCGGCGCGGCCCCGGGCTTCGCGCACGAGCCGGTCGGCCTCGGCTTGCGCCGTGGTCCTCATGTCTTCCGACACCTTCTGGGCGTGGAGCAACGTGCTGGTCAGCGTGGCCTCGACGTCCTTGTGCTGCCGTATCTGGCCCTCGAGCCGGACGATCTCCTGCCGCAGCCGCTCGTTCTCGCGCAGGGCGTGCTCGAAGTGCTCCGAGGCTTCCATCAAGAAGCCGCGCACGGCGGTGGCGTCGTAGCCGCGCCACGCCTTGGGGAAGGTGGACTGCCGCACGTCGATCGGGCTGATGTTTCGTCCGGCGCCCGGGTAAGGCGCGTCGGACGTTGCGGCGAGGTCGACCTTCAGCATTGCGGCTCCCGTACTGTGGCGCCCAGGAGCCGGGCTCGTCTCCGTGACGGGCCTTCAGCGGCTTCCGAAGATCGCCGACCCTACACGCACCACCGTTGCGCCCTCTTGGACAGCAACCTCGAAGTCTCCGCTCATGCCCATCGACAACTCCGCGAGCATGGAAGGCGGAACCCCCGCGGTCACCCACTCGTCGCGCAGGTCCCGGAGCCGTTTGAACCACGGCCGCGCGTCCTCCGGCGAGTCCGGTACCGGTGGCAGCGTCATCAGCCCCACGACACGGGCGGCGCGGCAGGTGCTTGCGGCGTCGAGTATCCGCGGCACCTGCTCCGGCGGCGTGCCAAACTTCGTGGCTTCCTTCGCCAGATCCACCTGAATCAGCAGGTCGAGCGTTCGTTCGGTTTCGCCGGCGGCCTCGTCGAGCTTCTTCAGCAGCTCCACGCTGTCCACCGACTGCACCACGGCGAACGCCTGCCCCGCTTTGCGGGCCTTGTTCGTCTGCAGGTGGCCCAGCAGATGCCACCTGATGGAAAGGTCGGCAGTTTCACGGATCTTCTGTAGGCCTTCTTGCACGCGGTTCTCCCCGAAGTCGCGCTGTCCGGCTTCGTAGGCCTCGCGAACAGCTGAGGTCGGGAATGTCTTGGAGACCGCGATCAGGCGAACGGAGGAGGGGGAGCGTCCGACTCCAACCGCCGCCTGGTGAAGACGCTGGCGGACGTGTTGGAGCCGTTCGGCGATCGTGAGCACGTGAGGCGGGCGGTGCCGCCCGTTCCAGGGGGCTACTTCTTGACCATGCCTTGAACGGCCGGGAGGGCTGCCTTCACCTCCGCCGCCTTCGGCCCGTCGGGATCCACCTTCAGGTACGCTTCGAGAGCCGTGACCGCGCCCGCGAAATCGCCGGTGTTGAGGTTCGTCATGCCAAGCTGGTAATGCGCCATCGACATGTTCGGGTCGGCCTTCACCGCGGCTTCGAACTGTGTCTTGGCCTCCGCGAACTTGCCGGCGTTGAACAGAATCACGCCCTGGTTGAAGCTGGCCTCGGCGCTGCCCCCACCTGCGGCCCCGCCGCTGAACTGCGACGCCTTGGCGCTGGCTTCGGCGGCCAGGTCAAACTTCTTCTGCGCGTTGTAGAGATTGGCCAGGCCCGTATAGGCCTCTGCCGAGTCGGGCTTCAGCTCGATGGCCTTCTTGAAGGCCGCTTCGGCCTCGGCCGGCCGCTGCTTCTGCGTCTGGGCGACGCCGATGTTGTAGTAGCAGTCGGCGCAGTTGGGCACCGTCGCGATCACCTCGTTGAACTTGGCGATGGCGTCGTCGTGCTGCCCGGCCTTCATGGCCTCCATGGCCGCGCCGGCTGCAACCTGGACGGCTTGCGCTGCCTGCTTGTCGGCCGCCGACATGGCGCTCGACGCGGTGATCGCGAAGTTCAGGGGCTGATTATTGGGACCCTGTCGGACGGTTGAGGGCAAGGTCTGCGAGCCAACGCCGTCCTTGGACGCCGTCACCTTGTAGGCCCCTGACTGCAACCCGACCTGCAAGAACTCGCCGCTCTTGTCGGTCTTGGTCTGTACGCGCCGGTTGACGCCTTCGGCCTCGAAGACCACGGTGGCCCCTTCGACGGGCTTGCCCTGGGCGTCGTTGACCTTGCCCCTGACCACACTCTGGGCCAGCGCCGAGGACGCGAGGAACAACACAGCCGCCAGCGCTACCGCGCCCCGGAACAATTGGGTCCGCATCGATCGTGCCTCCGAAACAACTGGATGATTCGCCAGGGACGCGGCTCCAGCTCACCGAGGTCCGTACGTAGCTTACCCGAAGAAACGGGCCACCGCATCGAGATCGTGGGTGACCGGCGCCGGGGGAAAAGCCGCCAGGAAACGCCGTCCGTAGCCGGTGGTCCGGACCCGTGGATCCAGCACCGCCAGCACCCCACGGTCCTGCCGGTGCCGGATCAGCCGGCCCAGGCCCTGCTGGAGCGCCAGGATGGCCAGGGGCACTTGATAGTCCCCGAAGGCGTCGCCACCCCGAGCGTTGATGGCGTCGATCCGGGCAGAAGTGACGGGGTCGCTGGGGACGGCAAACGGCAGCTTGTCGATGACCACGCAGCTCAGCGCGTCGCCCGCCACGTCCACGCCCTGCCAGAAGCTCGACGTGGCCAGGAGGACGGCATTTGGCGTGGTGCGGAACCGCTCGAGCAAGGTTGACCGCGGCGCCTGGCCCTGCACCAGCACCGGGTAGGGTAGGGCATCCTCGATCAGCGGTTGGACGTTGCGCAGCATCCCGTAGCTCGTGAACAGGACGAACGCGCGGCCCTGGGACCGTCGGAGCAGTTCGATCGTCTCCCGCGCCACGGCCTGGGCGAAGCCCGGCGACCTGGGCGGGGGCATGCGCTTGGGAAGGTAGATGAGGGCCTGCCGGCCGAAGTCGAACTCCGACGGCACCAGCAGCTCGTCTGCCTCGCGCACACCCAGCCGTCCCTTGACGTAGTCGAACGAGCCGTCCACGGCGAGGGTGGCCGAGGTCAGCACCACCGTGCGAAAGCGATCGAAGACCGCCTCGCGCACGAGCCGCGAGACGTCCACCGGCGATGCGCGCAGAAACACGCCGCGTCCCCTGATCTCCAGGGAGTAGACCAGGTCTGGGTCGTCGCCGCGCAGCAGGAGGCGCAGGTCGTTGTGCAGTTCACCGGCCCGGCGACCGACGGTCTCGGCACCGGCCGTGAGCGCCGGCTCGGGAGTCTGCGTCATTTGCTGGGCCAGCGCCAGCGTGGCTTCCACGCCTTCAAGTGCGCCGGCCAGCGCAAGGCCGGACTCCACGGGCTCGAGCAGGGAGGCGGCGGAGTAACGGGTGCGCATTTCTCCGGGGGAGTCGCCCGTCCCGCGCGCTGCGCCAACTTCCGCGAAGAACCGGCGGGAGTGTTCGGCCACTCGCGCCAGGGAACGCGACACCTCTTCGATCTGCCGGCGCGACCATGCCCCGTCCTCGCGCTGGTCCCTCCGCGCCGCGTGCGCGGTGGCCACCAGTCGCTCGCCGTCCCGCACCAGATCGTCCACGCGATAGTTGCTGATGGCGACGCCGAAGTAGTTGGTGGCGACGTCCTCCAGCTGATGGGCCTCGTCCACGACGAGCGTCGGAGAGCCGGGAATCACCTCTCCAAAGGAGCCGTGCCGCACGGCCGCGTCCGCGCACAGCAGGTGGTGGTTGACGATCACGACGTCCGATTCCGCCGCGCGCTGCCGCATCAGCGTGACGAAGCACTCGTTGTAACGCGGGCACTCCGTGCCCAGGCACGTTTCGGCGTCGGCCGAGATGCGTCCCCATAGTGGCAGGTCCTCGGGGAGATCGCGCAGCTCGGCGCGGTCCCCCGTGGGGGTCGTGGCCGCCCACTCCTCGATGACCGGCAGGAACACCGCCCGCTCCGCGGCCTCGCGGTCTCCCCGCTCGAAGAGCGCCGGTGTTGCCGCCGCGTCGGACACCCCTTGCAGCCGATGCAGGCACAGGTAGTTCGAGCGGCCCTTCATGAGCGTGGCCGTGAAGCGCACGCCGAGCGCATCGGCCAGCGCCGGCAGGTCCTTGAAGAAGATCTGCTCCTGCAGGTTCTTCGTGCCCGTGGAGACGAGCACCCGCTGGCGACTGAGGATGGCGGGGATCAGGTAGGCCAGCGTCTTCCCGGTGCCCGTGCCGGCTTCGGCCAGAAGGGTCCCACCGGTTTCAATGACGTCGGCCGCGCCCACGGCCATGCGCTGCTGCCCGCCGCGCGGCTCGAACCCCGGCCACGCCCGGGCCAGGGCGCCCTCAGGCGAGAACACGGCGGCGACCGCCCGGGCAAGCGCCGAGTCTGGTGTCACGCCCCGTTTGCGTAGAGGGGAAACCTCTTGCACAGCGCTTCGACTTCCTGCTTGACCATGGCCGCCACGCGGTCGTCCTCGGGCGCGTCGAGCACGCGGGCGATGAGGTCTCCGATGACGTCCATCTCCGCCACACCCATGCCGCGCGTCGTCGCGGCCGGCGTGCCCACGCGGATACCGCTCGCGACCATCGGCGGGTTCTTGTCGAATGGGATGGCGTTCTTGTTGACGGTGATGCCCGCCTTGCCCAGTGCGGCCTCCGCGGCTTTGCCGGTGACGCCCTTCGAGAACGTGTCCACCAGCATCAGGTGGTTGTCGGTTCCGCCACTGACCAGGCGGAACCCGTGGTCCGTCAGGGCGGCCGCGAGGCGCGCGGCGTTGGCCACGATGCGCTTCTGATACTCGGCGAAATCCGGCTCCATGGCCTGCTTGAAGCACACCGCCTTGGCGGCGATGACGTGCATCAGCGGCCCGCCCTGTACGCCCGGGAACACCGACCGGTCCAGCTCCTTCGCGTGCTTCTCGCGGCACAGGATGAGACCTGCCCTCGGGCCTCGGAGGGTCTTGTGCGTGGTGGAGGTCACGAAATCGGCGTGGGGCACCGGGTTGGGATGGAGGCCCACCGCCACCAGCCCCGCAATGTGCGCCATGTCGACCATCACGATCGAGCCCACGGCCGTGGCCACGCCGGCGATGCGCGCGAAGTCGATGATGCGCGGGTAGGCGCTGGCGCCCACCACGATCATCTTCGGCTTGTGCGCGTGCGCCAGGCGCTCCAGCTCGTCGTAGTCGATGCGCTCGTCGTCGGGCCGCACGCCGTACGAGACGATGTTGTACAGCTTGCCGGAAAAGTTCAGCGGGTGCCCGTGCGTCAGGTGCCCGCCGTGCGCCAGGCTCATGCCCAGCACGGTGTCGCCCGGCTTGACCGCGGCGAAATACACCGCCAGGTTCGCCTGGGCGCCCGAGTGCGGCTGCACGTTGGCGTGGTCCGCGCCAAAGAGCGCCTTGGCGCGCGCAATGGCCAGGGATTCGGCGACGTCCACGAACTCGCAGCCGCCGTAGTAGCGCCTGCCGGGGTAACCCTCGGCGTACTTGTTGGTCAGCACCGAGCCTTGCGCATCGAGCACCGCGCGGCTGACGAAGTTCTCGGAGGCGATGAGCTCGAGCCCATCGGCCTGGCGCGCTTCTTCGTGGGCGATGGCGGCGGCGATCTCGGGGTCCACGACGTCCAGTGGACGCATCAGGGACGAGGCAGAAGCGGAGGTCATATCCGCTGATTGTACGGGCTTCCTGCCCCCCGCGTGGCCGCGGCAGTACAATCCGGACCAAGAGTCCACGCGACGAGAAAACTTGCTCGCTTGAACTCCAACCAAATGAGTCATGAGACGCGTCCTCCTGTGCCTCTCGCTGGTCGGTGTCGTCGCGGACGCGGTGGGCGGACAATCGGCGCCGCCGTCGACGGTTCAGATCACCGGTCGCGTCGTGCGAGCCTCCGATGGCGCGCCCGTGGCCCGCGTGCGCATCGGCGGCCCCTCGACCCGTGATGCCCTTGGGTCTTCCATGGTGCTGACCGACCTCGACGGCCGTTTCTCCCTTGCCGTCTTGTCGACCGCACCGCGCGTCTCGGCGCAGAAGACCGGATACGCGCCGCAGTCGGTGCCGGTGCCGCCCAGTCGGTCGCTCGTGATCGCGTTGAGCCCTGGCGGTGCCGTCTCCGGGCGGGTCATCGACGACGCCGGGGATCCGGTGGTCGGCGCACGCGTGACGGCCGAGGATGCTCGCGCCACGGCCGGCCGCAACCGCGCGATCGCGCAGGCCGAAACGGACGACCGCGGCGAGTATCGGCTGGGCGGGTTGGCCGAGGCGCCAATCGTCGTGGCCCTCACAACCACCGGCACGACCGCGCAGACCGCGGTCATCGCCGGGAGAACCGCGGTGGCGGGGCGGAGCCAGCATCGCACCTACTTTCCGGACGCGCAGGAACGCAACGAGGCGGAGGTGTTCACGCCAGGCCCGGGCGACGACATCGACGACATCAACTTCCTGGTGCCCGCCGCGCGCTCGGCGTCGCAGCCGTTGTCCGTGGTGAGCGCCCTGCCCACTCTGGAACTGGCGGGGTCCGCGTCGGCGACGAGCCTGCAGGTAGCAGCACAGGTGGGACACGTGCGTGGCCGCGTCGTGAGCACGGCGGGCACCCCGTTGTCGCGGGCCAAAGTCGCGCTGGCGCGCGTGGGCAGGTTCCTCGACGTTCGCACGGCAGACTCGGATCGCGACGGCGGATTCGTCTTCACCGGGCTTCCGGTAGGCGTCTATCGAGTGCTGGCGTCCAAGGCCGGCTACTCGGCGGCCGGGGTCGGCCGCGAAGCCATCACCCAGGACACGCTCCGGACGGCCGGCCGAGAGCTGACCGTGACCGCTGAGCAGACCATCGACGACGTCGTGCTGTCGTTGGCGCCGTGGAGCACCGTCACGGGCCGGGTGAGGGACGACGAGGGAGACCCGGTACAGGGCGCGATCGTTCGCCTGCTCCAGGTCCGATACCTGGCGGGCCGCAGGCAACTGGTGCCGGTCGGCCCCTCCGAGCGGCGCACCGACGATCGCGGTGAGTATCGTCTGTTCGGCATGCCTCCCGGCGCGTACGTCGTCAGCGCGTCGGTTCACGAGGTCGCGGCCGCCGACTTGCCCGGGTACGCCCGGACCTATTACCCGGGCACGGCGCGCGCCGTCGATGCACGGTTCGTGCAGGTGGAGTCAGCCGCGCACCTCACGAACCTGGATCTGGATCTCGTCCGCGGCCCGACCTACCGGGTGGGTGGTCGGATACGCAACGCCGCCGGCCAGCCGACGATGGGAGGCCGGGTGCAGCTTCTCACGAGCCGGCGCACCAACGCGGCGTTCATCGAGGCCGTGAACGCGCGGATCGCCGGCGACGGACGCTTCGAGTTCCCCCACGTGGCACCTGGGATCTACGTGATGCAGACGCAGCAGAACTCGCGCAACGGCTACACCGAGGGCGAGTTCGCCGCCGTGGCCGTGACCGTCACCGACAGCGACGTGCTCGATTTGCAGGTGCAGGCCTCGGCCGGCTCCACCGTGACCGGCCGTGTCGTGCTCGCGTCCTCGGGCGTGTCTACGGCACCACCGCTCCGGACGCTCCGGATACAGGCCATGCCGGCCGACGCCGACCTCACGCCGAACACGTGGGCACGCGCCGACCTCGGCGCGGACGGCCGATTCGTGCTGGCTGGTCTCAACGGGCCTCGTCGTCTCACGGTTTCGAATCTGCCCGCGGGATGGACGCTGCAAGCGGTGAGGGTCAACGGAATAGACGCCACCGATCGTCCCGTGTCGTTTGGCCGGTCCGAGGAGTCGTTGGCAGACGTCGAGGTGATCCTGACCGATCGCGTCGCCGAAGTGAGCGGGGTCGTTGCGGATGCTGAGGGCCGTCCGACGCCGGCCGCGCACGTTGTAGTCTTTCCGCTGGACAGAGGTCTGTGGTTTCCGCGGTCTCGCTACCTGAGGTCGACGGCGACCGACGCTGACGGGTCGTTTCGAATCGAAGCCCTTCCGCCCGGGTCGTACTCGGCGGTGGCCGTGTCAGCCCTGCCGGCCGATGGCGACGATGCCTGGCAAGACCCCGCATGGCTGGCGTCGCTCGTCAAGGATGCCGTGACCGTCCCGCTCGCGAACGGGGAGCACCGGCGGTTCGGAACATTGCGAGTCGCGGGCCGCTGAGCTTCGTCGCACGGGCCGGGGGTGATCTCCGGTTCCTGATAAGCTGCCGTCGACCCCCGATGTCCACGGTTGTCGTATCAGCCCGCGGCGAGGACCGCCTTCGGCACGGGCACCCATGGATCTACCGGTCCGACATCAGGGAGGCCGACGCACACGCCGGCGCCATCGTCCGCGTGGTCGGTCCCGGCCAGCGCCCCCTGGGCTCGGCGCTCTTCAGCGACCGCTCGCAGATCACGCTGCGAATGTTGACGCGTGGCGAAACAGTCGCCGACGCGGCGCTGATTCGGGCGCGCATCGCGCGCGCCGCGGACTTTCGGCGCGGCCTGGCGATCGACGCCACGGCGTATCGAGTGGTGCACGGCGAGGCCGATCTCCTGCCGTCGCTGGTCGTGGACCGTTACGGGGACTACCTCGTCGTGCAAGCGCTGTCACAGGGCATGGATCGGCTGCTGGGGGACGTGGTGCCGGCGCTCGTCGACGTGCTGCAACCCCTCGGTATCCTGGCGCGGCACGATCCCAAGGTCCGGCTGCTCGAGGGCCTGGACCAGCACGTCAAGGAACTGGCGGGATCGGTGCCGCGCAGTGTGGTCGTCCGGGAAGGGCCCGTGGAGTATGACGTGGACGTGTGGGCGGGGCAGAAGACGGGCCTGTTCCTGGACCAGCGAGAGAACCGGGACGCGGCGGCGCGCTACGCTCGCGGGCGCCTGCTCGACTGCTTCAGCTACAACGGCGGGTTCGCGCTGCGACTGGCCGCCCAATGCGCGTCCGCCGAGGCCGTCGACATCTCGGCCGATGCCGTGGCCCGCATCCGCCAGAACGCCTCCAGAAACGGCCTCGACTCGTTGCAGGTGCGCGCGGCCAACGTCTTCGACGAGCTGCGGCGCCTGGAGCGGACGGGCGAACGCTACGACACCATCGTCCTGGACCCGCCGGCCTTCGCGAAGAACAAGGCGTCCATCGAGGGGGCCGTCGCGGGCTACAAGGAGATCAACCTCCGCGCGATGCACCTGCTGAATCCCGGCGGACATCTGGTGACCTGCAGCTGCTCCTACAACATCGACGAGGCGATGTTCGCGGACATCCTGCACGCCGCGTCGGCCGACAGCCGCGCGCCGATGACGGTGGTCGAAAAGCGGATGCAGGGCCGGGATCATCCGGTGCTCCTGGGCGTGCCGGAGACCTACTACCTGAAGTGCTTCATCCTGCGACGCGTGGAGTAGCCCATGTCGTTGACGGAAGCTGACCTGACGGCCATCGAGCGGCCGCACCCCCGGCTGCTGTGGCTCTACGTGATTCGCGCGGTGTTGACGGGCCCCGGCTTCGTCATCCTGATGCCCCTGCTCTTCTTCCGCTACGAGACGATGCGCTTCCGCTTCGACTCCGAGGGGATTCAGATGCGCTGGGGGATCCTGTTCCGCAAGCAGGTCACCCTCACGTACGCCCGAATCCAGGACATCCATCTGACGAGCGGGCTGATCCAGCGCTGGCTGCGCCTGGCGGACGTCAAGATTCAAACCGCGTCCGGGTCCGCGGGCGCCGAGATGACGCTCGAGGGACTGCTGGAGTTCGAAGCCATCCGCGACTTCCTCTACACGCGCATGCGCGGATACCGGGATGGCAGCACTCGCACCCCCGTCGCGCCGGCGCACGTCGTCGGGGCAGAGGACGGTCAGGTTGGCGAGTTGCTGCGCGAGGCCGTCGAGGAACTGCGTGCCGCCCGCGTGGCCCTGGAGCGGCTGGCTGGCCGCGGGCCAGTGGAGGGGCCGCGCGATGTATGAGGGCGTGAAGGCGCTCCTGCTGTCGTTCCTCCATGTGCCCCCGGAGCCCCTCGATCCGATGGGCGACGTGCGGAGCCTCCGTGTCTTTCGGGCTTCCCCCGGCTACCTGCGCTACCTCACCATGGGCTGGGCCTTGTCACAGCTGGTGGTCTTGGGCGGCGCGCTCGTTCTGCCGGTCGTGCTGTTGGTCACGGGCGTCTCCACCGGACCGGCCGCGCCCATCGTCGTCGGCCTTGAAGTGCTGGGGGCGTCGTTCTTCGTGGCGCAGGCGGTCCTCACGTACTTCCTGCTGCGGCTGCATTACGAATTGCGCTGGTACAAGGTCACCGATCGCAGCCTGCGCATCCGCGCGGGCGTGGTGTTCGTGAACGAGATGACGATGACGTTCGCCAACGTGCAGAACATCACGATCACGCAGGGGCCGCTGGAGCGGCTGTTTGGGATCTCGGATGTGCGCGTGGACACGGCCGGAGGGGGAGGCGACGCCGCCTCGCATGGAGAAGGCTCTGGGCTCGGCCGCAACCTGCACGTCGGCGTGTTCAGGGGCGTGGACGATCCGGAGATGATCCGGGACCTGATGTTGGAACGCCTGCGGCGCGTGCGCGACACGGGTTTGGGCGATCCGGAGGAAGCGCCCGTCGCGGCGGGCGCGCGAACGCACGCGCGCGGCGTCGACGCTGGGGCGTTGAGCCTGCTTGCGGCGCTCCGCGATGAGGCGCGAGCGCTGCGGCAGGCCGCGGAAGGCGCGATTCGCCCTCGATGGGGCTAGCTCATCGAGCGCGTCGAAGCCTGGAGCGAAGGCGGCCGGCCAGCGCCAGCAAACCGACACCGAATACCGCCATCACGGCGGGTTCGGAGAGGACGCTGACCGCGTTCTTCGGGCTCGACGAGTCCCCGGCCAGCGCGGCCGGACTCAGATCCAGGACGTCCTCCGCCCCGAGCTGGCCCAGCCAGTCGAGACCGAGGTCTGACGGCGCCGTCCCCGGCACGTCCAGCACGGCGGACACCTTGAGCACCGTCGGCACATCCAGCCCCGGTCCACCATTCGCAGAGTCGAGTACGAGGGCCTCGGCGAGAGAACTCGGAGCGTTCAGATCGCTGGGTGAGGCCGTACCGTACTGGGTGTCTCCGAACGCCCCGGTGTCTTCTGCACCAGTCTGATTCGGGTCCGTAAAGGGTCCTCCGCCGGCGCCGCCGGCGCCACCGGCGCCGCCGGGACCGCCACCGCTCCGAAGCTGGGGCCACAGTTCGGCCACGAGAGATGTCTCGAGGGACTCAACCACCGGTGCCGTGGTCAGATCGGCGGACAACGTCGCCGCCCCAGCTGCCTCGGCCTGAGGCTCCTGGATAGCAGCAACGGCTGACATGGGACTCGCCATGCCCCCACCCGAGGAGGTGCCTCCAGATCCTGGTCCGCCGCGTCCTGCCATGCCCTGCCGTGCCATGCTCCGCTGGCTCGCGCTCGGGTTCTGGAACGAAGCCGTCGCCCTGGGGCCAGGCCTCTGGTGGCCGCGCGTTGAATCGAGGTCGAGGACGAGGGGAGTCCCGAGCGAGATCCGCGGCTGGTCTCCGTAACTGAACGCGCTGAACGCCGCTGGAAACTCGGCCAACTGGAACTCCAGGCGAGGTCCATCCCACAGCGGGCTGGCCGGCGCGACCGCCGTCTGGCGGCTGAGCGACTCAGGCGCCGCCAGCTCGGCCACTTCGCCGATCAAGTCGCCCACGACACTCGTCGCGAAGTTGGCAAGCCGGGAGGAGAAGGCCTTATCCGCCAGGACCAACAGCAATGCAGCGGCGACGACAACAATCAGGCCACGGTATCTTTTCGGGATCGACATGCAAACTCCTCGAGCCGGCGTCACGCGCGAACGCGGGTGACGCCCCTACTGCCAGCTATTTAGAACGGACGACGAGCTGGTTGATGACCTGGTCGACGCCTTCGGTGTTGCGAGCGACCGCCGTCGCCCGCCCCTTGGCCGCATCCGACGTCACGGTGCCTTTCAGCGTGACCACGTGATCCTGGGTGTCGACGTCGATGTCGCTGCCTTTCAGCAGCGTCTCGTCCACGAATCGGCCGTGGATCCTCGTCGTGATCCAGCCGTCGGTGATCGCTTCGCCAGTCGCCGACGCGATCGCCTTGGTCTTGTCGACGGTCTTCTCCGCGATGTTCCTGGTGGCGTCCGCGGTCTTGTCGGCCGCCTCCCGCGTCTCGTCGACGACGACGTCAGCGCCCTCCTTCGCCGAGTCGAGGGCGGCGCCGACTTCGCTCTTCGCCTCTTCGGCTTCCCGTTCGCACGCGGAGGCGGCCATCGTGGCGCCCACGAGAATCGCCACGCCCAGCGATTTGAAGGTGCTCATGATGCTCTCCTTTGCGATGTCCATTCCGTTCATGCCGCGATGAACGCGAGCAGATCCGCATTGACCTGTTCCTTGTGCGTCGAACACAGGCCGTGCGACGCCCCTGCGTAAACCTTCAGCGTGGATCCTGTGATGAGTTCGGCCGAGAGCGTCGCCGTGGCGCCGATCGGCACGATCTGATCGTCGTCGCCGTGCATGATCAACGTGGGCACGTCGAAGGCCGCGAGATCGTTCGTGAAGTCCGTTTCCGAGAACGCCTTGATGCAGTCGATGACGCTCTTGAACCCTGCTTGCATCCCTTGCAGCCAGAACGCATCCCGCAGCCCCTGCGAGACATTCGCCCCGGGTCTATTGGCGCCATAGAACGGCCCGCTGAGATCCTTGAAGAACTGCGACCGATCGGCGCGGACCCCGGCCCGGATCTCGTCGAACTTCTCCATCGGCAATCCGCTGGGATGCGCCGCCGTCTGCAGCATCAGCGGCGTCACCGAGCCGATCAGCACGGCCTTGGCGACGCGTGTGGTCCCGTGACGACCGATATACCGGGCCACTTCACCGCCCCCGGTGGAATGGCCGACGAGAATGGCCCGACGTAGATCGAGTGTCTCGACGAGCATCGACAGGTCGTCGGCGTACGTGTCCATGTCGTTGCCGTTCCATGGCTGGCTCGATCGACCATGACCGCGACGATCGTGCGCCACGCAGCGGTATCCGTGGGCCGCCAGAAACACCATCTGGTCTTCCCACGCGTCCGCCGTGAGCGGCCAGCCGTGGCTGAAGACCACGGGCTGTCCGGCACCCCAGTCCTTGACGTGGATCCGCGTGCCGTCCGTCGTCGTGACCGTGGTCGCGGTGTGCGCGCCAAGGCCGGCATCGAGTGGCTGAGATATTTCGGTTGTCATACGGTTGTCACAAGGCACAAGCATGCGACCGTCGCCGATGCATGTCTGTGCCATAGGGCACATCCGCGTGAAGGACTACCCCGACCGTGACGCGGCTCGGTCGGTCAGCCCCATCGCCGTCCCAGCCAAATAGGAATACGGGCGCGCAATCCCTTCAACCAGCCGATAACCACAAGGAGTTGGCCCGGCACCGGGGCATGCGCGGAACTGCGTGCGGTGGCCAAGAAGCTGATGCAGGACACTGCGGCGCCCAGTTCGCCCGGGGAGAACCGCCCCCACCCATTCGTTGCCGGCGTCATCGCCGCCGGGGCGGCCGTCTTGTCGTACAGCGTGTGGTATCTGCTGACGCAGCCGACCCCGCCGTCGCTGCTTGTACTGCTGGGCTTGACCGCGGTGGCTGGCTGGGCGGCACTGCGCGTGCCGTCGATGCCGATCAGCTTCTCGATCTCTGACACCTTCAGCATCGCGGCGGCGCTGCTCATCGGGCCCGCCGCCGGCGCGGTGACGGCGGCCCTGGACGGGCTCATCCTGTCGTTCGGCATGAAGACGTCCTCGCGGACGGCAGCGCGTGTGATGTTCAACGTCACGGCAGCCGCGGTTGGGAACTGGGTCGCGGCGGAGGCGTTCTTCATCCTCTCCAGCTCGACCGTGCTCATCGACGGGCCGCTCCGCGTCCCCCGGCTTTTCGTCCTGCTGGCGATCTTCGGCATCCTGAACTTCGGCCTTGGCACGGGCCTCGTCGCCGCGGCTGTCGCGTTCGAAGGGGGTAAGTCCATCCTCGGTATCTGGCGGGCCCACTTCGTGGGCTTGTGGGTGACCTACCTGGGCGGGATCTTCGCGACGATGCTGATGCTCGTCCTGTCGGACACGCGGGGCCAGCCGATGAGCATGCCCGAGGTGCTGCTCCTCATCACGCCCCTGCCGGTCATTCTCTACGTCACGTTCGGCCACGCCCTGGGCCGGGCCGAGGATCAGATCGAGCACCTCGGGGGCATGAACCGGGTGTACGTGGCCACGATCGAGGCGCTGGCGCAGACCATAGACGCCAAGGACCAGGTGACGCACGACCACATCCGCCGCGTCCAGGACAACTCGGTGCGGCTGGCGCGCGAACTTGGCGTGGACGACGACCTGGAGATCCAGGCTCTCAAGGCCGCCTCGCTCCTGCACGACGTGGGCAAGATCGCCGTGCCTGAACACATCCTGAACAAGCCGGGCCGGTTGAGCCCATCCGAACTGGAGATCATGCGGCGCCACGCGCCGGTCGGCGCCGACATCCTGTCCGTCATCGGCTTCCCGTATCCGGTCGTGCCCATCGTGCGGCACCATCACGAGAACTGGGACGGATCGGGCTATCCGGACGGTCTCACGGGAGATGCCATTCCCATCGGCGCCCGCATCCTGTCGGTTGTGGACTGCTTCGACGCGCTCACCTCCGATCGGCCCTACCGCCCGCGCTTCGAGTCGCACGACGCCCTGAAGGTGCTGGCCGATCGACGCGGCACGATGTACGACCCCCGCGTGGTGGACGCCTTCTTTGCCCTGCACGCGGCCGGCAAGAACGAGATGCCGCCGCCGTTGAGCGCGCCCGTGGCCGACCCGCACGCGGTTCCGGAGGCGCCGGCCGCGGTGCTCGACGACGACGCGAGCCGCGCGGGGGAGATGGACGCGTTCTACGAGCTGGCCTCGGCGCCGACCACGGACGCCTCTGCCGGGGACGTGGGTGCCTTGCTGTGGTTGCGCCTGCAGCGTCGTCTCGACGCGTCGGCGTTCGTGCTCTTCGTCTACGAGGAATCGGCTGACTGCCTGGCGCCCGTGTTCAGCGAGGGCGCGCCGACGGTTGCCACCGGCACGCGCATCCGACTGGGCGATCGCCTCAGCGGATGGGTGGCCGCCACCCGCCAAGTGATCATGAACTCCGACGCCAGGCTCGACATCGACGACGCCTGGCGCGACCAGAGCCGCCTGCAGAGCGCCATGGCCGTTCCAGTCTGCGTCGAGGGGCGGCTGGAGGGTGTCCTGGCGTTCTACTCGGATCGCGCCGCCGCTTTTTCGCCTTCGCATCTGCGGATGGCGGAGGCAGCGGCGTACGTGGCCGGCCGCGGTCTGTGCAGGCGAGAGCAGATTGGCGTCGCCGTGTCCGCTCCCGTGTCGCGTCCTGGAACAACCGCGTCCCGACACTGAGCACGCGACGCCAAACCCAATCCCCTGTGTGACTTGACCCGTGTTTCATGGTCGAGGTGTGTCGAGGAATGGCACACGCATCCGGCGATCGCGAAACCGTCAGCGCGTGCGTTCGAGGCCTAAGCCGATGCCACACAGCCTCTTACGCTGAGCCGGGAAATTCTCTGGGAGCTGGCCGCTCCCTTGCCTTCTCTTGGGCGTGATGATTTCTCCCTCCCGACGTATGGCATGGGCCCGTGTGGCGCTCACGATTGCACTCGCGTTGCTCGTGGTCAGTGACAGCAGCACTCAAGTTCGAAACACGCCGCTGGGCCTCCAACTACGGAAGCTGGATGGCACCTTGCGCGCGGACGTGGACCAAAAGTCCTCCGGGCCACGCCGCGTGATCGTCAGGGCTCGCCCTGGCGAACGGCCAGCACTTCGGCGGCTGATGGCCGCGCAAGGCGAATCGGTGCTCGCCGACCACCCGTCCGCCGACGCGCTGACGGCCATCGTGTCGGCCGAGGATCTCGAATGGCTCACGCAGCAGGGGAGCGTCCTGTCGGTGTCTGCCGACGCGGTGGTCCGGCCCCACGGGCAGCTCCTGGGCGGGTTGCTCAAGACCGTGACAGGCGTGGTGGGCGGTGTCGGAAAGCTGGCGACCGGAACGGTCAGTGGGCTCCTTGGCACGGTGGGCTCGATCATCGACCCGAAGATGGATGCAGGCGGCGAGCCCGTGCCGGCCGCCGTGCTCCGGGCCACGCTCGGGTTGAGCGGCAACTGGTCCGGCGCCGGCGTCGGCGTCGCGGTCATCGACTCGGGCCTCGAGATGTCGTCGGAGTTTTCGGGCCGCGTGACGGCGTTCTACGACTTCACGAACGGCAGGGCTGACCTGGGGACACCCTACGACGACTACGGTCACGGCACGCACGTGGCCGGAACGATTGGCGGCTCGGGCGCGCTGTCGTCGCGCCGCGAGAATCGCGGTCTCGCGCCCGACGTCGAGCTCGTGGTGTTCAAGGTGCTGGACGCGAGCGGCTCGGGGTACACGAGCGACGTGATCCGGGCCGTCGACTTCGCCGTGGCCAACCGCGTGCGGCTCGGCATCGACATCATCAACCTGTCGCTTGGTCACCCGATCTACGAGCCAGCGGCGACCGATCCGCTCGTGCAGGCCGTCGAGCGCGCATCGCGCGCCGGCATCGTGGTGATTGCCGCGGCCGGGAACATGGGGACCAATCCCACGACCGGATTGACGGGCTACGCCGGCATCACGTCGCCGGGCAACGCGCCCTCGGCCATCACCGTCGGCGCGCTCTCGACGAGCAACACGGTGTCGCGCGCCGACGACCGCATCCCCGACTACAGCTCGGCCGGTCCCACGTGGTACGACGCGCTCGTGAAGCCCGACCTGCTGGCGCCGGGCCATCGGATCGTCGCGGTCGCGGCCAAGCGCGGCACCATCTACCGCGACTACCCGCAGCTCCGCTCCGCCGATCCCGACTACATCCGATTGAGCGGCACCAGCATGGCGACGGCCGTCACCTCTGGTGTCGTCGCGCAGGTGCTCGAGGCGAACCGTGCCGAGAACAGGGGCAACCCGCCCTTGACGCCAAATGCGGTGAAAGGGCTCCTGCAGTACACGTCGGTAGCCGTGCGCAACGATCTCGGGGTCGAGTACGACCTGCTGCGGGCAGGGACGGGCGGCTTGAACGGCGGTGGCGCCGTGCAGGTGGCGATGGCGATCGACACCACGACGCGGCCCGGAGGGTTCTGGCTGCGACCCGAGCCGCGGACTTGGACCACCATCGATGGCGAACACCTCGTCTGGCAGCAGGCCGTCATCTGGGGCAGTGCGGTGATCTGGGGCAGCACGGTGCCCGTCAACCAGATGGCCTGGGGCAATGCCGTCATCTGGGGCTCGAACATCTCCTGGGGTAATGCGGTCATCTGGGGCAGCAACGTCGTGTGGACCGATGCGCAGTCCTGGAGCGATGCCGTCATCTGGGGCAGCACCTCGATTGGCATGAGCCACGGCGACGCGGTGATCTGGGGGAGCACCGGCGGCCTGACCGCGCAGAACACCGCGTGGAAGAACCTGAACGACGGCGGCGGGACGAGCGCGGCCAGCGGACGCTAGCGAAGCTCCGCCTCAAACCTCGAGGAGGTATCTGGAAGCTCCGCTTCGCTAGTGTCCTGTCTTCTTGCCCGGCTCCGCCGGGCTGCCATCTTCCCTGGCCTGTCGAAGAACGTGCCTCGGTCGTCGCGACAGTGGCCATGGAAGAAGGCTTGCGTGGAGGCAATCCTATCTGGCTCTGCTGTAGTAGATGAGTAGCTGGGGTAGCTTTTGTGTCGTGTTTCTTCTGGTCGGGCTTCCAAGCTGGCGCGTTGGCGTGTCGGCGAGCACGATCGCGCTGGCACTGCAATTGCACGATTACCAGCCATGCGAAGCACACGACATCCGGAAGCACCAATGAGGTCACTCGTCTTGAGCGTCGCCCTGGTGGTTGGCGTCGTCAGTTTGGCTCAGGGCCAGTCCGCGCAGCAGTTCTTCGAAGCGGGGCAGAACGACCAGGCAATGGCCGCCCTCGCACAGCAACGGGAAGGCGGTGAGGTTGGCCCAACGCAGGCCTATCTGGCGGGGCAGATCCTCCTGAAGGCGAATCAAGACGCCGGCGCGAGGGGCGAGTTCGATAGCCTGGTCGCGCTGGCGGACACTCCGTGGAAGCTGATTGGGGAATCGGCCATCGCCGCTCTGGACAACAACAGCGGCCGAGCGCTCGAGGCCGCCGTGCAGGCGGCGGAGGTGGCGCCGGATCTGTTCGAGGCGCAGTATCAACTCGGGCTCGTCAAAGCGCGTGTCGGCGACTGGGCAGGATCGGCTGCCGCTCTCGATCGCGCCGCTCAGATCAACCCGAGCTTTGCCTACGCGCACTACAACGCGGGTCAGGCCTACTCGAAGATCAAGCGCATCGACCTCACCGCCGAGCACTTCGAGCGCTTCCTCAGGCTCGCGCCCGCGGCACCAGAGCGCGCGGGAGTGGAATCGCTGATGCGGACGCTGCGCGGCCGATAGCGCGGCGGGCCGTCACGTCCGGCGCCCGGCCACGGCATCAAAACGTGTGGCCGAAGGCGAAGTACCACTGTAGCGGGCGCTCCTTGCGTGGGGCTGGCGTGGCCAGGTCCAGACGGAAGAGCCCCACCGGCGTGGACAGGCGCAGTCCGCCGCCAACGCCCACGTCCAACGTACGCAGCGACATCTCCGCCGGGCGGTCGAAGACCTCCCCGGCGTCCACGAACCCGGCACCGCTGACCCAGCGGAAGATAGGGAAACGCACCTCCTGGTTCAGGACCACCACGGCCTCGCCTCTGATCGGATCGCCGAAGAAGTCGTACCCGCCCAGGGCGTCGGTCGGGTAGCCGCGCACCGTGTTGGCACCGCCCGACAGAAACCGCTCGGTGATGAGCAGCCGCTGACCGAACCCGCGGCCGACCCCGAGGCGAACGGCCGACGCCGACACGATCCGCCGCGCCACCTCGGCGAAGAAGAACTGCTGCAACGAGTACTTGGCGAAGCGCGCGTCGGACCCGAGCCGCTCGGGCGCGTACTCCACGGTGGACGAGTGGAACCATCCGCGGACCGGCCCGAACGGGTCGGAGCGCGTGTCGAAGATCACGGTGGCGGTCAGGCGCGCCGCCTGCACGAAGTTGTCGAGCGCAAACGGGTCGTCGGGGTCGGCGTTCGGATCGAACGTGTGGTTCCGCTCCAACTGGTACCCGTACGCGAACTCGATGCTCTTTCGAATCCTGAACCGTTGCTCGGCCGTGAACGCGGTCTTGTCGACGACGACGGACAGGATGTCGGCGCCCTCGATGAATTCCCGCGAGCGTGCCGCGAAGAGCCTGGACGTGACTTCACGGCCGAGAAACGACGGCAAGGTCAGGAAGCCGCGGCCGAGCCGCTGATCGTTGTTCACGCGGAGCGACGAGCCGACCGTGCCGGCCCGACCGAACAGGCCGTACCGTTCCAGGTTGGTACTCACGCCGGCGCCGAACACACGACCCTGCTCGGCGAGAGGGGCGGTTTCATCGGTGACGTCCACGCCGTATCGGAGCCGATACGGCGTCCGGCGCACCAGGGTCACCTTGGCGCGGACGGGCAGGATGCCTGGAGGCGCAGGCTCGTCGATCGGTATCGGCTCCACGTCCACGCGTTGAAAGAGACCGGTGCGAAACAGGCGCCTGCGCCCCGCGTACCACGCGTCCATGTCCACCGGCGTGCCCGTCGATAACCCCAGCGCGCCGGAGACGACGCCTGGCCGCACGTCGTCGGCGCCGGTCACGGTGATGGCCTCGAGCCGCTGCTGCAGCCCTTCCTCGATCGTCAGCCGCACGTCCACGGTGGCGTTCGCGGCGTCGGCCGCCGTTTCCACGGTGGACGTCATCGACGTGAACCCGTTCTTGTCGTAGGCCCGGTCCACGGCCACGCGCGCTTGCTGCACGACTGCCGGGGTGTAGGGGGATTCCGGCGCCAGGTTCAGTTCGGCTCGGACATCGCTTTCGGATCGAGCCGTGGCGCCCGACACCACCACGCGCCCGATCCGAAACTGCGCGCCCTCCTCGATGCGGACCGGCAACAGCGCCTGGTCGCCCGTCACGCTCACGGGTCCCGCGATCACCTTCGCCGCCAGGAGGCCTTCCTCTTGATAGAGCCGCGCCACCTCGTCGGCCAACCTGGCGGGAGCCAGCCAGATCGCGCTGCCCAGTCGGGCTGCTGCTTGCTGCAGCACCCCGCTGGACAGGCGATCGTTGCCGGAAAACTCCACCCGTCGCGACGACACCGCCGGTCCCGGCGTGATCGCGACGCGGACCCGCTTGTCGGCATCGTTAGACGGGAGCTGCGAGACCTCGATCTCCGCTCGCAGGTGGCCTTGCTCGACCATGTGCCGCCGCACGGCGGCCCGTACGTCGGCGAGGAGCGCGACCTGGATGATGGTGTTGCTCCAGATGTCCTCCAGCTCGCGGACCGCGTCGCCCGGAAGGCGATGGCCCGTGATCTCGAGGTGCGCTACGGGCCCGGCCTGGATGTCGTACTCGAGCGCGATGCCGTCGTCGGTGGCCGACTTCACGCGCCGCGCCGAGATACGGACCTCGAGGTGGCGGCGGTCCAGGTAGAAACGGCGCAGCCGATCGCGATCCTCCTGCCAGCGGTAGAAGTCGAAGCGGTCGCCCGTGTGAAGGTCCAGCACGCGCTCCACCTCCGGGACGGGGTAGCGCAGGTCTCCGGTCACTCGAACGTTGGCGACGCGGCCCGTTTCGCGCGACGCGTCGGGCCTCCGCGGCGTGGCCGGGCGGGACACGCCGCCAAACGCCAGGTCGTGCCGCAATTCGTAGGACCGGCTGCGATCGTCCCTCGCGAGCGTGCGCAGCTCGACGGCCCGGATCGGTGTGTAGGCGAGGATCCACGTGAACCGCCCCTGGTCGCGCAGGTTCTGGGACAGCGTGACCTCCACGTCGGTGATCCGCCTCGACACCGTCAAGCGCTGCGCCGGGTTGACCTCGGCCGCAATCGCCGGGTTGGCCGCAAACGCGTCCAGCGCCGGGTCGCGTTCGATGCGGATCGAATCCACGCCGATGGCCTGCGCGGCAAACCCCAGCGCCTCGCCCGACAGCAAGGCGATCGCCTGCTCGGTGGCGGCGGCACCGCCAATGCCGCCAGCCTGGTCGGCCAGTTGGCCCGTGGCGAGCAGCGACACGATGTCGGCTTCGCTGCGCGAGGGGTCGGAGGACAACGTGGCCTGCAGGTTCTCCGGCGTGCCGGTCAGCTCCAGGCTGATGTCGTACTCGATGCCCTGGCCACCCTCATCGGGACCACGCAGGCGCGTGCGGGCCAGCAGGTCCAGCTCCGGCACGATGGCGCGCGGATTGGCGAAGTCGATCACGCCGCGCTCGATCAGGTAGCTTCGGCCGCCGAGGAACAGCGTGCCGCCGTCGCGGATGGTCGCGCGCCCGACGATCGACGGTTGCGCCGCCGTGCCCACCAGTCGCACATCCAGCCCGAGATCCATGCGCCCGTAGTTGTTGTCCACGATCAGGTCGGTGGCGCTCGCCACCGCCACGTTCAGGTCCACTCGCTCCAGGGCGGACCTGTCGCCGAAGCCGGCCGCAGCCGTGGCGGCGCTGTTGCGCGTGGCCGTGGCGACGCCCACCGCCAGGCTGAGCGGTTCCCGGTACGCGCCTCGAATCACTTCTACTCGTCCCGACACCTGGATGCGATTGGCAAACGCCACCGCGATCGCGGCGTCCACTTCGGTCCTCATGCCCTCGGGGACGTTGAGGGCCACGTTGTGCGAGTCGATGGAGATCGAGCCGCCGGTGATGTCCAGACCCCGGTATTGGAGGCCACCGATTACGGCGAACCGGCCGCCGTTCAGGTCGCCTTCGAGGCCCGACAGCTCCAGGCGGTTCGCCCCGAGCAGGATCCGCCCTCTCGCGTCCGAGATGCCGATTTGCGGATCCTCGAGACGCAGCTCTCCGTCTCGGAGCTGCACGAAGCCGTCCGCCAGCGGCGACCCGATCGTGCCGCGCACGGCCACCGACAGATCGCCGATGCCCGCGGTGGCGACGTCGGGCAGGAACGCGCCCACCACTCGCAGGTCCAGCTGGCCGCCGACGTTCAGGTCCAGCGTGCGGTCGCCCGCGAGCCGCGCACGGCCGCCCACCTCCACGCGGCTGCCCGCCATCGTCCAGATCCAGTCGGCGACCTGCAGTTCGCCTTGAACCACGTTGACGCGTGTTGGCCGAACCTGCCCAATCGGGAGCCCCTCGGCCACGAAGTCGAACTCGCCCATCACGATGGAGCCGTTCACGCGATCGAGGGTCGGCGCATCGGCGCTGAGGTCGATCTGGAGGCTTGCGCGACCGGTCAGCGCATCGTCGAGCGCGTTGCCCGTGAAGGGTGCCAAGGCAGCCGGCGTCACGTTGTCGACGCGCGCGGTCAGCGACGCGGGCGCGGGCGCGGCAGCGGCTGGGAGTCCGCTGACGATGGGTGAGGGCAGCCACTCCTCCAGCAGGCGCAGCGGCACGCGCGCCTGGCTTGTGGCGGTGGCGCCCTCCCAGTTTCCTGTGAGTTGCGTGACGACGATCGCGTCGTTCTCCACCGTCGCGCGCAGGTTGATGGCGGTTGGGGCCGGATAGCCGGGCCAGGCAATGCTGCCGTTGTCCAGCTGCACGCGGCCCGTCACGTCGGTCGCGTCCACCGAACCCGAGGCCAGGAGGGTGGCCGAAATGGCACCGGTCGCGGTCAGGTCGGCGGGCAGGCCGGCGAGCGTCAGCCAGGGCCCGACGTCGGCCAGGTCCCCGTCGATGGTCAGGTTCAGGCCGGGGGATGTGCCCGCGCGGGCGATCGTGCCCGACAGCGCGACGGTGGTTTGTCCAGTCGCCAGCTGAAAGCTCCGGACCGACAGCGTCGAGGCGTCGTAGCGGGCCGCCGCGGGGCTGGCCAGGCGCAGCGACGCGTTGCCGGACCGCACGTCCAGCGCGGTGAGATCGATGTCGGCCGTCGCGTTCGCGAGGTCCTCCAATGAACCCGTGGCGTTGAGGCGCGCGCTCGCCGTCCCGGCCAACTGCTCAATGGACGTGGGCACTTCTGCCCCTGAGGCGCGCAACATCTCCCGCACGTTCGTGCCCTCGGCCGTCAGGTCCAGCGTGAAACCGTACGGCGACACGGGCTTGACCAGTGTTGTGGCCACGAGCGACAGCGTGGGCGCACGAACCGTGGCGGCGAGGCCCGCGTCCGACAGCTCGAGGTCCGCCTCGGCCCGATCGACACGCGTCTGGTCCCACCGCGCGTCGGTGACAACCAGACGTCCGCCGCCGGAGGGCTGTTCCCGCGTGCCGCTGGTATCCAGCGTTCCGTCGATCGTGGCCTGTACGGGCCACGTCTCGTTCCCGATCATCACGGGCGAGACGAGGAAGGACTGAGCCTGCAGCCCCAGCTGGTGCCACGAGCGACTGGGTTCGTATGCCAGCGTGGCCTGCAGTCGACCGCCCGCCGGCTGGTCGATCTCGAACCGCGAGACGATGGCGTCGCCGCCTGTGTAGGCGAGAACCAGCACGACCGGGCCTATCGACTGGCCGGCGAGCCTGATCGACGGGGCCGTCGCGGTGGCATGCACTTCGGGCTCCGCGCGCGTGCCGCTCAACTCCGCTCGACCGGTCAGCTGGCCGGAGGGATGCCATCGGTCCACGGCGGCACCGAACGCCGAGGCGTCCGGGATGGAGAAGTCGACGGCGCCCTTCAGCGCGCCGCTCACCACGTTGAACTCCGCGGCCCCATCGACGACGTTCGCGCCCAGGGCCGCGTGGACCTTGGGGAACTGGACAGCGTTCACGCTGGCGACGAACGCCCCGTCGAGCGCAAGAGGCGCCGACCCGCCGATGCGAAGATCGCTGAGGCTGGCGTCGCCGGCCGCCGTCGGCCGCTGGAGGGTGCCGCCGATCTGCGCGCGCGCCAGCAGCCCACCGCCCTCGGGTGCACTCCACGCCGGCAGCTCTACGCCGGCCGCGCGCAGGAGCCGATCGGCTCGCGACAGGTTGGTGGCCGACACGGTGAGGGGACCCGCGACCGAGGTGTTCATCAGCACCGCCTCGTTCAGCGTGCCTTGCAGGTCGCCTTTGACGGAGAGCGCGCCGGACAGTTGGTTGTCGAGGCGAAGGCGCCACCGGGCGTCCTTGACGACGAGGTCGAGGCTGCCGCCGACGCCGACCGCTCTTGGGCCGCCGCTGGCGTCGTCGTTTGCCCGAAGGTCGACCGTCGCCGCGAGCCCCGATAGACCGCGCGCCGACGCCCAGTCCAGCGTTGCGCGTCCGCTCAAGACGGCCGCCAGGTCTACAGGCGGTGACGGGCCGAGGAGACCGCGGGCCGACAGCCCTCTGAGTTCAGCGGTCGCCGAGGTCCGCAGCGGGGTGAAGCGCACCTCGCCGCTTGCGGTCACGGTTCCTCCCGCCACCTGAGCCGTCGAGGCGTTGATCTGAACGGCGTTCACGTCGAGCGTGCCGCCGGCAGTGAAGGCCGACGCCTGCAGGTGTTGCCACCCCACCGCGTCGCTCGTCAGCGTGAAGGGCGCTCGCAGCGCGTTCATCGGGCCTTCCACCGTCGCCTTCAGCGTCATCGACCCGGAAACCGGCTCGGCGAGGCGCAGTGTCGACGACAGGTCCGCCAGCGAGATCATCCCTGTCGCGGCGAACGCGGCGGTGGGCGCCGTCCACAACGTATTCAGGCGCCCGTCCGCCTGGATGCGCGCAAGGTCCGAAGAGAAGACGAGCCCCGTCAGCCCGAACGCGCTGCCGTCGTACGAGAGCAGGCCCGCGAGAGAGCCGTTGACGGTGATGTCGCCGGAGCGAACCGCGGGGCCCTGCACCGTCGTCAGGCGACCGGCGATGCTGCCATCGCGCGTTGGCAGCAGGTCCAGCGCGACGCCTTCAACGTCGACCGTGAGCTCGTTGGCGAGGTCCACGTACCGGATGTCCGTCCGCCGAACGACGACCCGGCCCGCGTCGATGCGTGAAATTGATCCAGCGCCGCCGTCTCCGGTTGACCCCGGCAGATTCAGCCGGCCGTCCTCCGCCCGCACGATTGAGATCGTGGCGCCGGTGAACTCAATCGACTCGACGGCCGGTGTGCCGAGCAGCACGCGCCAGGGCAGGTTCAGCCGTACGTCGTCGGCCACGAGGAACGGCCTCTCGGTCCAACCCTCGGCGGCCGCCGAGACGCCGCTCAGCCGCACGTCGAGCGTCAGCAGGTTGAAGGAGAGACGCTCCGCGGTTGCGATGACGCCGATCCCAGGGCCGAGCGAGCGAATGGCCACCCCGCCGACCCACGTCTGAACCGCAGGCAGGTGGAGGGCGGCGAGCACGCCGAGGCCGATGGCCACCAGCGCGGCGGCGGCCATCAACGCACGGGAACGGCTCGGCTCTTTGGATGTCAAGGCCAGCGAGCCTCCGGCTCAGACCGACGAGCATGCAGGCTTCGCCTCGCGAGGGCAGGGTCTTTTTGCCCCGCGTTCCGCGGGGCGGAGAAGACTTGACGCATTTGGTCAGGATCTCAAGTGGTCAAGTTTTCTGGCGTCGGCGACGAAGCACTGGCTCGATCGTAGTCGCAGACGGCCGGTCCGTGGGCACCTGGGCTCGACTGCCTGCCGCCAGGGCTGCTATGCAATCAGCGCTAGTTTTCCGCCGGTTTCTCGGCGCGATCGACCACTAGAACAAATGCAGCAAATTGCCCCGACCTAGACGCCTTCTATGGCCACCGTCGTGAGGATTGAAGCAAGTTTTCGCGACCGGCCATAGATGGCCCCCGCGGAGCGGGGCCAGAGATCCTGGGACCAGTGAAGCTCTGGACGGTTTGAGGCAGAGCTTCACTAGGCTCCCCACCCAGGCGGCGGTTCTACGCGTGACGGAGTGAGCAGCCAGTACTCGCGAAGCTCGATGCATTCACCGTTCACGGCGAACCGCAGCAGGAACTCGCCCGCGAGTGTGAGCGGTCCGTCGGTCGTCTGCAGGTTGGCCCACCATTCCACCGCCAGACGGTTCCCGTCGATGAGCGGTTGCCCGTACCGAAGCTCCACGCTGGTTTGCGACGCCGTTACTCTGGCCCAATATTCCCGAACAGCCGCGCGTCCGACGAATGGCGCCTCGAACGGCTGTTCGCGATACGTCGCGTCTTCTGTGAACAAGAGGCTCGCGGCGTCGGCGTCTCCTGAGATCCAGGCGAGACGGTACCGCGCCAGCCAGTCGGCGTACGGATTCGGAGCGGTGACGTCCCGAGACGTGGTGTATCTGGTTCGTAGTGGTCATCGGCGGTTTTCCGGTAGGGTCTGGTTGTCGACACCAACCCCTGACGGAAAGGCACACCGATGACCAACAACATGATGGACCGGTATGCCCTGGTGGAGAAGACCCCCGACGCGGACCTCCTGCGCGAGATGATTGGCTTTGCCGCCGAGAAGCTGATGGAGCTCGAGGTGGGCGCGGCAACGGGCGCAGGCTGGGGCGAGAAGTCCGCGCAGCGGACCGCCCAGCGCAACGGCTACCGGGATCGCGACTGGGAGACCCGGGCCGGGACCGTCGAATTGCGCATCCCCACGCTTCGGAAAGGCAGCTATTTCCCCGGCTTCCTGGAGCCGCGCCGGATGGCGGAAAAGGCGCTGACCGCCGTGATCCAGGAGGCGTACGTCCAGGGGATCTCGACGCGCTCGGTGGACGAGCTCGTC
>Ga0307505_10000117_pt1 | contig 96438 bp, 69 predicted proteins | sample 23_S_MG_FD_202183 | JGI IMG/M metagenome (GOLD analysis project Ga0307505, IMG submission 202183) | Soil microbial communities from Populus trichocarpa stands in riparian zone in the Pacific Northwest, United States - 23_S | ecosystem: Environmental > Terrestrial > Soil > Riparian zone > Trees...
AAGCACACCAACCGATTCCCCGAACGTGCCATCGCCTACTGCCTGGCCACAGCCGGCGTGAAGATGTCCGACGTCGACGTCATCGCACACGGCTTCAACTACCGCAAGGCCGCAGCGTTCTACCGGCGGTTCGACGCGCCGTATTACGACCAGGTGTTGTCTCCCGATGTTCAGGCCGAGTTGTTGGTCCAACACTTTGGTTCAGCCGTGTCCGACAAGTTCCGAGCAGTGGACCACCACCTGGCCCACGCGGCAAGCGCCTATTATCCGAGTGGATTTTCGGACGCGCTGTGCGTGGTGGTCGATGGCATGGGAGAGATGGAGTCGCTGACCGTCTACGACGTGAGCGGAGGCGTGTTCACCAAGGTGGGCCAGATCGACATCGCCAACTCCATCGGCATCCTCTACGGTATCGCCACCAAGCACCTCGGCTTCAAGTTCAACGCGGACGAATACAAGCTGATGGGCCTGGCGCCCTATGGCAACCCCGCGCCCTTCCGGGCGTTCTTCGACCAGCTCGTCCAACTGCGGGACGCAGGACGCTTCGAGATCCACTACGAACACCTGACCGGCAGCTCGCAGCGTGAACCCGGTTATCGAGACGTTCTGGCAAAGCTGGCGACCGACATCGTGGATGTGCCCGTCGACGTCGATGGGATGCAGCAGCGGCACTACGACTTCGCCGCCGCCGTTCAGGAGAGTGTTGAACGTGCGCTGATGCACAATCTTTCGCATTGGCAGCGCCAGAGTGGCCGGCGGAGCCTGTGCGTGGCCGGCGGTGTGGCCCTGAACTGCACGTTCAACGGCAAGCTCATCGAGAAGCGTCTCTTCGACCAGATTTACATTCAGCCGGCGGCGGGCGACGACGGGGCCGCGCTCGGAGCTGCACTTGTGGCGGCGGCTCAGGCCGACCCCGGCCTGCCCGGCCTGGTCCGGCAGGAAATGCCGTTCTACGGGCCGGAGTTCACGACTGGCGAGATTCTCGCCGCAGCCGCGCAGTTCGAGGGCCGCGTGCTGTGGCAAGACCTGGGCTCGGTCGAGGCTGCCGCCCACGACGCGGCCTGTGGGGTGCGCGACGACCTGGTTCAGGCCTGGTTCCAGGGCAGGATGGAGTTCGGCCCTCGTGCGTTGGGCAACCGCACGATTCTGGCCAATCCGGCGGCGCCCGATATCAAGGCCCGGGTCAATCGCATCATCAAGCTGCGCGAAGGCTTCCGCCCTTTCGCCCCGGCCGTGCTGATGGAGAAGGCCACCGAATACTTCGACATCGATTGCGATGCCACCCCGTTCGAATACATGCTCGCAACGTGCCAGGTGCGCAGTGAATGGCGCGACCGACTGCCGGGAATCACCCATGTGGATGGGTCGGCCAGGGTGCAGACCGTGTCCCGGCAACGCAACCCCGGCTTCCACGCGTTGATTCAGCAGATCGGCGAGCTGACCGGCATCTACTGCACGCTCAACACGTCGTTCAACGTCCGCTCCCAGCCCATGATCGCAACGCCGTCGGTAGCCATCGAGACCTTCCTGCGGGTGGCGATCGACAGGCTGTACCTTGGCAGCGTCAGGTTCACGAAGCTCCAGTCGATGCCGGAAACCGGACCGGCATAACCGATGGGCCGGACTGTCCTCAAGTCGAATCTGATCGATCTGCTGGCGTACCCGCCCCCGTTCTCGTGCTGGCTTGCGCTGTGCAGCGACCCCGATGCCACGACGTTCGACACCTGGCAGGTCCTGCACCAGTTGATCTGGGCCGATCTGCGTCTCCCGTTCGGTGATTCGTTCTTCATCGCGAACAGAAACCTCCAATGGTCGAATCAGGTCTCGCTGACGGAGCACCCGGAGATCCTGACGGCGCACCCACACGACACCATGCACACGTGGGGGGACTACATCTTCTCGGGCAGCTATCGCTTCACGCGGGCCGATGCGGAGGAAGGCCTGCAGAGACTCCAGGGATTAGGCGTGGTCCCACGCGTGTGGACCGACCACTCGAACTTCTCTGGAAACCTGCTGCACCGTGCCTCGACTCAGGCAACGCCGTTCACGATGGACCGGTCCGGCCATCAGTACGTCAACGAACTCTACACGCTCGACCTCATCCGTGCCGCTGGCGTTCGGTACGTCTGGGACGGCACGCTGCAGAAGCACGTGGTGGGCCAGGATCGGCACGTGACCGCCTGGCAATGGTACGAAGGGCGCTATCGGGCGCGGAATCGACTGGCGATGGTCCTGCTCGATCGAGTCACTCGGCCGTTCGACAAGCTTCGCAACCAGGAGATTTTCAGCTACTCACCGGCGGGAAACGCCCAGTACTATCCCCACCAATTTCCGGACGGGTCACGGCTGTACTGCTTCCCCAGATTCGGTAGCTGGGGATCAGGGGACATCGACGGCCTGGGGTCGCTTCTCGCACCCGCGCAAGTCGAACGGTTGATCAGATCTCAAGGTACCGCCGTCGTCTATACCCACCTGGGCAAGCGGCACGTCAGCCGCCGCGACGCCGCCACCCATGTGCCGGAGGCTACTATCCAAGCCCTGCGGAACCTGGCCGAGAAACATCATGCTGGTGCCGTCCAGATTTCGCCGACCGCGGAGCTTCTCGACTACCTGGTGCTCCGAGACCATATCCGTATCGACGGGACCACCCTGCACTTCGAACCGGACGCCATTCGATTTCCAGATCTGGCGCCACGCGACCTGGAAGGCCACTCCTTCGGTCTCCGTCTCCGTTCCCGCGACATCACGGTGATGTGCCGCGGCACGCGCGTCCGAACCGTCGACGTCGAGCCGATGGGCGACGTCCATCGGTTAAGGATTCACTGACGAATGTCCATCACCCTGGTCGCGCTCGACGAGGCCAATCGCGGGGCGTTGCACACTCACCTCCGCGAATCGCGGTCCCTCGACTGGACCGACGCCCGTCTGGAGGAGTTCGTCGACTGGCGCTACTTCGCCCGTCAGGACGCTGACACCCTGTTGGCCGTCACCCAGGGCAGGTGCGTGGCGATGATCGATTCATTGGTGCGCGACTACGGCGAGACTGGCTCCCGGCATCGGGTGCGTGAAACGGCCGAGTGGTCGTGCCAGCCCCAGTATCGGGCCATGGGCCTTGGCCTGCAGGTGCTCAGGCGCATGATGCGGCGGCAGGAGCCGATCCTCGCCGTCAGGGGAACGGACGAAACCCAGGCCCTGCTGCCGCGGTTGGGTTGGACGCGGTTGCCAGACGTGGTCCTGCTGAACGCCAACCTCGACTGGAGCCGCCGGGCGCGCGATCTGGCAAGCAGTTTGAGCGGCTTCTTTGGCGTACACGGCACGGACTCAAGAGACTTCCTGGCCAAGCTGGCCGTACCCACGGCGGCGGATCTCGAAACGCTGGCTTCCTGCGCGTCTGTCTTCACGCCTCTTTTGGGCGTGTGGGAGATCGAATGGTTCGCGCGCGCCCCCCACGAAGCTGGCGAGTTCTTCTGGGTGAGGCTCGAGCGCCAGGGCCGCGGTGTGGGCATTGCCCTCGCGCGCGTGTACCGCGCGAGGGGGCAAGTCCGCGGGAAGGTCATTCACGCGGCCAGCGCCGATCCAGCCGGACTCGTGCCCCTTCTCACCGGAGTCGTTCGCGAGTTCCGGCGGCGATCCGTCGCACGCGTGGCGGCCCGCGCCTCGGCGCCGACGACCGTGACGGCCTACCGCGCATGCGGCTTTGGCGCTTCTGCAAGGACCCATCCGGTGTTCTGGTGGAGAGGGGCAGGGGCCTTCGAGGCTCCCAAGAACACGGACCTAAGCTATCTTCGGGGTGACGATTCGGTCCGTCCCTTCGCAGGCTCCGAGGACTGACGTGCCGACATAGCCCGAGTCATGCGTCCAACCACTTCCCTCTTCGAGCTTTTCTCTCGCAGCCGAGCGGCCTACGGCGACCGTCCGGCACTGGTGACGTCCGACCGGACCTTGACCTACGCAGAATTGGGCAACGCCGCGGCTTCCGTGGCTGCGGCTCTCGATCGAGCCAGGGCTGGTCAGCGCGTGGGCATCGTGGCCGATCGCACCAGCGCCGTGTATGCCGCTGTGCTCGGCGTCCTGATGTCCCGCCGGACGTATGTGCCGCTGAACCCGAAGTTCCCGGCAGAACGGAACAGGGTCATCGTGCAGCTCGGGGAGCTGGACACGTTTGTGGTCAATGCCGAGCGGAGCGAGGACGCGTTTCACGATGCGAACGGGCTGGAGTTGACTCGCCTGCGGGCCGTGTGGCCGGCAGACGGCCCACCCGGGCACGGCTCGGACGGACCGGAATTGCAGGTTCTCGTGGATCCTGGCCGGGCCGTCTGCAGCCGTGACGTCGACATCGAGGACATCGCGTACCTCCTCTTCACCTCCGGGACCACGGGAACTCCGAAGGGAGTTCCGATCACGCACGGCAACGCATGTGCCTACGTGGACGACACGATCGGAAGAACGGACCTCGGGCCGACGGACCGGTGCTCCCAGACATTCGACCTTACGTTCGACCTGTCCGTGCACGATATGTTCGTCACCTGGGGCGCGGGCGCGTGCCTGTATGTGTTGCCGGAAAACGCCCTGATGGCCCCGGCAAAGTACATCAAGGAACACTCGCTGACCGCGTGGTTTTCCGTGCCCTCGACGATCGGATTCATGCTGAAGCTCCGGCTTCTGAAGCCACATTCTTTTCCGACGCTGCGATACAGCTGGTTCTGTGGCGAGGCGCTGGCAGCGCCCAGTGCCCGGTCGTGGCAGCAGGCGGCTCCGAACTCGGTGGTGGAGAACCTGTACGGTCCGACCGAGGCCACGATCGCCTTCACGGTCTACCGCTGGCGCGGAGACGAACGCGACGAAGAGTTGCCAGGGGGAATCGTGCCCATCGGACGGCCCATGGGCGACCTCGAGACCCTCGTCATCGATGACCTCGGCAGCCCCGTCGCGCAGGGCAGTACCGGAGAGCTCTGCCTTGGCGGATCACAGCTTTCTCCGGGCTACTGGCGCGACCCCGTCAAGACCGCCGCGGCCTTCATTCACCTCGCCCACACGGACAAGCGGGCGACCAGGTGGTATCGCACGGGCGATCTGGCAAGCGAGGCTCCGGGTGGCGTCCTGCACTTCCATGGGCGTATCGACAGCCAGGTGAAGATCCTCGGCCATCGCGTCGAACTCGGAGAAATCGAGCACGTGTTGCGGCATGCGGCCGAGACCGACCTGGTTGCCGCGATCGCCTGGCCGATATCCGACGGCAGCGCCGCCGGTGTCGTGGCGTTCGTGTGCGGCAACCGGCGCCCGATCGACCACATCAAGCGCGACTGCGAAGAACGCCTGGCCCCGTACATGGTTCCAAAAATCGTGCGCGAGCTCGACGCGTTTCCGACGAATGCGAACGGCAAGATTGACCGTGGACGGCTGCGGCAACTCCTGGAGACTGAATCATCGTGACCCAACAAGATCTACGCCGACTCGTGCTCGATGTTTTCGAAGCCAGGATGCGTGCCCAGAACCTCGATCCCTCTACGCTCTCAGACTCCACCGATCTGGCGCAGCTCGGCGTCGTGGATTCCATGGGGTTTCTCGAGCTGGTCACTGACCTGGAGCAACGAACGGGCTCGGAGTTCGACTTCTCGGAGGCGGACCCCGACGACTTCTCATCGGTGGGCGGCCTCTTGAAGATCCTGATACCGTAGCCGGGGAGCCGGTAGCCCGCCTGTCACCGACGCTCTGCCACGAGCAACAGATGGAGGCCCAGCCCCAGCCAGGCGGCAAAGGCCTCTCCGGCGCCCGGGCCGAGAACGCCATCGAGTGCTCGCCAAACGACCTTGCTGTTGAAGACGCGGTACATGATCGGACCGCTGCCGACTCCGCCGATGATCGTCGTGGCTCGACGTATCAGAAAACGTGGTGACGCTTCGGCGCGCAGCTGCGCCATCGTCGGCGGGTTCTCGATCGGCTGCTGTAGGGACCGGGCCCGCGCACTGGCCGACATCGCAGCCAGAGTCGTCGCGTTCGGCGTCGTGAGGATCAGGATGCCACCAGGCCGAAGCAGATCGGCAACGGTGTCGAAGAACTGCTCGCGCCGTTCGAAGTGTTCGAGGACCTCCTGCGCGACAACGACGTCGAAGGACTGATCGCCCTTCCACTCCCGCCCGTCGCCGGCAAAGAACGACGCGTGGGGATACCGCTGCCGCGCGGTCTCGATCGCGACAGGACTCAGTTCGACACCGGTGGCAGGACCAAACATCGACAGGATGTTGGTCAGCCAACCGGCGCCACAACCGAAATCGAGAATGCGCGGCTCCTTGAGGCGTGTGTCCGCCAACGCCCTCAGAATCGCCGCCGAGCGAAGGCACTTCAGCCGGTTCGCGTACTGAAAGTCCTTCCATCTCTCGTCGTAGAACTCGCTTACGGCATCTCGCTGGGGATGGCTCGTCTCGGTCACGTTGGATCCTCGCTGTCCACGTCGGTCAACGACCTTCCGCTTCCCGGGCGATCGCCGAAAAAGGATGAGGCACCCCGGCACGACCGACGATCTCGTCTCCCAACCGCCATGAAGCGGCCATCGTGAGGTGACTGCGGTTGTAGTACATGGGCTCGCCGTCTCCCCACGCAGTGGAGCATCGTTCGTTCGGACACGTGTACGGTGTCACGTCGAAGTACGCAACGTTGGCGGTGCGTTCAGCCAGTTGCCGAAGAAACGAGTTCGCCGCCAGCACCTCTGGATTTGGCTTCATGGTCAAGGGCGCACACGCGAGGAACGGGAACGTGAGGGCCTTCTGCGCGCATCGTCGATCGAACTGGGGAAAGACGGGCACCTTCCCCATGATGACCACGTACTTGCCGCGCGAGACAAGGCCTCTCACCGTCTCGGCCACCGACGACAGGAAGCGGTCCGGACTGTCTCGATACCCCGACCACGACGCAGAGATGATGACGGCCGGGAACCCTTCAACGACCGTTCGAGCCATCTGAAGAGACCGGCGGCAGTCGGCGAGGCGGTCCGCATCGACAAACGGTGCGGGGTCTACTGCCAGCGGTGGACAGGATCCAATCTCGAGATTCCTGAACCGGAAACCGGCCCGCTCGGCGATTCGCGCCACGACGCCGATGTAATGCGACGCGTTGGAATCGCCCCAAAGAACAGCCTGTGGCTCCCCGGGCGTATCGGCGCCCAGAACGCAGTCCGGGCTCGTCAGATCGTGGTCCGTCAACCGCTGACCCTGGCACACGTAGTCGAACTCAAGCGCCGATTGCGCTTTGAACCTGAGGTCGGCCAACTGCTCGAGATAGTTGGCGGCACGCATGGGGAGACCCAGCCGAGGCCCGTAGACGAGCAGCAGGCCAAAGCCACCGACAACCGCCGCCGGCAAGACGTATCCGGCGACGATGGTTCTCCATGGCGACAGGCGAATGGCCCGCGTGGGCCGTTCGACAAGAACATAGCTCAGCCATCCTGCGGCCAGCGCCAAGAAGAAGAACACCCAGGCCGCACGGGCCGACACCTCCCCGTACCCATACCTGTAGAACGCCAGCAGTGGCCAGTGCCAGAGATAGACCGAATAGGAGGCTAGGCCGACGGCGACCAGCGGTCTCCACACCAGCACGCGCAGGGCGCCGGATTGACCGTGGTGCCCAGCGAGGATCAGCATCGCGGTGCCAACTGTGGGCGCTATCGCCCGAACCCCGGGGAAGACGTTGGATTCGTTGTAGAACGCCAGGGCGCCGAGGACGAGGATTGCGCCGAATGCCGCCGTCGCCGTCGTCGGAAGCCTGGCAAGGCTCCACGTGGGATTCCGGCAGAGCCATGCGGAAAGGATGGCACCAACAAGCAGTTCTCCGGCACGTGTGGCTGGCAGGTAGTACACAAACGACGGGTCCCAGGCGAAGAGAAGGTCTCCGAGCACGAACGAAGTCAGTGCCACCACGGTCGCAACGACTGGAAAATACGGAGATCGCCACCGGCGCCCCACGGCCATCAAGGTCAACGGCCAGGCGATGTAGAACTGCTCCTCGACACCGAGAGACCACAAGTGAAGAAGCGGATCCTCGCGACCGTCCTGCGCGAAGTAGCCCCCGTCCTTGTATTGCCAGAAGTAGACGTTGGCCAGGGACGCCAGCGAGAACACGGCTGACTTGGCCACTCGACCGGCATCCTCCGGCAGCATGAGCAGCTGCGCAGCCGCAAGAGAGAAGGCCACGACGACCAGCATGGCGGGAGCGATACGCTGGACCCGCCGACGGTAGAAGTCGAGGATCGAGAACGTTCCGCGATCGAGTGCCGTGAAGATGATGCCGGAGATCAGGAATCCGGAGATGACGAAGAAGATGTCGACTCCCACGAAGCCACCGGGCAACAGCGCTGAATTGAGGTGATAGATCAGGACCGACAGCACCGCCACGGCCCTCAACCCATCGATGTCCGGCCGATAGCCACGCCCGTGGTCACGCGGAAGCACGGCTAGCGGGCCCTCGCCCCGAACAAGGTGAACATCGGGAGACGGTGGTAAGCCTGGTAGTAGAACAGTCCTGCCCACTCGTAGGCCACGTACGCACGGTCGTAAGGCGACGCCCACCAGGTCTCGGGCCGGGCCGGCGATGTCGCGGAGGCTGGTACCACTCCGACGACTGCAGCAACAGGTTGCATCACGCCGCGAAACGTGGCCAGCGAGCGCCTGGTGTGGTAGGGCGAGGTCACGACCAGGACCCGGACGACCTTGTGAAACTCGGCGAAGCGCTTGGTAGCCAGTGCCTCGCCATACGTCCCAGGCTCGACGACGGGTAGCACACGTATGCGGTGCGGGCTCAGTCCAGCGCGCGCCAACCGTGGCACACGATTCGCGCAGTCGTGGCAGTTGTACTTGTTCACCGAGGGCGGCAACGTCAACAGCACCAGGGCCTTAGGAAAAAGAACGGCCTGCCGCGCAGTCTCGGACAGCCGCTCCCACTCGTGGCTGGCAAGTGACACGATAACGTCTGGTTCTGACAGTGGCTGGGAGACGACCAGCGCCGTCCCGGCCCACCGCCCGAGCACTAGCACCGCCGATGCGGCCAGGACTGCCAACGCGCCCGTAACGAGCCGGAAGCGGCGCATCTCGTCAGTGCGCACGGCTCTCCGCTCGGGCGATCAGCATCCGCTCCCAGGTGGTGACGAGGTCGCGCCATTTGCCCGCCTGGACGTCAGTCAACTTGTCGGGCGCGACCGGGGGGCCTTTGTCCACGTGCACGCGCCGATCTCGTAGGTCGTAGATCAGCTGGGAATCGGCGCCCGTCCATGCGATCTGGGCGGGCCGCTCCAGATTGCCCAAGTACTGGAACACCGATCGGGTTGCAGCGATGGCATCGACCGGCTGGTGGGGCTGCAAGGGTGGGCTCGCCAGCGCCGCCCAAAGTGCGTCGCGCAGGTCGGACTGGCCAAACGGCTCGGTCAACTGCATGGGCAGATTCGCCACAATGAACGGGATCCGGGTCTGCGCGTCGTTCAAGGCGTAGCCGTGGCCCAGGAACCCCTCATCGAACAGGCTTTCGCCGTGATCAGCCGTGACGAGAATCGCCGGCTCCCGCGTCTGCGTGCGCCGTACGGTGTCCAGCACCCGTCCGATCGACCGATCGACGTTCGCCGCCGCGTTCAAGTACGTCGATCGAAGCTCGTCGGCATGGCCGGGGGAGATGTCGGCCTGTGCCAGCGGCGTGCGGTTGACGATGGCCTCGAGGCCGGCGTGGTGATACGGAAAGTGGGTATCGTGAAAGTTCACGTACAGAAAGAGTGGCCTCGATCGTTCGCGCTTCTCGAGGAACGCTGCGATCCGCTCCACCAGCAGGGTGTGCGGCACCGCAAGGCTTCCGGCCGTCGAGAAGGACGTGTAACGCCTGTCCTTGTCGGCCCTGGCATCGTAGGCCACGTGCGCCCGTGAGAAGCCGACATCGAACGCGTCGCCGCCGAACGACTCGTCTTGACCGGAGAAGTAGGCGGTTTCGTAGCCGTTCGCGTTGAAGTCGTCGATGAGGGTGGTACCCCCGCGGATGTCGGCGAGGCTACCGCTGAAAATGTGGTGACGGGCCTGCACCGTGTACCCGTTGTGCGAATACGCGTGGCGCAAGGACACACCCTGCCTGGCCAAGGCGTCAATCACTGGCGTCACCGCCTGGCCACCGACGAGGACGCCCACGGCATCGGCGCGGAAACTCTCGAGCACCACAAGCACGATGTCGGGCCGAGAGGCGAACATCGGCGCAGCGCCAGGCGCCTCGCGATAGGGTGGGCTGTCGGCGGGGAGATCGCCGGCTACTGCGTCCTCGTCCACACCGTTGCCAGGTATGTCCAGAGCATACGGGCGCACGCGTGCGTCGAACAGGTTGGTGTCGGGCGGCCTGCCAAGCAGGCCGTAGCCGTCGCCGTCCACGTCCGAAAGGCGATTGACAGCCAGCCCCAGCCACTGCCCCGTGGGCTTGCGGCGCAGCCCGTTGTCCAGCACGTCGCTGCTCCGCCGCATCACGGTGGTGGCCACCACGGCGACGCACAGAAGGATGAGCGGAAGCGCGAACGCGCCACCGATCGTGGGGCGGTCGGGCCACGGCACGCCCCGGGCCGCCCGCCGCCACGCCAGGCGGGCCACCCAGATCGACAGCGCCACCAGCGGCAAGCCGTAGAGCAGGATCGTGGACACATGCGCCCAGGCTACTGCCAGGATCTCGGTCGCGTCGCGCCCGGCGAGGGAGAACATCAGGTCCAGATCGAACGCGTCGCCGAGGTACGAGGCCAGTTCATAGGACACAAAATTGCTGATGGCCACAGGCGCGCCGGCGATGCACACGGCGGCCAGCACCGCGCCCAGGCGCGGCGCGCCCGTGCGGGAGGCCACCCACAGCGCCGCCGCCGTCAGGAGCGCCAAGGCGCCAAGGTCGGCTGCCAGAGAACCCAGGAGGAACAGGGCGGCCTCGGAGGGCGTTCGGACGTAGTCAACCGCGAGGAATCCGCCCGTGAAGTAGGAACGGTCGCGCTGCAAGAGCACGGCGTCGAGCGTCGTGGCACCAATGGCAGCCAGCAGCGACGCTGCCAGCCACGACGCTCGCCACGAACGGCGGCCGGCGGTGGCCCCGACGGGCGGTGGGGTCACGGGGTCGACGATTGCGGCGCGGCGTCGATGAACTGCTGAATCGCCGCGAACAGGAGCGCCAGCGCGGGCCGCGCCGACAAGTCGGCGCCGGTCAGAACCTCGGAGTCCTGGGCCATGAAGAGCGTCATGGCCTGCCGGCCGCCGAAGAGCAGTTCACCCGCCGTCCGAATCTGGAACCAGATGGGATCCCGAACGAAGCCTTCTGCGTAGTGCAGCGCGTAGAAGACAACCGGACCACGCTCGCTTTCGGTTGCAAGCACGAACACCGGGATCTCGGGGTGGGCCGCGAAAATCTCCGTACGGCTGGCCTTGAGGTCGGCGCCCTCCACGATCTCGATCTCGGGATGGTGATAGAGCGTCTTGAGGTCGAAGGAGCGCACGACCGACAGCGTCACCGAACCGCCGAGCGTAGAGTACCGACGCTCCACCCAATCGTCGCTGTCGAAGTGACGTCGGCCCCAGTTGGGGTTTCGATCAGTGGGCACAGACGTCACCGCGCCGAGGGTCTCGGGCACGTGGGACGCACGCCTGCCGTCGTCCACAACCACGCCAGCGTAGCTGTGGATCATGGTCGGCAGGAGCGTCACGGCCATCAAGGCCGCCACCGCGGCGGCGTGGCGCGAGGCGATCATGGGTGCGCCTCCTGGACGAGCGGGCCATCGCGGCGTGTATCGCCACCCAGCCAGAAGATCACCGGCAGCGACATCGCGAAGGTCATCATCCCCGACAGAGGGTGAACGAACGTCTCCAGGATGCCCGGACCCTGCCACACCACCATCACCACCAGGGCCACCACTCGGATGACATTGGCGACGATGGCCAGAGGCGCCGCACTCAAGAGCACCAGGACCCGGCGCGTGGGAGACCTCGTGGAGTAGGCCGTGAGAAACGCCACGGCCACGGCCGCATAGAGCGTGGAAAACCCGCTACATGCGTCCGCAACCTGCAAGGATCCAGTCGCCATGTGCAGCGTGGTGCCCTCAACGAACAAAGGGATGCCCAGAAGCGGAACGATAGAAGAGGTGCCTGCTGTGGCGATGTACCGCAGTTGCAAGTGGATCGTTTCAGTGAGGGCCAGCGGAATCGGCAACGCGAACGCCAGAAATGCCAGCGGGAACAGAATGGCCCTGGTGCGCGCCACGCCCAGGAACAGAAGGGACAGCCCCGGCATCGCCATCACCAATGCGACCGCCGACAACAGCTCCGTGTGCATGCCGGCGTCGAGGGCGTGGAGGGCCAGCGCCGGGACGAGAATGGCGAATCCCCAGGCGCTCGAACTGGCCGGGAGGTGCTTGACTCCTTGTAGTTCCTCGCGGATGAAATAGGCGACGACCGGCGGGATCAGCAGCCCGTGCGCGTGGTGCCACACGCTGAGTGTCCAGCGTCCCCACAGCCACACCAGCGTGGGCGCGAAGAGCAGCAGGAGCTCAAGGCCGACCAGCCACAGTGCTGCGCGCTGCCACTGTGGACGTGTCGCACTCGCGGAAGTCGTGGGCGAGGCGCTGGTGGTGGCGTGGGCACTCATCTGCTGTCCCGATCCAACGCGGTCAGCTCTCGCCGTGCGTCCGTGTTGTTGGGTTGAAGCCTCAGGGCCGTCTCGAACGAAGAACGGCTCCTCACCCGGTCGCCGCTGCCGGCCAACGCCAGGCCCAGGTGGTAGTGGAACGTCGCGTTGTCGGGGGCGTTGCCGACGGCCCGTTCGAACGGCTGAACAGCCAGGATGGGCAACTGCTTACGATAGTAGACCCACCCCAGCGTGTCCCACGCCTCGGGATAGTCCGTCATCTGTTCGACGGCCCGCTGCGCCAACTGCAGCGCCTCGTCCAGATTCTGCTTCTCGTCGGCGTAGATCCACGCCAGGTTGTTGGCCGCCATGGCCGCTTGAGGCTCGATGCTCAGCACCTCTTGGTAGCGACGCTTGGCCTCGGCCGGCTTCTTTTGCGCGTGCACAAGCATGGCGGCCATGGTCCTGGCAGGAACGTCCGTGGGGTTGACGGCCACGGCCGCGTCCAGCTCGGCACGTGCGGCGTCCAACCGGTTCTGCGCTCCGTAGATCTCTCCCAGCAGAATGTACGCCTCGGTGGAGGTGGGGGCGAGGTTCATCGCCTGGCGCAGCGCGTCTTCGGCCGCCGCGTAGTCGCCGATCTGCGCGTACACCTTACCCGCGACGAGCAACAGCGCCGGCCGTTTGGGCTCCACCTTCAGCCGACGCTCCACCCGTTCCCGCGCCTGCGTCAGGCGCTTTTCCTGAGTGTCCAGCAGCGTCAGGCCGCTCAGCGCCGCGATGGAGCCTGGGTCCGCGTCAAACGCCAGTTGGTACGCGGCACGGGCCCCGGCCGTGTTCCCCTTGAGCAAGAGCAGCGTGCCGAGCACCGACTGCACGGCCGAGGCACGAGGATACGCGGCCAGCAGGCGATCGATCTCGGACTGGGCGCGCACCAGATCCCGCTGGGCGACGAGGGCCCGTGCCAGCACCAATCGTGCCTCGGGCACGCCCGGTGCGCCGCTGACCGCCTCGGACGCTATTCCGACCGCCGCCAGCGCATCGCCGCTCGCCAGGTTCAACTGCGCCAGCTGGACTTGAGCCGCAGTGGCGCGTGGGTTGAGGCGCAGGACTTCGGCGAAGGACTTGGTGGCCGCTTCGCGCTGGCCGTGCACGGCCTGCAACGTCCCGAGCAGATACACGGCCCCGACGTCGCGCGGGGCCGCATTGACGGCTGCCGTGGCGCGCGCCATCGCCTGGACGGGGCGCCCCTCTACCATCAGCCAGCGCGCCTTGACCTGCAGCGAGTAGGCATGATTGGGCTGACGGGTCAGCACCTCGTTCAATTTCGTGTTGGCACCGGTGCGGTCGCCCAGGCCGTACGCCAGCTCGGCCAGCCGCGTCTGCGCGTCGGCGTAGGCACTGGCGTCCTTCAGCATGGGCTCCATCACGGCTTTCGCGTCGTCGACGCGGTTCACCCGGGCGTAGTAGTCGGCCAGCGCGAACTTGGATTCCGTCGACTGCGTCACCTCGGCCACCACTTGCAGCGGCTTCTCCGCCAGGGCGTCTCGACCCGTGCCCACGTACAACGCGGCGAGGGCTCGATTGGCCAGCGGGTTCTTGGCGTCGAGGCCGAGCGCGACGTTCAAGGACTCCTCGGCCAGCGCGATGTTGCCCGTAGCCATGTCGAAGTGCGCCAGGGCCAGCCGTGCGCGGATCGACTTGGGATCGATATCCACTGCCCTCTTGAACGCTTCTTGCGCGGCCAGGCGCTGCCCCTGCGCCAGCTTCAGGATCGCCAGGTTGGTGTAGGTGGCGGCGTGCTGCGGGTCCAGCTTGACGGCCTCCTCGATCTCTCGAACGCCGCCCTCCAGATCTCGCAAGCCCACGAGCGCATTGGCGTAGAGCAGTTGCGCCTCGACGTTCTCGGGATGCTTCTTCAACACGGCCTCGACGCGGGTACGCGCGTCTTCGAACTGGCCGGCTATGAAGAGATACAGGGCGGCGGTGGTCTGCACAGCGACGTTGTCGGGCATCAGGTCCGCCGCGCGCTGATACTCCCGATAAGCGCCCTCCGGGTTGCCGTTGGCGGCCTGCGCCTCGGCCAACGCCACCCTGGCCTCGCCGTACTTGTCGTCTACCTGCAGGGCGTTTCGATACTCAAGGATCGCCTCGACGTACCGCTTCTCGCCTGCCAGGCGTTTGCCGTTCTCCAGGTACTGGCGTTTGGCGACATCGGGGTTCGTGCACCCCAGCGCCAACACCAGAAGTGCCGGCAGGACGTGAAGGCAACGGCGGACGCGCGACGAAGTAACCACGGGACGTCTGTAACCGTTCGGCCTAGAGAGACGACAGCAGCTTCTGCGCGTCGGCGTGGTCGGGCTTGATCTTCAGCGCCTGCTGCGCCGCGGCGCGCGCACGCGCGGGGTCGCCGGCCTTCTGATAGGCCAGCCCCAGGTGATAGTGATAGGAAGGATTGTCCGGAGCCTTCTCCACGCTCTTCTCGAAGGCCGGGATGGCCAGCGTCGGCAACTCCTTCTTGACGTAGATCCAACCGATGGTGTCCTGCACCTCGGCGTTGTCCTGCAGCCGGGTGGCCGCCGACTGCGCCAAGCGCAGCGCTTCGTCCAGCTTGTCGCCCTCTTCGGCGTAGATCCACGCCAGGTTGTTGGCGGCAACGGCAGCGGTGGGATCCGCGTTGACGATGCCTTCATAGCGCTTCCTGGCATCCGCGGTCTTGTTCTGCCCATGAACGATCATCGCCGCCATGGTCTGGGCCGCGATGTTCTTCGGATCGCGCTGCGCCATCTGATCGAACTCCGCCCGCGCCGCATCCAGCTTCCCCGCCGCCAGCAACACGCCCGCCAACATGGAGTAGGCACGCGTCGACGTAGGATCCACCTGAATGGCGCGTCGAAGCAACGACTCCGCCCGTCCGAGGTCACGCTGCGCGCCAGACACCTGCGCAGCCAGCAGCATCAGTTCCGGTTGATTGGGCGCCTCCGCCAGGCGCGCGTCCACGCGCGCGCGGGCCTGGGGAGCCCTGTTCTGCAGGAGATCGACGCCGGTCAACCCGGCAAGGGCTTCGACGGATCCGGGAGTGAGCGAGTAGGCCTTCTCATACGCCGCCCGCGCACCGGCCAGGTCGTTCTTCTGCAGGCGCACCGCCCCATCGAGCGCGTGCACCAGGCCCACCATGGGGAACTGCTTGAGGAGCGTGGCCACCTCCTGCTCCGCCCGGGCGGTATCCCTGCGGCCAATCAGGCCACGGATCAGGCTGGCGCGCGCCTCCGGATTGTCGGGCGCGTTGGCCAGCGCGCCCTCGGCAAAGCTGACGGCTGCGTCGGGGGTGCCTTCCTGCAGATTCAAGCGCGACAGATACACTTGGGCGACGGCGGCGCGCGGGTTGAGACGCAGCACCTCGCTGAACGACACGATCGCCTCCTTGCGCTGACGCAGCAGATTCTGAAGGGTGCCCAGCGCGAAGTGCGCGGCGACCGAATTCGGCTCCGCCTTCACCGCGGCCTGCGCCTGGTCGCGCGCCTCCGGCAGCTTGTTCTCCGCCTGGAAGAACCTGGACTTCAGGAGCAGCGCGCGGGCGTTGGTGGGTTCACGCTTGATCACGGCGTCCACGAGACTATGCCCTCGAGCCTTGTCGTTCTGGGTGTAGACGATCGCGGCCAGGCGAGACTCGGCCTCTCCAGCACTTGCCGGGTCCTTGGTGAGCGGCTGGAGGACGCCCGTCGCATCGTCGAAGCGCCGAGCGGAGATGTAGTAGTCCGCCAGCTGGAAGGAGGCCTGGGGAATGCCGGTGGCGGCCATCGTCTTCAGGTACGGCTCAGCTTCAGCCGGACGCCGGGCGCCGATGTAGAAGACGGCCAGAGCCCGGTTGGCCAGGACGTGCTTGGGATCCACTTCGAGCGCACGCTTAAGCGACGCTTCGGCACCTTCAGGGTCAGCCGTGGACCACTGGAAGTTGGCCAGCGCCAGCCAGGCTTCGATGGAACGCGGATCCACTTCGACGGCTTTCTGAAACGCGGCCTTGGCCTGGTCCTTCTCGCCTTGTGCCATCCGCAACGCTGCCAGGTTGCTGTAGGTCAGCCCCCGACCGGGCTCCAGCTCGATGGCGCCTTCGATCTCGCGGACCGCGCCGTCCAGGTCCTTCAGGCCCGCAAGCGCGTTGCCCAGAATGAGCTGCGCCTGCACGTTGGTCGGATCCCGATCGACAACGGGCAGAATGCGTGAGCGCGCGTCCTCGAATCGCCCGGCCAGCATCAGGAACGAGGCGGCTTTGAGCTGGGCGTCGTTGTTCTGCGGCAGGAGATCCGCGGCACGCACATACTCCCGAAATGCGGCAGGTGCGTTGCCTGCGGCCACGTAGGCTTCGGCCAGCTTCAGGCGCGCCTCGCCGTACTTCTCATCCTGCTGGACCGCGTTCCGGAACTCGACGATCGCCTCCGGGTACTTCTTCTCCGCCAGGAAGCGCTCCCCGTTCTCGAAGAACGCCTTCTTGGCTTGCTCGCTGTTGGTGCACCCAACTGCTAGCGCGGCCAATGCCACGAACGCGAACCGTGTCATGCCCTTTGTCATCATCTGGATCTCTATATCGTTGCCAACGTGGGGGACCAATCGTGCCCCATCGGACTATAGTTCCGGAGCAAACTTTCCGCCAGCAAGGCCGCGGGCGGTTCCATAGCCCTTTGGCGTCTGGAAAACGGCCCAAAGAGCGGCCGGTTGCCGCCCATGAAGACCCCTGCACCGTTTGAAGAGTCAGATAGACAGAAGACTTCCTTCAAGTCGACTCGGAACTTCACGGCCGAGCCAGGAAATCGCCTGCTGAGTCGCTGACGTTGCCTTCTTGAGCCCCAAAGGTCAACCCTAACGAAGACTTTTGATCGACGGGCTTCCTGATTCATTAGTGATCTTGGCGATCTCTGACTGGGACCAAGTCTTGCTCAATGGTTGACCAGTCCGGGACTGACTAGGTAAGTGGTAGCCGCTCCTTGACGAAGTCTTCCTGGGATCGGGATGTGGACAGGGATCGCTGACCAAATTCACCCACAAGGAAGAAAATGGCGCCAAGTCCGTTCTTGGCGTGATCGAGTAAGTGGTTGTTGTTCAGTTGTTTGTATGGCTAGAGCGTCGTGGCAGGCACCCGGAAGGTTTCTTGCTACAGTATGTGTCACTAGGCTAAATAGCCCGCAAGCGCGGGTCGTGGGCGGGCTACTGAGGCCGGCCAGGGAAGTAACGGAGGAAGGGTAAGAATATGAATCGATTCTTCACGAAGAGCGTTGCGCTCATCGCACTGGTCGGCGCAATGACCGTATTCTCGACCAGCAAGGCCGAAGCGGCGTTTGTTGCCTACATTTGCAACGACGTTGCCTGCGCTGGGGGGGATGACACGATTGTAGCGGATGACACCGCACTAGACGCCAATCTGTTTCCGATCCCTGGGCTGATTCCCGGCTACATCCGGATTGGGGCAGTGAATGTGAACGGCTTCGAGATCGTGTTGAACACGAGCCAGAGCAAGCCCCTAATTAAGGGGATGGATCTCGCCTATCAGGTGACAAACTCGGGCGGCGGGGCCGGTGACGTTTGGCTGTGGGCCGTTGACACCGACTTCGTGGGACCGCAGAACTTGAAGGGCATTTTCAACGGAAATTCTGGTGGTGCCGGTTCGGCCATGGCTATGATTTGCCATGGTGCCGCAAACGTCTCTGCTCCGCAGGATCCGACTGCGGGTGGCGCTCCTTGCTCATTCGCGAGTGACAACGCCGGTCCGTCGTTTACGTTTAACTTTGGTCATAGCGCGCTCGGAAACCCCTACGCGCTGGCAATCGGCGTCAAGATTAGCGGTATCTCAGCCCAAGACACCGCTACGGGAGACTTCCGCGTGGTTCCGGAGCCGGCTTCCCTCGCCCTTTTGGGTCTGGGCCTGGCCGGTCTGGCTGCCCGTCGTCGTCGCCAGGCGTAAGACCCCTCGCGTCTATTGTGTTTGTGTGGGAGCCCGGCGCCAAGGCGCCGGGCTTTTCTTTTTCTGGCGAAATGCACTGTGGCGGCAAACACTTTGAGCCGAAATTTGGAGCAGGAGAACAAGATGCAGCGACAGTTCCTGGTGACTGCCTTGGCGATCACCTGCGGTGTAAGTCTGGCCTGCGGTGGTTCCCAGGGATCCAAACCAGAGCGCCTCGCACGGGGCGATGCGTTCTTGGCGGAGGGCAAGACCAATGAGGCGTTGATTGAGTACCGGGCGGCCCTCCAGGCCGACGCTCGTGACGGCAGCGTCAGACAAAAACTGGGACGAGCACTGGTCCAGGCCGGCGACATCAAGCGCGGCCTTGAGGAACTCGTGCGCGCTGCCGACCTACTCCCAGCCGACGCAGACGCTCAGTTGGACGCTGCGAAAGTTCTGCTGGCCGCAGGCCGCTTCGAAGACGCCAAGTCAAGGGCCGATGGGGTTCTAAAAGGCGATGCAAAGAACGTCGGCGCGCATGTGCTCCGGGCCACGGCGGCGGCGGGCCTTCGGGACACGGAAGGAGCCCTCACAGCGATTGAGACGGCGCTCTCCTTAGACCCTAGCCGCAGTGGTTCATACATCGATCTTGCCAGAATCCAGAGCCTGTCAGGGAAGAGCGTAGAGGCTGAGGCCGGCTTCAAGCAAGCCGTGGTAGTGGCCCCGCAGTCTCTGGAGGCGCACATGGCGCTGGCCAGCTACTACTGGACCACCGGCAGACCGAAGGAAACCGAGGCGGCACTCTTGTCCGCGATCGATGTGGACCCCAAACACATACCAGCCAATGTCGGATTGGCAAACCTGTACAGAAATACGGGACGGAACGCAGAAGCCGAGACGCCGTTGAAGCGGGCCGCGCTCGGGTCTCCAGCCAACTTCACGATTCAGCTAGCCCTGGCTGACTACTACATCGCCCAAAAGCGGCTGACCGAGGGACGTGCCATCCTTCGGGAGCTTGAGAAAGTTGACGCCGCGGCTGCGGCCGCTGGCGCGCGACTGGCCGGCGTGGAGTACGAAAGCGGCAAGGCCGCCCAAGCGCAGCGGATGCTCGACGACCTGATCAAGGCGCAACCCCTGAATGCACAACTTCTGACGCTGCGGGGTAACTGGCGGCTACGGGAGCGGAACATTGACTCGGCATTCGAAAGCGCGCAAGAGGCCACCAGAACTGACCCCGCATCGGCCGAGGCCCAATATCTACTTGGCTCCGTGCAATTGATGCGGAACGACCCTGACGCCGCAGAAAAGGCCTTCACCGAAGCATTACGGCTGCGTCCACGAGCCACCGATGCACAGCTTGCCCTTGCCACTCTCAACATCGCACGTGGCCGCGCCGGATCGGCACTGACACTGGCCCGGCAGGCGGTCGCGTCGGCGCCGGCCAGCGGCATGGCTCGAATGGTTCTAGCAAGAGCCCTATTGGCGACTGGCGACATCAGCGGCGCACGCACTGAACTGCAGCCGGTGCTGGCCGCGGCACCCAACTCCGGCGAGGTTCTGTCTCTATTGGGGCGCATCGAGCAGCGGAGTGGCAATGTAGCGACAGCCCGACAGTCGTATGAGCGCGCCTTGGCCTCCAACCCGGGTTCACTCGATGCGCTTGTGCCGTTGCAAGGCCTGGACCTGGCCGCCAAGCGGAACGAAGAGGCCAACCGCCGAATCGAAGCGCAGCTGAGCAAGGCTCCTGAAGACGCGCGATTGCTGCTCGTTGCGGGCAGAACTTACGCGAGGACGGGCGATCTGGTCAAGGCAGAGGCCGCCCTCCGAAGGGCCATCGACGCAGACCCATCCCTGATGGAGGCCTATCACGTCCTCGGTCAAATCTTCGTACGTCAGAAGAAATTGGATGAAGCCGTGAGGGCGTACGAGGAGCAACTGGGCGAGCGGCCCAACGACGTCGGCGCCAACACGATGATCGGCATGCTCCAACTGGTTCAGGGAAGGCAGGCCGACGCACGCGGGCGTTTCGAAAAGATCCTCTCTATTGACCCGCGGGCCGCTGTCGCCTCGAACAATCTGGCCTATATGGACGCCGAAGCCGGCGCAAACCTCGACGTCGCGCTGAACCGAGCACAGACCGCTAAGGCCGCGTTGCCTGACGACGCCGACGTGAACGATACGCTCGGTTGGGTGTATGTGAAGAGGGGTCTGCCCGCCCTTGGCGTTGGCCCGATTGAACAGGCGATTCAGACAAACCCGAAGAACCCTGTCTACCACTATCACCTGGGAATGGCCCATGTGGCAGGAGGCGACAAGGATCGCGCGCGGTTGTCCCTGCAGAAGGCACTTCAGCTCTCGAAGTCGTTCGAGGGTGCGTCGGACGCGCAACGCGCACTCGCCGCCCTGGGCCGGTAGGCGCCTGGTGCCGCGTCCTCGCCGCATCGTCAGCGTTGCTGGCGCACGCCCCAACTTCATAAAGATCGCCCCCATCGTCGCCGCGCTGAAGCGGCGACCTGGGGTGTTCGAATCTGTTCTGGTCCATACGGGCCAGCATTACGACGAGAAGCTGTCGCAGGTGTTCTTCGACGAACTGGGCATCCCCCGGCCCGACATCAACTTGAACGTGGGCTCGGGCAGCCATGCTCAGCAGACGGCCGCCGTGATGACGGCTTTCGAGCCCGTGCTCGCGCAGGAGCGCATCGACATGGTGGTGGTGGTAGGAGACGTCAACTCCACCATCGCCTGCGCGCTGGTGGCCTCGAAGCTTGGAGTGCCAATCGCGCACGTCGAGGCCGGGCTGCGGAGTTTCGATCGCGGCATGCCGGAAGAGATCAACCGCGTGCTCACGGACCAGATCTCCGATCTGCTGTTCACCACCGAGGAGTCCGCGGCCGACAACCTGCGCCGCGAGGGCGTGGACACGGCGAAGATCCACTTCGTGGGCAACGTGATGATCGACACGCTCCTGACGCATCGTGAGCGTGCGCGCGCCACGGGCGTCCACTCGACCCTCGGCCTGCAGCCCGGCGGCTACGGCCTGATGACGCTGCACCGGCCGAGCAATGTCGACGACACCGCGTCCTTCGAGCGGTTGATGCAGGGGATCGACCACGTGGCCCGCGAGATGCCTGTGGTCTTTCCAGTCCACCCTCGCACGCGCCCGGTCGTCACGCGCTCGGCCACCGCGGCGGCGATGGTGGACCAGGGACGCCTGCGCCTGATCGATCCCCAGGGCTACCTGGACTTCATCGGTCTGGTGGAGCGCGCGCGCGTCGTGTTGACCGACTCGGGTGGCATCCAGGAAGAGACGACGATCCTCGGGGTGCCGTGCCTGACGCTGCGCGAAAACACCGAGCGGCCGATCACGATCACCCACGGCACCAATCAGTTGGTGGGCACTGACCCGCAGAAGATCGCCGCCGCATGGGCACGCGCAAAGGCTTCCACCGCCTCCCCCAAGACGCCGCCGCTGTGGGACGGTGGCGCCGCCGATCGAATCGCAGACGTGCTGCAACAGTTCTGGGCGTAGCACGATCGCCCTGCCCCCTCCGCCTCGCGGGCGCTACAATTCCCTCGTGTCCGCCCCTTTGTTGCGCAGCGCAATCGGCCGCGCGGTTGCTCGAGCGCTTGGTCCCAGGCGCGAGGTGGAAGCGGCGTACGTCTTTGGTTCGGCGGCAACCGGCAGAACGCACCGTGAGAGCGGATCAAGGCCATGGTCAGCGAGTCTGCCTTCGTCGCCGACCCGTTGACGCTTGGCTGTCTATTTGCTCATCGTGTTGAGTAAAATTACTCATCTTTATGAGTAATTCGTCGTTCGTCCGGCCGCAGGCCGCGGAGCTGCTCCGGCGCCTCAAGGAGCCCAGGCGTTTCCTGCAGGTGGTGGCGGGGGCCCGCCAGGTGGGCAAGACGACGCTGGTGTCGCAGACGGCGGCCCGGGCGGCGCTGCCCCACGTTTTCGCCAGTGCCGACGAGCCGACGCTGCGAGGCCCTCAGTGGGTGGAGGCCCAGTGGGAAGCCACGCGACTGCTGTCGAAGGATGCCGGCGCCGGCGGCGCGCTGCTGGTGCTGGACGAAGTGCAGAAGGTGCCCGGGTGGTCGGAGACCGTGAAGCGGTTGTGGGACGAGGACACCAGGGCCCGGCGCCGACTGAAGGTGGTGGTGCTGGGCTCGGCGCCGCTCCTGGTGCAACGTGGCCTGACCGAGAGCCTGGCCGGGCGGTTCGAGTTGCTGCACCTGCCACACTGGTCGTTCGCCGAGATGCGCGAAGCCTTTGGGTGGACCGTAGACCAGTACGTCTTCTACGGCGGCTACCCGGGCGCCGCGCCTCTGGTCGGGGAGCCGAACAGGTGGGCACGCTACGTTCGTGATTCCCTGGTGGAGACGACGATCTCCAGAGACGTCCTCCTGATGTCGCGGGTCGACAAGCCGGCGCTGCTTCGCAGGCTGTTCGAGTTGAGCTGCGCCTACTCGGGCCAGATCCTGTCCTACACCAAGATGCTCGGCCAGTTGCACGAGGCGGGAAACACCACGACCTTGGCGCACTATCTGGACCTGCTGGCAGGCGCCGGCATGGTGGTCGGGCTGCAAAAGTATGCAGCGGGTGCCACCCGCCAACGCGGCTCGAGCCCGAAGCTTCAGGTGTTGAATACCGCGCTCATGACGTCGAGAGCGGGACTGACGCTATCCGGGGCCCGGCGCGATACCGAGTTCTGGGGACGGCTGGTAGAGTCGGCCGTCGGCGCCCATCTGGCCAACGCCGCGGCGGCCGGCGAGTGCCGGGCGTTCTACTGGCGCGAACGCAACCACGAAGTGGACTTCGTGACGCAGTGGGGCACGCACGTGACAGCCATCGAAGTGAAGAGTGGCCGCGCACGCGACGCGCACCCGGGGTTGGCGGCGTTCGGTCGGACCTTCCCGCCGGCGAGGACGCTGCTGGTGGGCGCCGGCGGCATCACGGTCGAAGAGTTCCTGTTGAAGGCAGTCGGTCACTGGACGGCGTCGTGACACTCAGTCTGGCCACGCGGCGTGGGTCCAGGAACGCGACGTAGCTGGCGATCATCACCCAGCTGAAGGGACCGATCTCGAGCGTCAGCCACAGGCCGAGGTGCAGACCGAGCCCCATGACCAGCACGGGGCCACGCGTCGCCCGGAACCAGACCAGCACCGGGAAGAGCAACTCGAAGAGCAGCGTGCCCCACGTGAAGAACGGCAGCAGTGGCTCGAGGGCAACCGGGATCGGCCAAGGGAAGCGGTGGAACCCGTTGAGGTTGAGGGCCCAGTACACAGCCGTGCCGTCCCGCCACGCGGGGTACGAGAGCTTCCACAAGGCGGAGCTCAGGTAGATCAGCGCAACCTGCGCGCGGATGAGACGCAACGGCCAGATCGGCAGTCCCGTCGCATCCTGTGCACCGTCACGTGTGTGTCGTCGAGCGTCGAGCGACCAGACCCGCCCTGTCTCGGTCCAGATCAGGCAGAACAACACGACCAGCTCCACCTGGTGTGCGGAGGACAACGGCAGTCTGTTCCAGTAGGTCTGCAACGACAGCCCGAGGAACGTGCACAGCACGGCCGCGTCGCTGCGAAGCCCCACCAGCATCGCCGAAGCCGCCACGGCGGAATAGCCGAAGAACGCCCACCCCGCCGCGGCGCTCAGGCCGCGCGCCATCAGCCACGCGCGCGGTCCAGACGGGTTGCTCGGCAGCGGGCTCAGCCCGTCCAGGGACCAGAACATCTCGACGGGCGTTAAACCCGCGAGGCTCAAGAGCGCGACGGCCGCGAACAGGATTCGCAGCAGCGCGAAGACATGAGGCGGCACCAGCTCGAACCAGTACGCCTCCCATCGGCCCGACAGCGCTGACGCGGGGGTCTTCACGGCTCCTCGAAGTACTCGAGCACCCAGCGGATGCCTGCCTCTTCCTGCACACCGTGATACGGCGGGTAGAGCGGCACGCGCAGCCGGTGCTCGGCCGGCCCGTCCGCGTACTCGAGCAGAGCGGCCCGTCGATCCGCGAGTCCCTGTCGATCGACAGGGCTCCCGAAGGCCTTGTTGTCAGCAGTGCCCACCCACACCTCGGTGCGAACGATCCGCTGCGCGCTGTTCCGGAGCCTCGCGTTTGCGAAGCGCCGCGCGAACACGCGGCCGACCGGCGCAAGATCGTCGGGTAGCTCGTTCGGCCGCGTGCCGGGCGCTATTGCCGCCGGCTTTCGGCGTCGGAGAAATCCCTCGCCGGCCAGCTCGAGTGCTTTGTCCTGGAATGAATCGCGAAAGGAGGACACCAGGCGAATGCGGTCTTCCCGGTGTGCGGGCCCAACCAGTTCAGTCGCGGTCCACGGCCGGCCGCCTTCGGATTCGATGTAGTAGCGAACGCGGAAGTAGGTGTCCACGCGTGGCGGGTTCGAGAACATGGCCCACTCCTGGGCCAGGCCGGTTGCTGAGATGTAGACTCGTCCGGGCCAGGCGAGTCGGGCCGTCGCAGGTAGAGACGCGACGGCAATCGCCGTCAGGTGCCACACGATGAACGCTGAAACCGCCTTGCGTTGAAGCGTCATCGCCAAGCCCAGATCCTAAGCGCTTGTCCACGGCGGCTGTACAAGAAAACGGCGCGATCAAAGGTAATGGCCTTCGACCGCGCCCGAGAATGCAGCCAGGTAACTGCGAGCCGACTAGGACTTGGTGAGCGTCACCCGACGCATGCGGTAGCCCACACCGGCCAGGGCCAAACCGAGCAACGAGAGCGCAGCGGGCTCGGGTACCGAACCGTTTCCACCCGTGACGGTGACCGTGGACGTCTTGCCCTTGAAGTTCTTGTGCTGGGCCACGTCCTTGTCGCCATAGGTGAAGTAGACGTCCTTGATGTCGGATTCCTTCAACGAATCGGGAATCTTGAGCACGAACTTCACGGTTCCCTCGATCAGGGGTTCACCGTCGATGCCGCTCTGGTTCGCCGGCTTCCCGCTACCAGCCACGAAACCATCCGGCACGAGGCCGAACTCGATGCCGCCAATCGAGGTGTTCGGGCTGCCGAAATTCTCGTAGTTGCTGCCGTTGAAGTTGCCGGCGCTGTAGTTGGCGTTCAGGTAACCGGTGGAGACGCCTTGGTTCGTGCCGGACAGGAAGGATGCGCCGCCCTTGGCGTAGCTCCACTCGCCGCCGACGTTGGTAGCTCCTTGGCAGTTCGCGTCACACTGCTGATACTGCACGATGGAGCTCCCCGTCGGCAGCGTCGCCGAGACCGGGGTAAAAGCGGCGGTTGAGCCAGTCCCGAGGTTGAAGAACAAGCCCGTCAAGATCTCATGGTAGTACTGCGGCGCGTCCGCGCCTGTTGCCGCATCGGTGTTGGTCAACAGAATGGTCAACTGGCGAGCACCGGGTGCGCCCGAGATCGTGAACGAAGCGCTGGCCGAAACGCCCCTGGCCGGTACCGTCCCCGGAGGGTCGAACGTTGCCGAGCCAGAGAACACCGCGGCGGCCTGAGCCGACCCGGCGAATCCGACCAACGCCAAAACTGTAAGTAGCCCAGAGCAATAACGCGACATTCCCGAGAACCCTCCGTCCCCACCACGCGATTGTAGATGCGTCTTTGCGCTTAAGGGAAGCAATTTACCGGCCAGCACGCAGGAGGTCGGATACTCCAACAAATCGCGTCCCTGCTGAGGTGACGGCCCAAGAAAGTCGTCCTGGCGGGCGCCTTTGGTCGGCCGCTGAAGCGCGAGCGGCTAATTTCCGGCGACTCCAGGTTGAGTTGGAAGCCTCGCCCGGAGTTCTTGGACATCCGGGCGCTTTTCCAAGGTCTGGTCCAACTTGATGGCCTCTGCCAGCTCGGTGCTGGCGGCCGCCCTGGCCCCCTGGGCGGCGAGGGCCATGGCGTTGTGCAGCCGGACTTCGGCATTACGAGGCAGCGCTCTGGCCACCTGCGCCAGGAGCCGCGCCGCCTCAGCTGTGTTCCCTACCAGGTATTCGATCCAACCGACCGTGTCCGCGATCAGCGGTTCCTTGGGCGCCAGGGACAGGGCCTTGCGGGCCATCGGCAGGGCGTCTGCCGGTTTCTTCTCGCGGACCGCGATGTCGTAGGCCAGGTTGTTCAGCGCGGTCACGTTGGAGGGCTGGAGGGCAATCACCCTCTTGTAGCGCTCGGCTGCCAGCTCCGGCTGTCCGGCGCTCGCGGCGAGCTCGGCCGCCAGGAGGTGCAGCGAGACGGCGTTTGGCGCCAGCTCGGTGGCCTGCTCCAGCAGCCCACGGGCGCCCACCCGGTCGCCCGTTCGAAGGAGGCCCTCGGCTCGGACAGCCAGGCGGGCTGCGCTCTCGGAGGCGCCCGGCAGGTCGGCCAGCGCCTCGGCCACGCGTCGCTTGGCGAAGAAGGACGGCATGCCGAGCTCGGCGTCGAGCCCGCCGTCGATGTCTGTCCGCGCCAACGGGCGTCGCGCGAACGGGGCGCACAACGGATCGCCGATGACCACGGTTTGCCAACTGAGGTGGGGAATCGACAGATAGAACGACTCCACCAGATTGAACCCGGCCACGTAGGCCGGAAACAGCACGTCCGGGCGTACGGCACTCTGCAGATACGGCTCGGACACCTGCCCCGCGGCGCCAGTCACCCCTTCCCGGATCAGATCGCCGATGAGCGACTGCGGCGAGCCGCCAAACCAGGTGGCGCGGTCGTTCGTGTTGGTCGGCAGCCACGTCGGCGGCGGTTCCTTGAACGTGCGCGCGTCGGTGCTGACGAAGCTGGCCGCGATGGCGCCCGGGGCGAAGTCCATCTTCATGATGCGGACGCGGTTCTGCGGGTCGGTGGAACCCCAGGAGAAATAGCCCATCACCGGCGTCACTTCGCGGGCGGGCTTGGGGCTGGTTTCCAGCACCACCCGCTCGCTGTGCCCGGCCTTGGTCAGATTCTGGGCGGCCAGGCCCAGCCAGTCCTCGCCGAGGCGGTTGACCAGCGCGTCGCGCTGGTCGAGAACGATCTGACCCTCGCGCCCCGGGCGGGTGGCCCGGTCCACCAGGGCCTTGGCCTCGTCCACGCTGAAGGCGTCGAGGCGCGAGACCAGATAGATGTCGTGCTCACGGTGCGAGAAGAGCCGAGCCTCGGTGAGCGGCTTGGTGCCGAGGAAATAGGGGTTGTCCACGCGGCCACGCGTGGCGACGGTGCGTCCGGTCATGCGCCTGTACAGCAGCGTCAGCTCGGAATCCACGCTGGCCACCGTGCCGTCCTGGCCGCCCGTGCCGATGATCCGCAGCGGCACATCCTTGGTCAGCACGATGTACAGGATGCGGTCCTGGAGGTTGCCGCGCGTCAGGGCCGCCCCAATGGGCGCTTGGATGGTGGTCAGGTACGCCGCCGCCTGGATGGCGTCGTCCGTGGAGGTCTGAATCCGGATCACGTTCTCCGGGGGAATATCGCGGGCTTTGACGTAGTACTCGCCGATCTCCTTGGACTGGGGACTGGCGTCGTTGATGACCACCGCCACGTTCTCGGGCGTCTGGGCGCGGACGTCGTTGACAGGCGCGAACCACGCCACGACGAGGACGAGCGTGGGCAGTCTAGCGAGGCTGCGCCTCGGACCAACAAAGCGTGCAGGCTCCGCCTCGCTAGAGCAGTGTCTTTTGGCCCCGCTCCGCGGGGCGGAGAAAACTTGACTCATCTGGTAACTACCTCTGGGGGTCAAGTTTTCCAGCAGCTCGGGTCATGGTCGCGGCGTTCGGATGGATCATGGCGGATCGGCGTGTTGAACGCGCAGCAGCGCAAACGATGGCGTGTCGCTGTCGCCCGCAGCCGGCTCGCGAACGACCACGTAGTCGGTGTTTGTCGAAGCGGACACCACTGATACCACAACGCCGTGGTCGGCGACCGATATGCCTGCGGACAGTCGACCGGCGGCGACGTCGAATCGAAACACCGTGGTCGGACTCGCAACGGCTATTTCCGTCGCGCCGTCCAGGACGGCCACCGACGCGTCGGCGACAACGCCGCCGTCAACCGGCGGGACAACGCCACGGACGAAGGTCGCCACGCTGTCGCGGGAAGGCGCAAACGAGAACGCTACGGTCGACGTCGCATCGGGGCCCAGGCTCCACAGGCCCTCGCGCACCCCGTCCCACGCCAGCGCGTGCGCCTCGCCCTGAACCAGGACCACTTCGCCCGCCGCGGTGGCCGCGACACGGGTGAGGGCTCCGACCGATTGGCGATGCCCCAACACGACAGCCGCCGATTCCCCCAGCGTGCCCCCCAGAAGGCGGTGCCGGACGACGAACACTTCCTCGGCCCCGTCTCGAGTCTCGCGAGCCTCGGCAACGAAGACGAAGCCCGTGGTCTCGAACCGCGGGTCCACGGCAATGGCGGCGAGCCGCGTGCCCTCTGGCGCGTCGAAGGCCGCAAGGCCCGCGACGCCCGCGTCGGAGAAGGCCCGAACCCTGACGCCCGCCTCGACCAGCAGCCCGCCACCGGTTGGCAGGACCGCGACGGACGTGACGTCGGCAAGGCCCGACGCGATACCGCGAACAGCGCTCGAGGCCACGCTGCTCCGATCGACGGCCGATCTCCGTCCCTCCCTGTACGTGAGCCAGAACTCCACGGGAATCCCAGGGGGCGGTTTGACCGCGGGCGGGGTCGAGGGCGGGTCCCCAACCACGGTGCCGCCACCGGCCACCGCCGACACTTCTGCGGACTTGGCGCTGGTGATGCCGTTGGCCAGTGACGCCACGGCGAAGTAGTAACGACGGCCGTCCACGGCCGTTGTGTAGAAGAACGTGCCCTGCAGGCGACCGACGTCGAAGGACTGGTCGTGTTGACCTGGAGCGGTGCCCACGTAGACGCGGTATCCCGTGACGGTTGAATCAGGGCTGAGGTCCCAGGCGACGCCAAGCGTAGCGGCGCTGACGGGTCCCGCGGTCCCGGCAAGCAACGCCGCGAAGATCAGTGCACGACAAACAAGTGCCATCCGCGATGCTCCTGCGGCGCCGTGGGGAGGCGGGCAGTTCCGAGCAGTTACTGTAACCCGGAAGGCGTTCCGTTGGGTCTGGGTCCGTAGGTCACGGTGACCACCTGCTGCGTCGTCCGACCGTCGCGGTCGGTTGCGATCACGGTCACCACGTTTTTTCCGATCCGAAGGCCGATGGTTGGGATGGTCCACTGTGTGGTGCCGGTCGCGAGCCCGCTGCCACCCCAATCGGCGGCCCAGCTCACCCTCACCACGTTATCGGACGCAGTCCCGCGCAGAGCCACCGCGCTGGACGTCGTGCTCCAAGACGGCTGGACCGTTGGCGCCGTGATGGCCAGCTTGATCTCGGCCCGCTGCAAGCGCTTCAGGATCAAGGTGTCGGTGGCCGCCTCACCAGCGGCGTTTCGCGCCGTGACGACGACGACCGTCGTGCCAAACGGCACCGCGAAACCGGGCACGGTCCACTGGTCGCGGCCAATGGCCGTGCCGGAGGCTCCGCGGTCGGTGGCCCACGTCACGAGCGCGATGCCCGAGGCATGACGCGCCGTTCCGGCCAGCGTGATCGTGGCATCCTCGGTCGTGAACTCGTCGGTCGCCGCCGGCGCCGAGATGACGACGACCGTCGGGGTCGGCCTGTCTCGGGTCGAATCGGCGGCCGGACTCTCCGGCTCTCGCGGCGTCGTCGTAGTTGGAGCCGGAGCCTCAGACCTCGGTGCCTGGGCCGCGGGCGGTGCCGCCCCGTTGGGCGTCGCCGGACGAGGCGTTGCGGCGGGACTAGCGGCCGCTGCCAGGTTGGCAAGAGTCGCCCGGGCCGCCTGCTCAGCCGCCGTGGGCGTGGTCGGTGCAGCGGGCGCGGGCGGTGTCGCTGAGGGCAGAGCCGGCGCCGCTGGCTGCTGAGGGGCGGTCTGCCGCGACGTTGTTTGCGGCGGCGCTGTCTGCTGCGGGGCGGGCGGCATCGGCACGTCGGCCTCGACGTTCGCGGGGGTACTCGCAATCGCCGGTGCGTTCTCGGTTCGCAGTGGCACGCGATTGGCCGACGGGTTGGAACCGTTGGGCAGTCTCTCCGAGATCACCCGGTCCGCCTGATCGGGCGCCGGATCGGCGCCGGTGCGCATCACGATCAGCGTCGCCGTGCCCATCTGTCCGGCGGCGTCGCGCGCCGTCACGGTGATGGTGTTCGCGCCAGGGGCCAGCGGCACGCTGGCCGCCGACCAACCCGTCGTGCCGACCGCCACGCCGCTGCCGCCGCGGTCGTTGGCCCAGGCAACCTGCGTGACGCCAAAGGCATCGCTCGCGCTGCCGCTCAACGCCAGCGTCGCCGCACCCGTGGTGTAGGTTCCGACCGTCGTCGGCGACGCGATCCTCACCGCCGGCGGAGCCGAGTCCGCATACACGATGCTGACGGTCGCCGAGGCCGTGTTGCTCGAGCCGTCGCGAACCGTGATCGTCACCACGTTGGTGCCAGCCTCGAGACGGATGGACGGCGTCGTCCAGTTGGTCGTGCCGACGGCCGCACCGCTCGGGCCACGGTCGCTTGTCCATGTCACCTGCGTGATGCCGGAGTCGTCGGACGCCGTGCCGCTGATGGTCACCGCCGGGGTGTTGCTGGTGAAGTTGGACCCTGGCGACGTGATGGTGACGACCGGCAGCTGACCGTCCACGGTGACGCGAAGGACGTCCGTGGTCGAATTGCCGGCGCCGTCGACCGCGGTGACCGCAATCACGTTCACGCCGGGCTGTAACGCCACTCCGCCCGCGATCCAGGATCCGGTGCCGCGCGCCACGCCGCTCGGGCCCCGGTCGCTGGCCCAGGCGATCTGCGTCACGCCAAAGTCGTCGCTCGAGGTGCCCGACAGGTTGATCACCCGGGCGGCCGTGGAGAACGTGTCAAGGTTCGAGGGCGCCGTAATCTGCACGGTGGGCGCCTGCGCGTCGGTTGCCGTGACGACCAGCCGCGCCGACGCCGTGTTGCCGGCGGCGTCCCGGGCGGTGATCGTGATCTCGTTCGCGCCAAGCTGCAACGCGGCGCGGTCCACCGTCCACCGCATGGTGCCGCTGGCGATCCCCGCCCCACCGCGCGCGTTGGTCCACCGCACCTCGGCCACCGAGCCGTCGTCGGTGGCGGCGCCGGAAAGCGCCACACCCGTCGACGTAGTAGCGAAGCTGGCCGCGGCCGTCGGGGCCGCGATCGAGACAACGGGCGCACGCGTGTCGTAGTGCACCGTCAGCGCGTCGGTCGACGTGTTGCCGGCCGCATCACTGGCCGTCACGGTGATCACGTTCAGGCCGAGTTGCAGCGCCACGTTTGCCACGCTCCATCCGGTGGCGCCGACCGCCGCGCCGGAGCCGCCGCGGTCGTTGCTCCAGCTGACCTGGGTGACGCCGACGTCGTCGTTGGCGACACCACGCAGCGAGATGGCGGCGGCGTTGGTGGCGGTCGTCGGGGCTGCCGTGGGTGACTCGATGGTCACGCCCGGAGCCTGCGTGTCCAGCATCACCGTCAGGGTTGCGGTGGCGGTGTTCCCCACCTCGTCACGCGCCGTAACGGTGACGACGTTGACGCCCGCGGCCAGCGCCACGCGCGGGGCGCTCCAGTTGGTCGTACCCGTGGCGACGCCGTTCCCACCGCGGTTGTTGGACCACGACACTTCCGTGACGCCAAGGTCGTCGCTGGCCGAGCCGCCCAGGTCGAGCGTCGCGCCTCGAACCGCGTGGGTCGGCGTCGCGACCGGCTGGGTGATGGCCACCGTGGGCCGGCGACCATCGGAGGTCACGCGAACTACATCGGTGGCCACGTTGCCCGCCTGGTCGGTGGCGGTCACGGTGATGTTGTTGACGCCGGCCTGCAGCGCCAGGTTCGCAATCGTCCAGGACGTCGTGCCGGTGGCCGCGCCGCTACCGCCGCGGTCGTTGGCCCACGTCACGCTGGCCAGCCCAAAGTCGTCTCCGGCAGTACCGCCGATGGCCAGCGTCGATCCGGTCGTCAGATAGCGGTTCTTGGGCGCGGGCGTCGTGACGACGACCGTCGGCCGGGTGCTGTCGGTGGCAACCACGGAAACCTTTGCCGTCCCGGTGTTGCCCGCGGCGTCGGTGGCCGTCACGGTAATCACGTTGGCGCCGGGTTTCAGCGCGACGGATGCCGACCAGGCAGTCGTGCCGGTGGCCGCGCCGCTACCGCCGCGGTCGTTGGCCCACGTCACGCCGGACACGCCGAACTCGTCGCTGGCCGAGCCTTGCACGGTCAGCGTGGGTGTCGTCGCCGCGGAGCTGGCCGCCGCTGGGGCGGTGATCCGAACCTCGGGATCCACGCCGTCGGTCAGCGTCACGGTGACGGCGTCGCGCCCTACGTTCCCGGCCGCGTCGCGCGCCGTGATGGTGATCACGTTCGCGCCAGGAGAGAGGGTCACGCTGGCAATCGACCACGTCGTGGTGCCCGTCGCCGAGCCTGAGCCGCCGCGGTCGTTGGCCCAACTGACCTGCGTGACCGCGAAGGTGTCGCTGGCCGTGCCGCCGAGCGCGAGGGTACGGGTGGTAACCGAGTGTGTCGTGTTGGCCGTCGGCGTCGAGATAACCACCGTCGGCGCTTCGGTGTCGGTGCGTGTGACGGTGACGCTGTCGGTCGAGGACTGGCCGGCCGCGTCGCGCGCGGTCACGGTGATGACGTTGGCGCCCGGAGAGAGGGTCACGGCTGCCACGGTCCAGGACGTCGTGCCACTGGCCACGCCCGATGCGCCGCGATCGCTCGCCCACCGGACTTCGGTGACGCCGAAGGCGTCCGCGGCCGTGCCGCCCAGCGCCACCGAAGCGTTCGAGGTCGAGTGACTCGGTCCATCCGTTGGAGCGGTGATCGATACGGTGGGTGGCGTGCCGTCGGTGAGGGTCACCGTCAAGGTGTCGGTAGTCGTGTTGCCGCCCGTGTCGCGCGCCGTCACGGTCAGGACATTGGCGCCGGGCTGGAGGCTGATCCCGGCAATAGACCACGCTGTGGTGCCCGTGGCCACGCCGCTCGCACCGCGACTGCTGGACCAGGTCACCTGCGCAACGCCGAACGCGTCGGCGGCCGTGCCGCCGAGTGCCAGCGTCGCCGTGCCGGTGGAATAGGTGGCCGCGCTCGTCGGGGACGTGATCGACACCGTCGGCGGCTCGCCGTCGGTGCGGGTCACGGTGATGACGTCCGTGCCCGTGCGACCGCCGGCGTCACGCGCGGTCACGGTGATGACGTTCGCGCCACCCTGGAGCGCCACGGCGGGAATCGTCCATGTGGTCGTGCCCGTGGCCGCGCCGCTAGCGCCGCGGTCGCTCGACCACACGACCTCGGTCACGCCGAACGCATCGGTGGCCCCGCCGGCCAGCGCCACCGTGGCCTGCCCCGTCGAATGCGTCGCGTTGCTCGTGGGCGTGCTGATGGTGACGACCGGCGCATCGTTGTCGGTGCGTGTAACCGTGATGACATCCGTGGCCGTCAGCCCCACGGCGTCCCTGGCCGTCACGGTCACCACGTTGTCGCCGGGCTGCAACGCCACGGCCGCAACGGTCCACCCGGTGGTGCCGGCCGCGGTGCCAGAGCCGCCGCGGCTGTTGGCCCACGTCACCTGCGTCACGCCAAACGCGTCGGCGGCCGTGCCGCTCAAGGCCACGGTGGCCGCGGTGGTCGAGAACGTCGCGGCCGCGGTTGGGCCGACGACCGCGATCGTCGGGGGCGCGCCGTCGGTCACGTTCACTGTGATGACGTCCGTGCCGGCGTTGCCGGCCGCATCGCGCGCGGTGACCGTGATGACGTTGGCCCCGCCTTGCAGTGCCACCGCGGGCACGCCCCAGCTGGTCGTGCCGTTGGCCACGCCGGACGGGCCGCGGCTGCTCGACCACCGGACTTCGGTAACGCCGAACGCATCGGCGGCCGTGCCGCCCAGCGCGAGCGTGGTCTCGGTGGTGCTGTGACTGGCCGCTGTCGTGGGCAGCGTGACTTCGATGGTCGGCGCCTGGCCGTCGGTGCGCGTGACCGTCACCGTGTCGGTGGACGTGTTGTTCTCCGCGTCACGAGCCGTGACGGTGATGACGTTGGCGCCGGGGCTCAACGGCACGGACGCGACGCTCCAGTTCGACGTGCCGGTGGCCGATCCCGCGCCGCCACGGTCGTTCGCCCACGTCACCTGCACGACGCCGACGTCGTCGGTGGCAGTGCCGCCAATGGCCACCGTCGTGGCGGCTGTGGCATGCGTGGCGGCGGAGGTCGGCGCGTTGATCGTCGTGACGGGCGCTCGACCGTCCGCAATGGCGAAGTCCATCGCACCGCTCCACGGACCGTCCCCGGTGGCGTTCGATGCACGCACCGACCACGATGCCGGTCCGGCGGCCAGCACGATCGCCGGATTGTGGCGGCAGACGCTGCCGGCGACGGCACATCCGGCCTGCGCGGGCGTCAGGTCCACCTGGACGCGGGGATTCGTGTTGCTGTTGTCGTCCACCCACAGCCGATACCGTGTGGCGGTGGCCACGGGCTGCCAGTCGAAGTTCGGCGTCGTACTGCTGGTCGCGCCCGACGGGCCCACCGGCGTGGGGGCCACTGGCACGCTCGACGTGATGGTCCACGTGAACGGCACCGACACGCTGAGCGTTCCATCAGACACTTTGGCGATGACGGAGAACGTGCCCGCCTGCGTGGGCGCGCCGGTGATGATTCCGGTCGCGGGCGTCACCGTCAGGCCGGGAGGCAGTCCGGTGGCAGAGAACGTGAGCGGCGCGCTCTCGGGGTCCGTCGCGCTCAGCGGCAGCGAGGCGACCGCGCCAAGGGCGTGGCTCTGGCTTCCAGGATTGGCCAGGGTCGGCGCCCCGTTCGAGTTGATGCACAACTCGGGCGAACGTTCGCCCTCGACCGGTCCGGCAAAATAGGCGGAGACCCTGAAGCAGTATTGCTGGCCTGGCGCCGCGTTCAGCACGTGCTGGATAACGTTCCCTACGTTGACGGGCGCCGCGTAGACGCCAGGCGCCGTGCCAACGTAGACCATGTACCCGACGACGTCGGATTCAGGGCTGCGGTCCCAGGCAAGGGTCAGAGCTTCGGCCCTGGCGACGCTGGCGCACGGTCCGAGGACCAGCGCCAGCACCGCCGCTATCGAGAACCAACTGCCGCTCGAAAGTCGTTGCATGTGTAAGTTCGGTGCACAGCGTCCCTACGACGCTCGCGACCGTCCACATGCCTAAGTGCAACGAACTGACCAGTTGGGGTTGGAGACCCTAAGTTGTTGGCCGATATGGTGTTGTTGGGCTCTGGAGTGCGCGGTCGACAGCCGCGGCGTCCTCCCGGATTCGGATCGGATTACAGAACTGGGGGCCCTCGGCCGCTAGCGGTATTCCTTGAACGGAATTTGGCAGTCGTGCTTCCGGAGGAAGTTCAAGAAGCGCTTGTAGTCGCGGGTCTCCATGTTGAACAGACGCGCCACGATCTTGTAGTTGCCGCGCGCTTCCTCGAGACCGCGGCGCACCACTTCGCGCACGTTGTTCCGCGTGATCTCCCGGTCCATGAACAGGGGATAGACGCTCGTCCAGAACGATTCGTGCTGATCGAGCATCCGCTTGTACAGCTCGTCGGCCACGGTCTTTCGGCGTTCGCGGCGCGGCCGGAACGACACGGCGCCCTGATGCCGAATTTCCGAGGACAGGTGCTCGAGCTCGATTGACGTGCCCTGCACGGTGACGACCAATCGTTCGATCACGTTCTCGAGCTCGCGCACGTTGCCAGGCCAGGTGTACTCGGAGAACGCCTTCATGGCCGCTGGCGCAATCGTGCGGATGGGCGAGCGATTCGCGGTGGTGAACTGCAGCAGGAAGCTTTCGGCCAGCATCGGGATGTCTTCGCGCCGTTCGCGGAGCGGCGGCACCAGGATGTGGATCACGTTCAAGCGATAGAACAGGTCTTCGCGAAACGTCCCTTGGCCAATCATGTCGCGCAGGTTGCGGTTGGTCGCCGCGATCACGCGAACATTGACGATGCGGCCACTGCCGTCGGCGCCAACCTTCTGCAGCTCTCCCGTCTCGAGGAACCGGAGGAGGAGACCCTGCATCCGCAGCGTCATCTCGCCCACTTCGTCCAGGAAGATGGTGCCCATATGGGCGGTTTCGAGCTTGCCCGGCTTGTCGCGATAGGCGCCCGTGAAGCTGCCCTTCACGTGGCCGAAGAGCTCGGACTCGAGCAGCGTCTCGGGCAGGCCAGCGCAATTGACCGGCGCGAAGACATGCGTGGAGCGTGGCCCGCGCGTGTGGATGTTGCGCGCCACGATCTCCTTGCCGACGCCGCTCTCGCCGGTGATGAGCACCTTGGCGTCGGACCGCGCCACGCGTTCGATCTCCTGCTGCAGCGCGACGGTTTCGGCGCTCAGGCCGGTGAACTGGACGTTGCCCTTGGCGCGTGTCAGCGCGGCACCGGGGCGGGGACCACTCTCGACGACTACATCCATTATTGGCTCATGAACTGTTCAATGAGACGCCGGTGCACCAGCGTCATTTCAACGAAACGCGCGCCCACACGGTAGCCGCCAGGCACCGCCGACACGCGTCGAACCTCGAGGTCGGCGGCGAGCGGCTCGCCCCCAACCGACAGCCGTAACTTGGCACGGGCCCCGAGATCGGGAGGAGACGACGTGTGGAGGAGGACTCCCGATCGGCTCATGTCGAGCACGCGGACGCTCTCGGCCACCGTCACGCCCATCGACTGCCCCTGGACTTCACGCCGCGGGGTTCGCCGCCTCTCTTCCATCTGCTCCTGCTCTTGACCCGCCCGCGCGGACCCAGATTCGAAGACCCGAGTATGAGACCCGACACCTCGGAGTGCAAGCGGGTCGCCAGCCCGGAAGGAGGCGTTTCTGATGAGCTATATGTTGTTATTTATGAGCCGTTTACGGGTGTGCGTCTCGGGCGGTCGAGACACCCGCAAGCGAGAAAAAAGTCTGACGAACGGCGTCTAACGCGCCAAGCTATTCTCAGAATTCTCGCTGGCTTCCTGCCGGGACTGAAAGGAACTGCACACCGACCAGAAAGGAGCCCGCTGGCCCGGAGCGCACGTGACACACGCGAACCTCGGTCGACAGGGGGTGGCCCTCTTCCGTGACCTCCACGGCGTGCACGCTATTGGGGGACAGCGCCATCGGGCTTCGCAGGAGCGCGCCCGTATCGTTCAGGTCGATCACCTGGGCACACTTCCGGGTTTCGAGCGTTCCCCACAGCTCGCCGACCACGTCCAGGCGCACGTGCGCACGCCGATCGCCGACTCTACGCATGCCTGCCCACACTCACCAAGGTCACAACGCGGTTGGCCCCTACGCACGACGTGCTCGAGCCTCGTCCAACAGACTCGTGCTCGTCTCCTGGCCCGGCATTCTAGTCGTGAATCCCTCGGCGGCGATACTGATTCCTGCGTGGTGAGCCCACTGCGTCAGCGCCGCGCGGAGGCGGCGCACGGCCACCGCGGCCTGCAACGCGTTCGTCTGCGGTAGCAGGATCACGACATCTCCGGGCGGCACGACGCCTACGACGTCGTCGTCCCGCAAGTCGCGTCGCAGCTCCGTGACGAGCGCCGCCGACGCATCGTCGGTGGGTGACGGCACGCACGAGTAGATGGCAACGGTGACGGCGTCGCCTCGATCGAGAGCCCGGGCGGCATCTGCCTCCAATTGACGTTCGAGCGTGTCGGTCGTGGACGCAAGCGCGGCTCGTGGCTGGGGCCGCAGAACCCAGCTTTCCAGCACGTCCGCCACGACCCTGGCTTGGGCCTGCTCTGCGGGCGTCCAGCCCGCGCGGGCCTCGTGCGCGATGATCAGCGTCATGCGGCGAGACCGCGCCTTTCGCTCGATCCGAATCGCACTCGAGCCTTGCGCCTTGGGCCTTGACCCTTGGGCATTGGGCATTGAGCCTTGGGCATTGACCTCGGCGGTCTGAGCCCTCACCGTTACGGGGCTTTGGCCGCCTTCGTCCTGAACCGTATACTCCACGGAGTCGGCACCGAGGCTGCGGCGGACGCGGTCGAGCGCCCGTTCGAGCCCGTTCCTCGGCGAATCCGCACCTCGGGTGAGGTCCGCCGAAACGGCAAGCGCCAGTCGCGCGCTGGCGGCACGCGTCGCCAGTGCGATCGTCAGGTCCAGGGTCGAGACGTAGCCGGAGAGCAGCGCCGGCTCGCACGCGTCGATGGCGCCCGACATCGTGAGCAGCCAGGTGGGTGTGCCTTGCCGGCTCAACGTCACGACCAGCGCATCGGCGCCCCCAACGCGGTCACCTCCATCGACATGTGTCTGCGGCATCCGAGTCAGCGCGAGCGGCGGCGGCACGGACTGCGGAGGGAACACCAACGCGGGATCGTCCGTGTGGCGCCCGGCAAGCGACACGGCGCGGACGAAGACACCTGGGGCGCTCTCGAAATAGCCGACCACTTCGATGTCGTGCCACACGGCGAGCGCCTCGGCGAACATGGCCACGACTTCGCGGTCGGAGCTGTCCGACATCGCGGGGCGCAGGACACGCGTGAGAGCCGACAGTCTCTCGGCTCCCACCGCGTGGCTGGCAAGATGCCTCTCCACGGCGGCACGCAGCCACGCACTCACTGTCGCCAACCCCGGACCGGAACCGGGCTCGCGCGGGGCAAGCAGGAGCACACCAACCACGGTGCCAGATACTCGCAGGGGCGAGATGGCAATTGTGAGAAGCCCGATCCGGGCGATCTGCGGCGATTGAGAGCTCACGGCCGCCTCGACGGCCGGACGCAGGCGGCTGATGGTCTGGGGGGCCAACGAACCGGCCTGGCCGCCGGGCCGAGTCTGGGTTGCCGAGACAGGCGCCTGGGTCCGGTCCAGAAGCTGAACGTCGAGCGCGAGGGGTCGACATAGCTCGTACAGCCATTCCCACGATCGGCTTGTCACGAGGTGCTGTAGAGGGTCGGTCATCGGCCTGGAAGTGGTCTAGACGTCTTGAAGGGCAAGAAAGTCCACCATCTGAGTCAAATCTCTGCCCCCCTTCAAGACGTCTACGCCCCGCGGGACGCGGGGCAAGCAGACACTGCCCCAGCGAGGCGGAGCCTGGACGGTTTGGCGCGGAGCCTCGCTGGTACTCGGGCAAGGGCCAGACGCCCTAGCTCATCGGGACTGCAAGCACACCGCCACTTCCGGGTGGACTGGTCTTTCGGGCCTTAGCGGCCGAAAAACAGCACATCGTGTTCTCGCATGGAGTCCGAATGACCACGGCCGGCAGACAAAACGTCTCCGTCGCCGAGCCGGCCTGTCGCAATCGTCGGCGGGTGCGTGAGCGGGTCGTTCCAGGCCTTCCCGTGCAGCCCACGGCTGAAGCAGGCGGAAATCTGGGGCCCCGTCTATGACCGACCCAATCGATTCCATCGATCTAGACGCTGTCTTTGCCCAGCTCGAAACCCAGCTCGCACAGGCGGCGGACGCCACGCCGACCCAGCTCCCGGAAACCACGACCGCCGTCGACGACCGCCGCGATGCCCAACGCCTGGACGCCAGCCACCTGAGCGGAGACGTACGTTTGAGCATTCGCGGCGGGGCCGATGCCAAAGCGGTGGACCTTTCCGAAACCGGCGCACTGGCCGAAACCACGTCGCGGCTCCGGCCTGGCGGCGTCGTCGAACTCCTCCTGCAGGTCGACGGCGTCCGGCGTTTGATCCGGGCAACCGTCGTCAGGTCCACGGTGCACTCTCTCGGTCCCACGATCTTCAGAACGGCCTTCAAATTCGAAGAACGAACCAAGCTTCCGGAGCGGAAATAGTTATGGACATGCTGCCTTCTCTCTGCACCGCGATGGTGCGCGCCAACGGCGACAGCCTGCTGCTCGAATCGGGACGCGCGCCCTACGTCATGTCGGGCACCCACCGTCAGGACGTGGCCAAGGCCACGCTCTCCGACAACGCCCTCGAAGCGCTGGTGGCCCAGATCTTCTCCGGGCCGGGCCGGGACACGTTTCGAGAAACAGGACGAACGGCCGAGGACGTGGAAGTCCCGTCGGCTGGCCTGACGCTCAAGGCCACCGCCGAGCGTCGGGACGGAGCAATCGTCATCGAGCTGCGCCGAACGCCCACCTATGAACTGGAGCCGACGGAGATCGCACCGCCGAGCGTCGATGAGGGTCTCTTCGCTGCCCCCGAGCACCCGCTGCCCGCGGCCGAACAATTGACCGGCTGGGAAACCACGCCTGGGCTCTTCCTCGATCACTCTCAGGATGAAGAGGCGCCCGACGACCCCGCGGCCGTGTTCGAACCAGTTCGGAGCGACGACGACTCGTGGGCGCAGGTCGTGCTTCAAGCGCCGATCGCTCCCGAAATGGCGATCGAAGACGAGCCGGACCCCGTGCCCTTCGCAGCCGTCGTGTCACCGTACGACGAAGAGTCGTTCGTCCCCGCGCCGACGCCGGTCAAGGCCCAGGCCCCACCCATCGTCGCGCCTCCAGGCCCATCATGGTCGGACACGCCCGCTGTTCCGGATACGGATCTCGTGGCCTGGGCATCGGAGGCCGCGGACAAAGGCGCGTCCGCTCTTTACCTGCGGGCGGGGTCGGCACCGGTGGTGCGAGTGGAGGACCGGTTGGACCCGGTCAGCTCCTCGATCCTCGACCACGTGACGCTCAATCAACTCATCAGCGACCTGGAAGACGGCGGCGATCCGACGTGGCAGCGCGGGTCGGACGGCGAGTGGGTTCGCCTGGACGCGCGGCTGGGACGGCTGTCGTGCCGCATCTTCACGGACGACGAGGGCCGAGGCCTGATCGTCCGGCTGCAGCCGGCGGCTACGGCGCGGAGCCTCAATCGCCTGGTGCCGCGGAAGGTCAGGGCGGCGTGCGACGGAGACGGCTTGATTGTGGTGTCCGCGCCCAACGCGGATGACGCGCTGGCCATGGCCAGCACCGTCGCGGACCTGGCGGGCAAACGGCGCGGTGGCTATGTGGTGGCGTTGCGCCCGCAGGGGGCGCCGCGCGCCCAGGTCTCCGGCTCCTTCGTCAGCCAGCGAGAGTTCCAGTCCCACGAAGCCGCCGCGGCCATCCGGAACGCCGTGGCGGAATCGCCGGACATCCTGCTCGTGACGCTGTCGCACTCCGATGGCACGACCCGAGAGATCGCGCGGGCTGCCGAGAACGGACGGCTCGTGGTGCTCTCGGTCGCCGCTCCCACGTCGCTCCAGTCCCTGCGCAGCCTCGTGGGACGGGGCACCTCGGCGGCGGACGCGCAGGTGCGTCTCTCGCTGGCCAGCAACTTCCGCGCGGCCTTCGCCACGCGCACCCTGCGCCGGCTCGGTGGCGGCCGCACGATCGTGCAGGACCTGCTCCTGGGCACGAGCGAGGTGTCGGGCCTCATCGCATCTGGGGACTTCGCGGGCATCACGCGCCTGCAGCGGCAAGGCCTGGGCGGCATGTTCACGGTGGACGAACGGCTGGCGCGCGGGGTCCAGCGTGGCCATCTGCCGTTGCGGCAGGCCGTGGAGAACTCGCTGGATCGCCGACACCTCGTGTCGCTGGTGCGCTCCTCCGGGCGCGGTACGCGCCGCGGGTCCGCGGGTCACGACGAGTCGCTGGAAACGCAGCTACAGCCTGTGGGCGCCACCCGCGGCGCCGGCGGGCAGCGCTGGACGTCGCGCTAGGCGCGCGACACCCATCCACTCCGTAGCGCGCCCGAGTGCCTGCGTCAGCAGGCCTCGGGCGTTTCCTTTTTAGGCCTTGAGCCTTGGGCCTTGACTCCGCCAGCCCGTCTTTCACGGGAGCCACGCCGGATTCTCCGAGAAGCCGCGGCGCCAAATGCCGGGGCCGATCGGATCGGTCCCGTCAGCCTGGTCGATGATCCATCCCGTCGTGGCGCCGGCGTCGGCCATCGCCCGGGCCAGGGCACGGCCGGAATGAGCCTGACCTCCGCGGCCCGCCTTGATCTCCACCGCCACCCGCGCCCGTCCGCGATCGATGATCAGATCGATCTCGGCCCCATCGGCCGTGCGCCAGAAGTAGAACTGCGAGTGCGGATGGCGCAGCTTCTCGCGACGGATCAGATCCTCGAGCACGAAGGTCTCCCAACTGGCACCGTGGACCGGATGGTCGCGGACCTCGTCCAAGGTGTTCAGGTTCAGCAGGTGGTGTACCAGGCCGGAATCGCGCAGGTACACCTTCGGTGCCTTCACCAGCCGTTTGCCGACGTTGCTGAAGTACGGCGGAAGGCGCCGAAGCAGAAACGTCTGCTCCAGGATGTCGAGATGTCGATTGACCGTGTGATAGCTGACGCCGAGAGAGGCGCCGAAGGCCGACGCATTCAGGATACCGCCCTGCGCGTGGGCCAGCATCGTCAGCATCCGGCGCAGAAACAGCGGCTGGGCCGAAACGCCCAGATGGGGAAGGTCCCGCTCCAGGTACGCACGCAGATAGGAATCCCACCATCGCCGAAAGTCGCCGCGCAAGGCGTCTGGAAACCCTCCACGCAACCACACCGCGGTCCATGGTCGCTTGGGGGAACCAGGTACGGCCTCGGCTACCGTGAGGGGATCGAGCTCCAGAATCCCGACCCGCCCGGCAAGCGACTCGGAAACGTGGCGAATCAGGGCTGGTTGAGCCGACCCCAGCAGGATGAAGCGCCCGTGGGTGCGGCGCCGCGCGTCGATGGCGCCGCGAAGAACGGCAAAGAGCGCCGGCACGCCTTGGACTTCGTCCAGCACCAACTGGGATCGGCCACCGGCAAGTCTGCTCTCGAGCTGAAACGCCGGATCGTCTGTGAATGCCTGCAGGAGCGTCGGCTGCTCGAGGTCGAGATAGGCCGCCCGCGGAAAGGCCGCCCGAGCCAGGGTGGTCTTGCCTACTTGGCGGGGGCCGACGACGAGCACGGCAGGGAACTGTCGCGCAAGCGTCCGGACGACGGGTAGATGGTGCCTGGTCCACATACACCGTATTTTAGAACCATCACTTCTAATATCAAGCCACTGCGAAGTCGCCGGCGGCGGCCAGCGCCGGACGTCGCGGAGGCACGCGACACCCATCCGCTCCGTTTTTTTTTGGCCTTGGGCCTTGAGCATTGGGCCTTGACCCAACCTTGGGCCTTGACAGCGCCAGCTCCGTCTTTCAGAGGGCCGGCGAAGTCCGGACCCACTCGCAGAAGCGTCGAACGCCGTCCTCGAAGCGCGTCCTCGGGTGATAGCCCAGCAGCGCCTGGGCTTTCTCGATGCGAGCCCAGGTTTGCGGCACGTCGCCCGGCTGCTCGGGCTGTCGATCGATTGTCGCCGAGACGCCGAGCGCCTGTTCGAGCGTCGCGATCATCTGCTTCAAGGCGATCGTCCGGTTGTTGCCGAGGTTGATCACTTCGTAGGACGACCGGTCGTACGCCATCGCGGCGCGAATGCCGCCGACCACGTCGTCGATGAAGGTGTAGTCGCGGCGGGTGCTGCCTTCACCAAACATCGGAATCGTGTCGCCGCGGAGGAGCCGCCGGGCAAACGCATGAATGGCGAGGTCGGGTCGCTGGCGCGGTCCGTAGACGGTGAAGAACCGAAGCGCCAGGAAACGGATGCCGTAAAGGTGCGAGTACACGTGCCCCAGCAGCTCGCCGCTGACCTTCGTGCTGGCGTACGGGCTGATGGGCTGCAGCACGTGGTCCTCCTCGGACCACGGCACGCGAGGGTTCACGCCGTACACACTGCTCGACGACGCGAAGACGAACTGGGGCACGCCCCGCGTCCTGGCGAACTCGAGCATGGCCTGCGTCCCGGCGACGTTGGCACGCTGGTAGGCCAAAGGCTGGGCGATAGAGGGACGCACGCCCGCCTTGGCGGCCAGGTGAACGATGACGTCGAAAGTACCAGGAATCTGCTGTACCGCGTCGTCATCGGCGATGTCGAATTCCTGGAAGCGCCAGCGCGGGTGCTCCCGGTGGGCTGCGAGGTTGGCGTGTTTGATCGACGGTGAATAGAAGGGGTCGAAGTTGTCGACGACCGTCACGTCCCAGCCCTCCGCCAGAAGGCTGTCGACGAGGTGGCTGCCGATGAAGCCGGCACCCCCGGTGACCAGGGCCCGCCGGGACCGGCCGTCGGCGGGCGTCGTCAACCGACGCTCACGGGTGTAGGGGACGGCGCGGGCGATGCCGCGGACGTGACGACGCGAACGCCGAAGTACTCGTCCACCAGCTCGAGCACCTCTCCGAGACCCGCCGCCGTGTTGATGCGCCCCCGCAGCGCCCCGCCGCCTTCGACGCCCTTGGTGTACCAGGCGCAGAGCGCCCGGAGCTTGTTGATCACCCAGCGCTCGCGGCCGCGCGCCGGGGCCGATTCGGCCTGGAAACCCGGAGCGGTGTGCCGGAACCCTTCTCCTTCGCCGACGCGCTCGTCGAGCAGGAGGCGCATGTAGTCCAGCAGGAACTGCCCGCGCTGTTCGCGGCTGACCTCGGGCGGTGTGGCGCCGCGCGCCAGGGCGTCGGCCTGCGCCAGGATCCAGGGATTACGGAGCACTCCGCGGCCCACGAGCACCCCGCTGATACCGGCGCGCAACCGCTCGGTGATGTGCTCCGGCTCCACGCAGTCGCCGCTGCCCAGCACGGGGATCGCGAGGTCGTCGGCCACGCGCGCCACCAGTTCCCAGTCGGCCAGGCCACTGTAGGATTGCTCGGCCGTACGTCCGTGGATGGTCACCGCCGCGGCGCCGGCGTCCTGAACACGTCGAGCCAAGTCGGGCGCGTTGCGCGACGAATCGTCCCACCCGGCGCGCATCTTCACCGTGACGGGAATCCGCACGGCCCGCGTCATGGCACGAATCACCTCGGCGGCGTGCTCGGGTTCGCGCATCAGGCTGCAGCCGGCATTGTGCCGCGCGATCTTGCGGACGGGGCACCCCATGTTCACGTCCACGATGTCGGCGCCCATGCTCTCGACCACCTGGGCCGCCGCCGCCATCTTCTCGGGATCGCCTCCGAAGATCTGGATCGAGACCGGCCGCTCCTCCTCGGTGTATTCGGCGTACTCGAGCGTGCGGTCAATCCCTCGGACGAGCCCTTCCGAGGACACCATCTCGGTAACGACCAGCCCGCAGCCCCCGTTGCGTTTCACCAGGCGGCGAAACGCCGTGTCGGTCATGCCGGCCATCGGGGCCACGACCATGGGCGACGACAGTTCGATCTTTCCGATCTTCATGACGCTCAATACGGACGGACGTCGGCCGCGTCGACTTCGACGCTGACGGCCTGTCCTATCAAATCCACCGACAGCACCAGCCGGGCCTTTTCGTTCTTGCGAACCAGGCGCCCGACGACGCCCTTGAGCGGGCCGTGTGTGACCTCGACGACCGCGCCTTCATGGATGAGCGGACACGGGTCGTATGCCAGCTCGCTCTCGACCAGCCGACGAACTCCCGCGATCTCGACCTCGGGGATCGGAGCGGGCTCGCCGTCCACCGAGACGATGCTGACCACACCCGTGCACTTCAACACGTCCAGCCTGTCGCGCGCGTCGAATCTGGCGAAGCAGTAGCCGGGAAAGAGCGGCCATTCGATCTTCTTTTTGCGATCCTTCCAACGGCTCCACCGCGACACCGTGGGCAGGAACGACTCGATGGCCCTGGTGTCGAGCTGGCCGCGCACCACTTGCTCGTGCCGGGACCGCGTCCACACCGCGAACCACTGGACCTCGGCTGGTGCCGGCGCGGGGTCCTTCGCCCTGACCGCGTGGTTCGTCACAGCGCCCCGATCTCGTCGGCTACTGTGTCGGCGCAGGTGCGGGGGTGGAGACTGCCGTCACGGCGGCGGCGCGCTTGGCCAGCGCCTGATCGTAGGCCCGCTTCAGCTCGTCGTTGCGCCAGGTGATCGACGCTTGGGCTCGCAGCCGATCGAGGTACTTCTGCAGCTCGCCTTGTCGCTTCGTGTCAGCCACGCGCTCGCCGATGTCGCCGCGCGCATCGACGAAGCTTCGCACGCGCGTTTCGGTCCGCGACTCGAGCTTCAGCAGTTGGTATCCCCGCGCCGCGCGAATGGGTTCGGTGAGGTCGCCCACTTTCATCCCGTCGAGGATCTTCTGGAACGTGGGCGCCAGCTCGTCGTGCTTGAGCGGGCCGATCAGCCCGCCGTTGGCCCGCGACGGCGACGCTGAAAATTCGGCGGCCAGTCGCGGAAACGGCTCGCCGTCGATCAGACGCTTCCGGAGCTCCTCGGTGCGCGCCTTCGCCTCATCGTCCTGCGCCACGTTCACGCCCTTGTCGCTCGTCGGCACCTCGATCAGGATCTCGCGAAGCGTGATCTCGGAGGGCGTGGTGAACTCCTGCGAGTGGGCGGCGTAGTAGGCCTTTGCCTCTTCCTCGGTCACGCTGATCTTGTCGCTGACCTCCGCGCGCTGCACCTGGCTGACCAGCATGGACTTCTCGAGGTTGCGGCGCAGGTCGGCCAGGGTCATGCCTTCCTGCTTGAGCGCGGCCTGGAACTTGGCGTCGTCGTCGAGCCCGTTCTGCTTCTTGATGTTGCCGAGAATGTCCTCGAACTGTCTGTCGGCCATGGCCCAACCCAGCTCGCGGCCCCGTTGGACAAGCAGCAGCTCGTCAACCGCGGACAGGATGAGGGCCGGCGTCACCTCTTCGATCGCTTTGAGCAGTTCGGGACTGGTCGGCGAGACGTTTCCAAGCTCCGGTCGGTTTCGCAGCTCGGCCACCTGGCGTTGCTCGAACTCGGTCTTGGTGATGATGTCGCCGTTGATCTTCACCAGCACCTGCTCGAATATCTCCGCCCGGACCGGGACGAGGGCCAGGAGGGTGAGCGCGGCGCCGACAACGAGCTTCTGATAGCCGGTCTTCATGCTGAACACCTCGTAATTTTACTCCGTTGGGCCTTACGCCCTGGTCCCTGCCCACTTGGGCATTGGGCATTGGGCATTGGGCATTGGGCATTGGGCATTGGGCATTGAACCCCCCTACCCCAACGCCCTCAGCAGCCCCTCCACTCTGGCGAAGACCCCTCCAGATTCCAGCGGATCTGCCGGGGCCTTCCTCATGACGTCCTCTCTCGTAAACCCAGGTTCCACGGTTCCGCTGGTCGCCCGCGACGTCCACCAGCTGACCCCGCCGCCAGCCGTCCCCCGCGGCGCCGCCCCGGCCCGCCCCCTTCGGACGGCCACTGGCTGGGGCGCCTTCCGCGCCGGTTCCACCGGCGCGTTGAGGTCCAGCTTCAGGGACACCGGCGGGACGAGGTTGGCTCCCGGCCACCCCGCCACCACGTTCACGAGCCGCACGGGGTCGATCGGCGCGTTGGGCCTGAACCTTATGACGACGAACCGCCCTTCCCGGTCGATGGTCTCCACGCCCAGGCGGTCGGCCGCGATGCGGACCCGGCCGTAGCCGGCCAGGTGCAGGACCGACGGGGGCAGTGGCCCGTAGCGGTCCTCGATCTCGTCCAGCGCGCGGGTCAGGGCGTCGTCGGTGCGCGAGGCGGCGACCTTGCGGTAGACCATCAGCCGCTGGTTCATGTCGGGCACGTACGACTCGTCGATCTTGAGACTGACGCCGAGGCTGACCGTCGCGCGCACGTCATCGTCCAGGTCTTCGCCCTTCAGTTCCCGGATCGTGTCCTCGAGGAGCTTCACGTACATGTCGAACCCGACGGCGTCGATGTGGCCGCTCTGCTGTCCACCCAGGAGGTTCCCGGCCCCGCGAATCTCCAGGTCGAGCGCCGCCACGCGGAATCCGCTCCCCAGGTCGCTGAACTCCTTGATGGCCGCCAGGCGCTTCTTCGCCACCGGCGACAGCGACTCCTGCGGCGGCGTCAGCAGATACGCGTACGCCGGCCGGTCAGAACGCCCCACGCGGCCACGCAGCTGATACAGCTGTGACAGGCCGTACCGGTCGGCGCGGTTGATGATGATCGTGTTCGCGTTGGGGATGTCCAGGCCGTTCTCGACGATGGTCGTGGACAACAGGATGTCGAACCGCCGCTCCACGAACCCCAGCATCGCCCGCTCCAGCTCGTGCTCCCCCATCTGCCCGTGCCCCACGGCGATCTTCGCTTCCGGCACGAGCCGCTGCAGGAGCGCCCCCATCGAGAAGATGGACTCCACGCGGTTGTGGACGAAGTACACCTGGCCGCCCCGCGCCAGCTCGTTGCGGATCGCGCGCTCGATGACGGGCGTGTCGAACCGCACGACGTTGGTCTGAATCGACAGCCGGTCCTTGGGTGGCGTCTCGATGACCGACATGTCGCGGATGCCGACCAGCGACATGTTGAGCGTGCGAGGAATGGGGGTGGCCGTCATCGTCAGCACGTCCACCTTCTTGCGAAGCTGCTTGATCCGCTCCTTGTGCGACACGCCGAAGCGCTGCTCCTCGTCCACGATGAGGAGCCCGAGGTCGCGGAATTGGACGTCCTTGGACAGCAGGCGGTGCGTGCCCACCAGCACGTCGAGCTTGCCTTCGGCCGCTGCTTCGAGGATCGACGTCGTTTCCTGTTTCGTGCGAAATCGGTTGACCACGTCGATGGACACCGGGAAGCCGGCGAAACGCTCCACCAACGTCTTGTTGTGCTGGAACGCCAGCACCGTGGTCGGCGCCAGGATGGCCACTTGCTTGCCGTCCATCACAGCCTTGAAGGCCGCTCGCATGGCCACTTCCGTCTTGCCGTATCCAACGTCACCGCACAGGAGCCGATCCATGGGCGTCTGCGACTCCATGTCGCGCTTGACGTCGGCGATGGAGGTAGCCTGGTCGGGGGTGGGATCGTAAGGGAACGCGCCCTCGAACTCCTCCTGCCAATGCGTGTCCGGCGCGAAGCTGTGGCCGGCCACGGCTTTGCGCTGCGCGTAGAGCTTCAGCAGCTCCTCGGCCATGTCGCGCATGGCCTTGCGGACGCGCGTCTTGGCTTTCTCCCACGTGGTGCCGCCCAGCCGATCCAAGGCGGGCCGCGTGCCGCCGGTGTACTTCTGGATTAGATCCAGCCGCTCGACTGGCACGTACAGCTTCGCGTCCTCGTGGTAGCGCAGCTCCAGGAACTCGTGCGCCCCGTCGCTCCCGCGCACGCCCAGTTGCTTGAGGCCGACGAACTCGCCGATGCCGTGGTCGACGTGGACGACCAGGTCGCCCACCTTCAGGTCGCGTAGGTCCGAGAGGAACGTCTTGGTGACCGACGAGCGGGCCTCGGCTGCGTGCCGCTCTTCGTCGAAGACATCTCGCTCCGCGTATACCTGAAGTCCGGCGTCCGCCAGCCGAAACCCGCGAGAGAGATCCCCCACGCCGACGAGCACCGTCGCGGCGTGGGCCTCCTCCGCACGGTCCACGGGGACGGCCACGACGTCGTACTCCTGCAAGAGCTCAACGACGCGCTCGGCGCGGCCCTGGCTTTCGGCCACGAACAGCACCTGGTCGCCGCGCTCCCTCGCGCGACGCACGTCGGCCACCCACTCGTGCACGCGGCCGTGAAACTCCGTCACGGGCTGGCTGCGCACGTGGCGAACCGACGTGTCGGTGTCGTCGCCGACGGCCAGCTCCTCGAGTCGGGGCGCGCGCTCCAGTCGTGGAGCCATGTCGTCCCACGACACGAACGTCGCCTCGGGCGCGAGGGCCACGTCCCGGCCGCGGTGCTGGGCCTCGCGGTAGCTGGCGTCGAACTGGTCGCGCACCCGCGTCACGGTCTCGCGCACTTCGTCCAGCTCGGCGACGAGAAACGTCGCGCCGGCCGAGGCGAGCACGTCCAGGATCGACACGGTGGCGTCGTCGTCGAAGCGCTCTCGCAGCGGCACCACCTCGACGTAGTCCACGGGCCCCACGGAGCGTTGCGAGTCGGGCTCGAAGCGCCGCAGCGATTCGACCATGTCGCCTACGAACTCGATCCGCACCGGATAGGGGTCGGCGGCGGGAAAGACATCCAGGATGCCGCCCCGGAGCGCAAACGACCCGTGCTCGGTCACGGGGTCTTCTCGCGTGAAGCCCGCATCGGCCAGGAGGTCGGCCAGATCGTGGGGCGCAATCTCGGTGCCCGACCGCACTTCGATCGACGCACGAAGCAGGCGGGCGCTGGCGCCGACACGGGGGACCAGGGCAGGCGCCGAGGCCACGATCAAGCGGGCCTGGCGCTTGGCTGCCATGGCGAGCGCGCGGGCACGGGCCGCCGCGACGCGAAAGTGGGGGCTCATCCCGCGGTAGGGATCCACCTGCCACGACGGAAAGGTCAGCACGGAGCGGTCGGTGTCGGCGTCGGTGACCCCGTCGAGCGCGGTCACGAAGAATTTGGCGTCGCGAGCGATCTGCTCCACGTCCTTGTCGGTCGGGACCACGAGCACCGAGAGCTGACGACGGGACAAGGCGGCGCCGGCCGCCGCCAGCGCCTTGACCGTCGGCGTCAGGCCGGCTGTGATCGGCCCGGGGTGGGCGAGATCCAGCTTGGCCACCGCCCGGGCCAACACGGCCCGGAGTGCGAGCGCGGGAGCGTTGACGATCATCGCCTGGAGGCGCGCCTCACGAGTTCGGTTGTCGAGAACCCGGCCTCGATGGGCATCCGTACCACGCGTCCCCCTCGAGCCTCGACCACGTCGCGGCCGACGATGTTATCCGCCGCCCAGTCCGCACCTTTCACCAGGACGTCTGGCTGCAGCCGCACGATAAGGACGTGGGGCGTTTCCTCGTCGAAGATCACGGCTGCGTCCACGCAGGAGAGCGCCAGCAAGACCTCCACCCGCTCTCGCTCGGGGTTCAGAGGCCGCGTGGGGCCCTTGTTCGCACGCACGGATCGGTCCGAGTTGACCCCCACGACCAGCGCGTCTCCCAAGGCGCGGGCAGCGGTCAGGTACCGCACATGGCCGGGATGCACCAGGTCGAAGACGCCGTTGGTGAAAACCAGGGTGCCGCCCGCCGCGCGCGTCTGGGAGGCCAAGGACAAGGCCGCGTCCAGTCCTGGCGCGGGTCCTGCGTTCCTCACTTCCCGTCCCGATTGAGGCCAGGCCCCACGATGCGGATGCCGCCGGAGAAAGACCAGGCATGTTTCGGGCGAAAGAAGCCGACGTCCTTCAACGGCGAGGCGACGCGAAAGGCGTATAAGAGGCGGTGGTAGTCGTAGGGCACGCCGTCTGCCCGGTGCACCGCCACGTCCAGCCGATACGTGCCCTCGACCAGATCCAGCGCGTCGAACCGAAAGATCACTTCCCCGACGCCCGTCAGCTCCTGCGGTGTCGCCCCCTCGATGTGGGTGTTCGTGCCGTAGCAACACACGCCATCGGCGCTGTAGACAGCGACGCCGAAGACGAAGTCGGTGAGAGGCCGCGGCGTCTGGACTGTCATCACGACATCCACCGTCTCCCCAGACTGAAAGACGTGACCCGCCCTGCCGTCGGCATGGCGCAGCTCCACGTGGGTGACCTCCGCCTCGCGCGAGCCCCAGCGTCCCTCCGCGACCTTCGTCATGTCCTGCGCCGGTTCGGCTGAGGGCGCCAGTCGCGCCGCGGCGCCAGCCGCCCGGTCCTCTGCCGCCGCGACGTCCAGGAGGTACGCATCCACCACGCGCTTCGGGTCTCCCTGCGCGCGCAGCGTACCGCCGTCCAGCCACAACACCTCGTCGCACAGCCGGGTGACCAGATCCAGCGTGTGCGTGACGAGGACGATCGTCTTCCCTTTCCGGCGCAGCTCGGCGAAGCGGTCCAGGCACTTGTGGGTGAAGGCCTCGTCACCGACCGCCAGCACCTCGTCCACGAGCAGGACGTCCGGGTCCACGTGGATGGCCACGGAGAACCCGAGACGCATGTACATGCCGGAGGAGTACGTCTTGACCGGGGCCTCGATGAAGTCGCCAATCCCGGCGAAGGCCACGATCGCGTCGAAGCGCTCGGCCACCTGGCGTTTCGACAGGCCCATCATCATGCCGTTGATGTAGATGTTCTCGCGCCCCGAGATCTCGGGGTGAAAGCCGGCGCCGAGCTCGATGAGAGCCGACACGCGACCGGTGACGTCGAGGCTCCCGGAAGTGGTCCGGCCGATGCCGGCTAGCAGCTTCAACAGCGTGCTCTTGCCGGAGCCGTTGCGCCCGATGATACCGACGGTGCGCCCCGCCTCCACCTGAAACGACACGCCGCTGAGGGCCTCGAACGTCGCGTCGGGTCGAAGATCGGCCGCGACACGCCCGCCAAGGAGCGCGCTCTTCAAGGTGCCGAAGTTCTTGCGGCGCCCGTAGCGCCGATACACCTTGTGGACGTCGCGGACGTCGATCGCCAGAACGCTCACACTTCCTCCGCGAACGTATCGCGCAAACGGTCGAAGACGCCGTATCCCACGGCAAGCACGAGGACTGCCACCACCCCCACCAGGGCCAGACGCGAACCAGGGCTGTAGCGGCCGCCCACGAACAGCACGTCCTGATAGGCGCCGGCGATGTGCGTGAACGGGTTCAGGTCCAGCAGCGGCCGGAACCGCTCCGGGGCCTGGGTGTAGGGGTAGACGATGGGCGTGGCGAAAAACCACAGCGTCATCAGGTTCCCCAGCAGATCCCGGATATCGCGGAAGTGCACCGAGAGCGCGGACAGCAGGAGCGCCAACCCCAGGGTCCAGGCGAGCTGCACGAGGACGATGACGGGCAGCCACACCAGATCGGCCGTGAAGAACGGGAGGCCGCTGTAGACGGTGAACGCCGCCAGGATCACGAGACCGAGGCAGAAGTTGACGAGCCCTGTCAGCACCGTCACGAGCGGGAGGATCTCGGCTGGAAACATCACCTTGCGCAGGAGGCTCCCGCTGCCAGTCAGCGCCGTGCAGCTTTCGAGCAGCGAAGACGAGAACCACGTCCACGGCAGGATGCCGCAGAACAGGAAGAGCGAGTACGGCTCGAGACCCGGCGCGCGCGCGCCTGGCATCACGACGCTGAAGACGAACGTGTAGACCAGCAGCAGCAGGAGCGGGTTGACGAACGTCCAGAGGAAGCCCAGCACCGAGCCGCGGTACCGGGCCTTCAGCTCTCGCGCGACGAGACTGCCGACGAGCGCGCGGTAACGGAGAAGCTGTTTCAGGCTGGCGAGCACCGCCCGCCCTTTATACCCGTGTACGCGCCCTTGCGGCTACCTGCAAACGGACGAGGGACTTCATCATCGCGATCCGCGCCCGCTCGAAGTCCACGCCTGTGTCGGCGCTGGCCACGCGCTGCTCGGCGCGCACCTTCGCGGCCTCGGCACGCGACAGGTCGATGTCCTCGGCTCGTTCGGCGATCTGGGCCAGCACGGTGACGCGGTCCGGCAGGATCTCGGCGAAGCCGAACGCGATGGCCAGGTACTTGGTGTCCTGGCCCGTGCGGTACCACATCTCGCCGACCTGCAGGGTGGTGACGAGCGGCGCGTGCCCTGGTAGGACGCCGAGATAGCCCTCGGACCCCGGGAGCTGCACCTCGTCCACCTGCTCTTTGACGATGGCGCGATCGGGCGTGACGATCTCGAGGAGCAGCGACGTGGGAATGCTCATACCCCTGCCCTAGAAAACTTGACCACCTGAATTCCAGCCAGTCGAGCCAAGTTTTCTCCGCCCCGCGGAACGCGGGGCAAAAAGACACTGTTACTAGCGAGGCGAAGCCACATGTTTGTCGTCCCGGGCGAAGCCTCGCTAGTTTTTCATCGACTCGGCCTTTTCGATGGCCTCCTCGATGGTGCCCACCAGGTAGAACGCCTGCTCGGGGAGGGCGTCGTGCTTGCCGTCCGCGATCTCCTTGAACCCGCGGACCGTGTCCGCGATCTGGACGTACTTGCCCTTGATGCCCGTGAACTGCTCGGCGACGAAGAAGGGCTGCGACAGGAACCGCTGGATCTTGCGCGCGCGGGTCACCGTCAGCTTGTCTTCCTCCGACAGCTCGTCGATCCCGAGGATGGCGATGATGTCCTGCAGGTCCTTGTAGCGCTGCAGGATCTGCTTCACCTGGCGCGCCACGCCGTAGTGCTCCTCGCCGATGACGCGCGGGTCCAGAATGCGCGACGTGGACGCCAGCGGGTCCACGGCCGGGTAGATGCCCAGCTCGGCGATCTGCCGCGACAGGTTGGTGGTGGCGTCCAGGTGCGCGAAGGTCGTCGCCGGGGCCGGGTCGGTGTAGTCGTCGGCGGGCACGTAAATGGCCTGCACCGACGTGATCGAGCCCTTCTTCGTGGACGTGATGCGCTCCTGCATCTGGCCCATCTCGGAGAGCAGCGTTGGCTGGTAGCCGACGGCCGACGGCATGCGGCCGAGCAGCGCCGACACTTCCGAGCCCGCCTGCGTGAAGCGGAAGACGTTGTCGATGAAGAGCAGCACGTCCTTCCCTTCCGCGTCGCGGAAGTACTCCGCGACCGTCAGGGCCGACAGGCCGACGCGCAGACGCGCCCCCGGCGGCTCGGTCATCTGGCCGTAGACCAGCGCCGCGCGCGACTTCGACAAGTCCTTCGTGTCGATGACGCCCGACTCCTGGAACTCGAGCCACAGGTCGTTGCCCTCGCGCGTGCGTTCGCCCACGCCGCCGAACACCGACACACCGCCGTGCTTCATGGCGATGTTGTTGATGAGCTCCATGATGATGACGGTCTTGCCCACGCCGGCGCCGCCGAAGAGGCCGATCTTGCCGCCCTGGAGGTAGGGCTCCAACAGGTCGATGACCTTGATGCCCGTCTCGAACATCTTCAGCTCGGTGGACTGCTGTTCGAGCGTCGGGGCGTCGCGGTGGATGGGCCAGCGCTCCTTCGACTGCACCGGACGGTCGGGGTAGTCCACTGGCTCGCCCAGCACGTTCAGCACGCGTCCCAACGTCTCGGGTCCCACGGGCACCGAGATGGGTGCGCCCGTATCGATGGCCGTCATCCCACGCGTCATGCCGTCGGTGGCTTTCATGGCCACCGTGCGGACGCGGTTCTCGCCCAGGTGCTGTTCCACCTCGGCGATGACGTCCACCTTTTCAGATCCCGCACTGCCGTCCGACACGATTCGCACCGCGTTGTAGATGGCCGGAAGGCCCTCGGTGAACTCGATGTCGATGACGGGGCCGATGACCTGCACGACCTTGCCGGTGCGCTGGCCGACTGCCGGTTGGTTCTGAACGGTTGCTGTTGCCATGTGTGTGCTCGCTTCTCGTCGGTCTTCAGTCTACGGTCTACAGTCGTCGGTCTACGGTCTCCGGTCGCCAGTCATCGGTCGCCGGGTCATCAGTCTTCCGTCTACCGTCAGCGGTCCTGGCGGGGCTCGCCTACGTGGCAGACGCGCCGGAGACGACCTCGATGATCTCGCGCGTGATCGCGGCCTGCCGCACCTTGTTCATGTACAGGGTCAGGTTGTCGATCATCTCCGAAGAGTTGCGCGTCGCGGCGTCCATGGCCGTCATCTGCGCCGCGAAGAACGCAGCGTTCGACTCCAGAAGCGCGCGATAGACCTGCACCTGCACGTGTCGGGGGAGGAGCGTCGTAAAAATCTCTTCCGGCCCGGGTTCGAAGATGTAGTCGCCCGACTCGGCTGCCCCCGTGGCGCCTGTCGCCGCGATGCCCGCTGTGGGCTCGAAACGCGGGATGGGCAGGAGCCGCTCGACCACGAGCTTCTGCGACATCACGCTCTTGAACTCGTTGTACACGAGGTAGACGCTCGACGCGGCCCCCGAGGTGAACTCCTCGATGGCCATGTCTCCGATCTTCGCGGCGTCGCCAAACGTCAGCTTCTGGAAGATGCCGGCGGCTTCGTACCGCACGTCGAAGCCGCGGCGCTTGAAGAAGTCGCGCCCCTTGCGACCGATGAGCCCGAGCGCCACTTCGCGGCCCTGCGCGTCGTTGGTGATGAACTGGCCGGCCGCCTTGATGACGTTCGAATTGAAGCTGCCGCACAGCCCGCGGTCGGCGGTGATGACGATGAGCAGCGGCCGGCCCTTGGTCTGGTCGGGCATCTGCAGCAACGGGTGCGCGTCCGGCTCCACGCGCGAGACGAGCCCGTTGAGCACCGTCAGCATGCGCTGCGCGAACGGGCGCGCGGCGACCACGCGGTCCTGCGCACGTTTGAGGCGCGAGGCCGCGATCATCTTCATCGCCTTGGTGATCTGCTGCGTGGACTTGACCGCGCGGATCCGGCGACGCAGGTCGATGAGTGACGGCATTGGATAGGTGCTCTAGGCGACCGCGACAGCCCGGCCGGCCATGAACTGCTGGCCGAACTCGGCCAGCGCGCTCTCGAGCGCCTTCTTGATGTCGTCGTCCAGAGTCTTCTTTTCGCTGATGCCGGTCAACACACCCGCGTGGCGCGTTTCCAGGTGCCGGTACAGTTCCTCTTCGAAGCGTCCCAACTCCTCTACCGGCACCGCGTCGAGATATCCCTTGGTGGCGGCGTAGATGATGGCCACCTGCTTCTCGACGGCCACTGGCTGGTACTGGGGCTGCTTGAGGATCTCGACCAGCCGGCGGCCGCGGTTGAGCTGCGCCTGCGTGGACTTGTCGAGGTCGCTCCCGAACTGCGCGAACGCCGCCAGCTCGCGATACTGCGCAAGGTCCAGGCGCAACGTGCCCGCCACCTGCCGCATGGCCTTGATCTGGGCCGACCCGCCGACGCGCGACACCGAGTTGCCGACGTTGATGGCCGGCCGCACGCCCTGGTGGAAGAGGTCGCTCTCGAGGAAGATCTGCCCGTCGGTGATCGAGATCACGTTGGTCGGGATGTAGGCCGAGAGGTCACCGGCCTGGGTCTCGATGATCGGCAGCGCCGTCAGCGATCCGCCGCCCATCGCCGAGTTCAGCTTGGCCGCGCGCTCCAGCAGGCGCGAGTGCAGATAGAAGACGTCGCCCGGATACGCCTCGCGGCCCGGGGGCCGGCGGAGCAGCAGCGAAATCTCGCGGTACGACTGGGCGTGCTTGGACAGATCGTCGTAGACCACCAGCGCGTGGCGGCCGCTGTCGCGGAAGTACTCGCCGATGGCGCACGCCGAGTACGGGCTGATGTAGAGCATCGGCGCCGGATCCGACGCCGTGGCCGCGACGACGACGGTGTAGCTCATCGCGTCGTATTCCTCGAGCGTGCGGACCACCTGCGCCACGGTGGACTGCTTCTGCCCGATGGCGTTGTAGATGCAGATGACGCCCTTGCCACGCTGGTTGATGATCGTGTCCACGGCCACGGCCGTCTTGCCGGTCTGGCGGTCGCCGATGATCAGCTCGCGCTGGCCGCGGCCCACAGGCACCATGCCGTCGATGGCCTTGAGGCCGGTCTGGAGCGGTTCCCTTACGGGCTGTCGTTCCACGACGCCGGGCGCGATGCGTTCGATTGGCAGCGACTTCGAGGTCAGGATCGGGCCTTTGCCGTCGATCGGCTGGCCCAGCGCGTTGACCACGCGGCCCAGCATCTCCTCGCCGACGGGCACCGAGATGATGCGGCCGGTGCGCTTGACGATGTCGCCTTCCTTCACTTCCTTCGAGCCGCCGAGGAGCACGGCGCCGACGCTTTCCTCCTCGAGGTTCAGCGCGATGCCAAACAGGCCGTGCGGGAACTCCAGCATCTCGCCGGCCATCGCCCGCTCGACGCCGTGGACACGCGCGATGCCATCGCCGATGGAGATGACGCTGCCCACTTCGGCCACGTCCACGTCCACCGCGAGGTCGCCCAGTTGCTCGCGAATGATCTTGGAGATTTCGTCGGCTCTGATATCCATGTCGATCCTTGTACCGAATCCTGCCGTGCCGTGCGATGCGTCGTTACCGTTGGGCCGTCAGCCGTTCGCGAATCCGCGCCAGCTGATTGGCCAGGCTGCCGTCGTAGACCGTGCTACCGATGCGAGCGACGATGCCCCCGATGATCGCCGGGTCCACACGCGTGGTGATGCGCGCCTGCTTGGACGTGGCGGCACTCAGGCGAGCCTGAAGTGCGCGCTGCGCCTCCTCGGCCAGCGGCATCGCGGTGGTGATCTCGGCCTGCAGCACCTGCTGCTCCGCGAGGACGCTCTCGTGAAACACGGCTGCCACGTCGCCAACCAGGCCAACACGATCTCGCTCGGCCAGGAGCGTCAGCAGTTTCGCCACGGGCGAGGTCAGGTTGCCGCGCGTGATGAGCGCCTGCACCACCCCGTGCTTCGCAGCCGACGGCACGCTGGGGCTGGCAAAGACGGCCTGGAGCTCGGCGTTCCCGGCGAAGAGCTGGGCCACGCTGGTCAGCTCGGTGTCGACACCGCTTCTCGCGGCCGAAGCAGTCACGTCGAACAGCGCGCGCGCGTAGCGTGACGCGGACGCTCGGCTACTCAATGAGATCCTCGCAGCTCAATGTGGGCATGGTCTGACCAGAAAACTTGACCGCTTGAATTCCAACCAAATGAGTCAAGTTTTCTCCGCCCCGCGAAGCGGGGCAAAAAGACACTGCTCTCGCGAGGCGGAGCCTGCACGCTTGTTGGTCTGAGGCGCAGCCTCGCTAGGTCTAGCTTGTACCTCAACGGCACAAACATCTCTTTATATCACGGAAAAGACCCTGTTTCTCGCCCGACTCACCCCTTGGCCGTGATCGTCTCGTAGATCCGGTTCAGTTCGCCTTCCGAGCCAAAGGCAATCTCGATGGTCCCCCCTGTGCCACGTCGGACGATCGAGACTTTCGCCCCCAAGGCGAACCGCATTCGGTCTTCAGCCGCCTTGGTGTGAACGTCCGGGAGCTGCGCGGCCTTGCCTGGGGCCGGCTTGGCCGGCGCGGCCAGCCGCTTCACCAGGGCCTCGGTTTCGCGAACCGACAGGCCGCGTGAAATGGTTTCCCGCGCGACGTGCCGTTGCTCGGCGGCGTCAGCAAGGGCCAGCAACGCGCGGGCGTGGCCGACGCTGAGGGTCTCGGCGACGAGCTCCGCCCGAATCTCCTGCGGAAGGCGCAGCAGGCGCAGGAGGTTGGCCACCGTGCTCCGGTCCTTGCCGACGGCGGCCGCAATCTGCTCCTGTGTCATCCCGAACTCGTCGACGAGTCGTTGATAGCCGAGGCTCTCTTCGACGGGGTTGAGATTCTCTCGTTGGATGTTCTCGATGAGCGCGAGCTCGAGATGTTGCTGCGCGGCGTCTTCCGCGAGATCATGCACGACCACCGGCACCTTGAGGAGGCCGGCACGCTGCGCGGCCCGCCATCGCCGTTCGCCGGCAATGATGCGATAACCGTCCCCCGACGGGCGCACGAGGATCGGTTGGATGATGCCCTTGGCTTGGATGGATCGCGTCAAGTCGTCGAGGCGAGCGTCGTCGATCGACTGGCGCGGCTGGTGGTGGTTGGGGGCCAGCCGATCGATGTCGACGAGAAGAGGGCCGTGGCTGGTGGTCGGAAGGGGTGCATCTGGAATGAGTGCGCTGAGGCCTTTTCCGAGCGCTGGTCGCTTGTCCATGTCGATCCTCTCCTCAGGTCCTCAGGCCGCCGCCTGGCGCCCCAACATCTCCTGCGCCAAGGCGACATACGCCGCGGCGCCGCGCGATTTCGCGTCGTAGATCACCGCGGGAAGTCCGTGGCTCGGCGCTTCGCCCAGGCGAACGTTGCGCGGGATGATGGTGTTGAACACCTTCTCCTTGAAGAACTCGCGCACGTCGCGAGCGACGAGTTGTCCGAGGTTGGTCCGCTCGTCGTACATCGTCAAGAGCACGCCCTCGAGGTCGAGTGTCGGATTGAGCGAGGCGCGAACCCGGCGCATGGTACCAACCAGCTCCGCCAGGCCTTCCAGGGCGAAGTACTCGCAATGCAGCGGAATCAGCACTGTGTCGGTCGCCACGAGCGCGTTGAGCGTCAGCAGCCCGAGCGACGGGGGACAGTCGATGAAGATGAAGTCGAACTGTTGCCGCAACGGGCGCAGGACGCGCTGAAGGCGCCGCTCGCGCTCGGGCAGCGACACCATCTCGATCTCGGCGCCTGTGAGGTTGCGGTCCGTCGGGATGAGGCTGAGCGTGGGCAGCGTGGTGGCCAGGATGAACTGCCCAGGGTCGGCATCCGTGAGGAGCGCCTCGTACACCGTGCCGCCTGCCGCCCGTTGGCCGCGCAGGCCAACGCCGCTCGTGAGATTGCCTTGGGGATCGACGTCGACCAGTAGGACGCGCCGGCCCAGCTGGGCGATCGACGTTGCGAGGTTGATCGCCGTGGTCGTTTTGCCAACCCCGCCTTTCTGGTTGGCGACGGCGATCACCTTGGCCCCGCGGCCGATTGATTCTGTCATATGAGGTAAGTACGTCGTGCCTGAAGTGTCCGGACTGTATCAGATGAAACACCGGCTGAGGAAGGCTATTGTTTCACGTGAAACACGCTTCCGCTGGCCAATTCGGCAGGTCTAGCTCGGATCAGATGTTTCACGTGGAACATCTAGCGGCCTCCGGCCCAGCGTTCTGGTGGCCCGACGACCCGCACGCCGACGGACAGGAAGCTTCCAAGGGAAGGCACGAGCGGGATGGCTGGCGCCCACCGGAAAACACTGTTTGCGGGGAGCGCCTGCCCTTCGCCGTGGAACCAGTAGGCTCGGCCGCCGGGCGCGAGCACCCGGCCCGCGGCGAGCCAGATATCAGAGTCCGTCCGCACGGCTCGAATCGTGAGGGCTGAGTAGGCACCGGACTCATCGGCCCGGCCAGCCACCTCCTCGAACCTTCCAGTAACCACTCGGCCATCCAGACCGGCCTCCCGAATGGCCTCACGGAGGAACATGCTCTTCTTCGACCTGGACTCGACAAGGGTCAGCGTCGGACTCGGTTGGAGGCCGAGTGCAAACGGAATGATGGGAGACCCTCCACCAGAACCCACGTCTATGACGGTCTCAACCGTTCGTACGAGGTGCCGAGCCAGTACTGGCTCGATCAACAGCCGGTCGATCGAGTCGTCGCTGCAGTCCTCAACGGTCAGGCCGGTGAGGTTGAGACGCCGATTCCAGCGGCGCAGAAGCTCGAAGTAGGCCAGCAGCCGGTCAACGAGCCAGCCGTCCAGCTCGAGACCTGCCGCGGCGGCTCTAGCTGAGACCCGCTCACGCGCCAGGTTCACTGTCGGACACCTGGGCCCGTCGCTTGATGTGAGCGTTCAGGATCGCGAGCGCCGCAGGGGTCATCCCAGGAATACGCGACGCGTGGCCGATCGTGGCCGGCCGACGCTCGCAAAGGCGCTGCGCTACTTCGAGTGACAGGCCCGGAACACCATCGAAACTGAGATCTTCAGGAATAGGTCTTTTGCCCATTCGAAGGAGGTTCTTGACCTCTGTCTGCTCCCGCCTCAGGTACCCCTCGTATTTGACCTCCGCCTCCAGGCTGAGCGCAGCAAGCCCGTCGAGGCCGTCCTCGAGCTCCAGAGGAACTCCCGAATCGGCGATGGTGGACACGCGCACGTCAGGGCGCTTCAGCGCCTGGGCCGCGGGCACCCGGGTCCCGCCGACGAGAACCGACGACGATCGCAGCAACCGGTGGTTGCGGGCATGCCGGTCGCGTCGCTCCTCGAACCTCACCCAGCGCTCGTCTGGGATCAAGCCAAGGCCGCGCCCGATCGGCGTCAAACGGAAGTCGGCGTTGTCGATGCGCAGCAGCAGGCGATGCTCAGCGCGCGACGTGAACATCCGATACGGCTCGAGGCACCCCTGCGTCACCAGATCGTCGATCAGGATGCCGATGTACGCGTCACCGCGGCCAAGCACCAGCGGCGGCAACGCGGCCACTCGACGCGCAGCGTTGATTCCCGCCACCAGACCCTGGGCGGCAGCCTCTTCATAGCCCGACGTGCCGTTGATCTGACCCGCCAGGAACAAGCCAGCCACGCGTCGGCTTTCAAGTCCGAGCGTGAGCTCGGTGGGCTGTACGAAGTCGTACTCGACGGCATATCCAGGGCGAACCACCTGCGCCTCTTCCAGTCCTGGCAGCGACCTGACGACGGCGCATTGCACTTCGGCGGGCAAGGACATCGAGAGACCGTTGACGTAGATCAGATCGGAGTCGAGGCCCTCGGGTTCGAGATGCAGTTGATGACGCTCGTGATGCGGAAAGCGCATCACCTTGTCTTCGAGCGACGGACAGTACCGCGGCCCGACGCCCTGGATCCGACCGTTGTAGAGAGGACTGCTCCCGATGTTCTGCCTGACGACGTCGTGTGTTGCGCTCGTTGTGTAGAGCGACCAGCACAACGTGCGATTGACCGGGCGCGACGACGTGTCGAAAGAGAACGGCACGGGTCGCTCGTCTCCACGTTCTTCAGCGAAGCCACCGTCGGACACGGCCTGGCCGAAGTCGATGCTGGCCCGATCCAACCGCGGCGGCGTGCCGGTCTTCAACCTGCCCATCGTGAAGCCGGCGGCGTGAAGGCGCTGTGCCAAGGCGTTGGACGGCTGCTCCCCGTAACGCCCCTCTGGCTGCGTCCGCTGACCGACGTGGGTCAGCCCATTCAGGAATGTGCCGGTGGTGATGACCACGCACGAACAGCGCACGTGGCCGCCGCCCTCGAGGGTCACACCACTCACCGCCGACGACAGCACCTCCAGGCCGACCACGCGGTCAAGCAACATCGTCACGCCCGGGGAGCGCTCCACGAGATCGGTAATCCACCGGGCGTACAAGCGCTTGTCGGCCTGTGCCCTGGGGGACCACACCGCGGGACCGCGGCTGCGGTTGAGCAACTTGAACTGAATCCCCGTGGCGTCGATGGCGCGGCCCATCACGCCGCCCAGCGCATCGATCTCGCGGACCAGGTGACCCTTGGCGGTGCCACCGATCGCCGGGTTGCACGGCATGTGCCCGATCGTCTCGCGCGACGGCGTCACGAGCGCCACGCTGCATCCGAGACGGCCCGCGGCCACCGCGGCCTCGATGCCCGCGTGCCCGCCCCCCACCACGACCACGTCGAACCGCGAATCTGCCATCACTTCCCTACGCAGAAGCGCTCGAACACGTGGGCCAACACATCGTCGGGCGTTCGCACACCCACGAGCTCGTCGAACGCACTCCGTATGTCGTGAAGTTCCTTCAGCAGGATCTCTTCGGGCGCGGCTGCCTGCGCCAGGCGGCGCGCGCGCGCCAGCACTTTCCGCACACGCTCCAGCAACTCGACGTGTCGGATGTTGGCAACCGCCGGCGGCTCGCTCCGCGCCTCGCTCCCCAGAAGCGCAGCCGCCAGGCACGCCCGCAATCGGTCCACGCCGTGGCCGGTCAGCGCAGATACATTCACACCGTCTACCGCCGCCGGGCTCGTCCCAGGCAGGAGCAGGTCGCACTTGTTCCACACGACGATTCGGCGGCCCGCGTCCGCTGCCTCCCTCAACAGGCTCTCGTCCTCGGCGGTCAGGCCCGCCTGCGCATCCAGCACGACCAGCGTCGCGTCTGCCGTGGCACGGGCTCGGAGGCTGCGCACCACGCCCTCGCGCTCCGCGACGTCCTGGGCCTCACGGATGCCGGCCGTGTCCAGCAACGTCACGTGCAGTCCGCCGATGTCGAGTCGCTCGGTCAGCACGTCGCGAGTCGTGCCTGGTGCCTCGGTGACGATCGCCCGCTCGGCACCGACGAGAGCGTTGAACAGGCTGGACTTGCCGACGTTGGGCCGGCCTACCACGGCCACTGTGGCCCCCTCCCGAATCACACGCCCGCGGGCGGCGTCGGCCAACAGGGCATCGACGTCGCCCAGCGCACGCTCGACGACTCGCGCCGCTTCGCCGTCGGTGATGAAGTGATAGCCCTCGTCGGGAAAATCGAGCGACGCCTCGAGCTGGGCAATGAGATCGAACAGCGGCGCGTCGATGCGGGCAATCCGCGCCCCCAGCGTGCCGTGCAGTTGATCGAAGGCCAGACGCGCCTGTGCAAAGGTGGAGGCGTCGATGACGTCCGCCACCGCCTCGGCGGCCACCAGCGTCCGCTTGCCGTTCACCACCGAGCGCAGCGTGAACTCGCCGCGTCGCGCCAGACGCGCGCCGGCCGCCGTGGCGCGCCGCACCACGCCCTCGAGAAGCAGCGGGTTGCCGTGGAGGCTGATCTCCACCACGTCCTCGCCTGTATAGGATTTCGGCGCGGGAAACCACACCGCGACAGCTTCGTCGCGACCTTCGTCATCGGCTGTGATCCCTTGCAGGGCCACCCAACAATGGGTGGCGCGTCGCGGTTCCAGCCGCACGCCGCCAAGGAGGGCTTGCGCGACGGCGGTGGCCCGGCGGCCGCTCAGGCGGACGACGCCAATGGCGCTACGCCCGGGCGGCGTGGCGATCGCCACGATCGTGTCATCGGGTGGGAGCACCGCTGCGAGCCTCCATGCGCACTAGACCGTTATGCGGCCCCGACCTGGCCTTTGTCCTTGTTGCCCCTCCGCATGACGGTCCTGGCGCGCGAAGCGCGCCCAGAAACACGCGCAACTAGCCCAGGGCCACAACAGGGAGCCCTGGGCTAGTTGCGCGAGATGATGACCGTCTTCATGAACGCGTCGCCGATGCTCTCGGAGCTGACGGTCGGATCTTCGGCGATGGCCATGTGGACGATCCGCCGTTCGTAGGGGTTCAGAGGCCCCATCTCCTGCGGGCTTCCGGTGTCGCGGGCCTTTCCTGCGTTGAAGAGCGCCATCTGACGAAGTTCGGCGTCCTTCTCGCGTCGATAGCCGTTGCAGTCGATGACGACGCGCCGGTCGTCGCCGAGCTGGCGCCGGAACGTCGTCGCCACCAGGTGTTGCAGGGCCTGCAGGCCTTCGCCGCCGCGCCGCGTCAGGATGCCGCCATCCTCCCCATCGGCGTTGACCTGCGTGCCTTCCTCGGTCTCCGCGGTCGTCACGGTGAGGGTTACACCCATCGCGCGCACCACGTCCTGCACAAAGTTCGAGATTTGTGTCGTCAGCGCGTCGCTCATGCGATTCTCCGTCTCTACTTGCGGCTCAGCGCGGGCACGCCGGGGCGTACCGCCGGCCCGATCATCCAGTTGGTGAAGTACTGCTGTCCGATGGCCCACATCTGGCTGACGAACCAATACAACACGACGCCGCTGGGCGAGAACAACATCATCGCCGTGAACATCACCGGCATCACCATCATCACCTTCTGCTGCGCGGGATCGACGCTGGCCGGCGTGACCCACTGCTGCCACATCATGGTGACGCCCATCAGGACCGGCAGCACGTAGTACGGGTCGGCCGACGACAGGTCGTGGATCCAGCCGACGAACGGCGCTCCGCGAAGCTCGATCGACTGCGAGAGCAGGGAGTAGAACGCCAGGAGCACGGGCAGCGTCAGGAGCGTCGGCACGCACCCACTGGCGGGGTTCACGCCCTTCTCCTTGTAGAGGGCCGAGATCTCCTCGTTCATCTTCTGGCGCCCCGGGTCGGTCATCTTCAGGTGCGCGTAGCGGTCCTGGATCGCCTTCATCAGCGGCTGAACCTGCTGCATCTTCCGCATGGCGACGGCCGCCTTGTGCCTCAAGGGGAACATCGCGAGGTTCAGGCCAATGGTCAACGCGATGATCGACCACCCGTAGTTGCCCAGGAACCCCACGAGCCACTTCAAGGTGCCGAGGAGCGGCACGACCAGCCACGCGAACATGCCGAAGTTGATCGCCCGCACCAGCTCGGCGTCGACCACTCGCAGTTCATCGAACGCCTTCGGTCCCACGAAGAACAGGACGTTCTCGGGCGATTTGGGGAACGCCAGTTCGAAGCCCAGGAGCCGCCGCTGGGTCTGGTCGGGGCCAGGCAACGTCAACGACTTGTAGGTGACTTTGGCCTGCTCGGCGTTGAGAGCCGTGGCGATGAAATAGTGGTCGTCGATGCCGACGAAGCGGAAGGCTCCTTCGTGCACCGGCAGGGTCGCCAGCGCGTCTGGCGTGTGGCGTTCCACGCTGCCTTCACGGTGATAGATGGCCTGCGGCGGCTGCACGTAATTGCCCGTGAAGAAGCTTCCGCCACCCGACGTCGCACCCAGATCGCCGAGGCCGGGGCCCCAGACCACGGCCGGATTCAACGTCGCGTCACCCTGCCGCGCCGCCACCGTGAAACGCACCTGGTGTAGGGTCGGCTCGAATCGAAACGTCTTGCGCACCGACAGCCCGCCGGCGTCCTGGTACTCGAACACCAGGTCCTGTGCCTGGCTCGACGCGTCCACGCGTCCGCCCTGGTCGCCCGACACGCGGTAGATCGCCGCCTGCATCTTTCTCGACACGCGTTCGTCGTCCACGCGAAGCGTGAAGGGCGTCGGCTGATCGCTCGGCAGGCCCGATGGCACCAGGTCCACCATGCCACCTTGTGCGTTGGTGTAGCCCTTGAGCTCCCAGTGCACGACCGACGCCCCGCGATTGGTCAGGACGATCCTGGCGTCCTTCGTGTCGACGACGATCTCGCGCGCGGCGGCCTCGCCAATCACCATCTCGGCCCCTGCGTCGGGCGTGGGATCGACAGGTGCGGCGGCTTGTGGCGACGTCGGTTGCGCCGGCGTCTGGGCGCTACTGGTGCCAGTCGGGGTCGAACCCGGCGCGGTGCCCGTCGTCGAGGCTGCCGGCGGCGGAGTCGGCGGGACGAAGAGCGCCTGATAGGAATACAGGACCGCGAATGACAGCAGGACCGCGATGAAGACTCGTCGTTCCATGTTTGGCTTTACGTGTGGGGCACGGGGTCGAAGCCGTGGCCGCCGAACGGTCGACATCGCGACAGCCGACGAAGCGTCAACCACGTACCGCGCCGCGCACCGTGCGCGCGAATGGCCTCAGCCGAGTAGTCCGCACACGACGGATGGAAGCGACAAGAGCCGGCGAAGAGGGGCGAGATGAACAGCTTATAGCCCTTGAGCGCGCGTAGCAGCGCCCGCGCGGCGAGGCCGGGCGTCTGGCGTCGTGGACGATCTGCCGGCGCGAACGCGCTCGAGAAGCGCCAGGAAGTCCGCCTCGATCCGTGTGATGTCTGCATCGAGCATCTCCCGCTTCGGCACGATCACGACATCGATTCCCGCCCCGACCTTGTGGCGTCGGAAAACTTCACGCGCGAGCCGCTTGGCGCGATTTCGTACGACGGCCGAGCCCAGCTTCTTGGTGGCTGCGACGCCAAGGCGACCGACGGAACGGCTGGTGCTCGCGACGAAGATCGTCAGCAGCCCGCCGTGTCGCTTGGCCCCGGTCGAGTAGACGTGCTCGAATTCCGGACGCTTCAGGACACGCAAGGCCCTTGGGAGTCGCTGGTCCGGCAAGACTTGGGGCACGGTCCAGGTCGTCGGGCGCAGAGGGGCGCGAACCTAGCGCTCGTCGGCGACGGTCAGGCGCTTGCGCCCCTGTGCTCGACGCCGTTTGAGCACGAGCCGGCCGTTCTTGGTGGCCATTCGCACTCGAAATCCATGCGCCTTCGCGCGGCGACGCTTGTTGGGTTGGTAGGTTCGCTTGCCCTTCATGATGTCGTCTGTACCGCTCGGCCTCTCGGCCGCCTATCAGAAGCCCGCACCTGTGTGCAGGTGGTTGATTCAAAGCAAACGCCGATCGTAATCGGCATCAGGCGTGGCGTCAATTGCGCAGTCCTGTGCTAAAGTCCCCGATCCCGAGACGCCACCGCCTCTTCCTTGGTTGCGGCGATGGTGAGCGGGGTCCCTTGGGTTTCTCCCCAAAGATTTCCACACGTGTGGAAAAGACTGTGGAAATCAGGCGTTTTTGGCGCCTGGTGGGGTGACGTGGCTCGTTGGCGCCTGAATCTGCTGTTTATTCTGGCGTTTTTGCTTTTTGTTCTCTGTTACCAATGGCGACCGGCATCTGGGATCAGGTCCTCGCACGGATCGAAACGAAGGTAAACCGCCACAGTTTCTACACGTGGTTTCAACCTACGCGGCTGATCTCGGATGCGGGATCTACGCTTTATGTTCGTATTCCCAACCCTGAATATCGGGAATGGCTGACGAAGCACTACACCGTGATCCTGTCAGAGGCATTGGCCGAGGTGGCGCGTCCCGGCGTGGACGTGGTGTTCTCAGCCGAGGCCGCAACCGAGCCGGGCGCTGGGGGTGCGGACGTCGCTAGCGAATCCGTTCCCCAGGCAACCACGGGCGCTCCGCTGGCGGCGGGTCTCAACGACCGGTACTCGTTCGACACCTTCATCGTTGGCCCCTCGAATCAATTCGCGCACGCCGCGTGCCGTGCCGTAGCCGAGGCCCCGTCGCATTCCTACAACCCGCTCTTCATCTACGGCGGTGTGGGGCTGGGCAAGACGCACCTGATGCACGCGATCGGTCAGTACGTGCTGCACTACGACCCCTCGCTCAGGCTGACCTACATCTCGTCCGAGCGGTTCATGAACGAGATGATCAACGCTCTCCGCTACGAGCGCATCCTGGATTTTCGCGAGCGCTATCGCAGCGTCGACGTCTTGCTGGTCGACGACATCCAGTTCGTGTCCGGCAAGGAAGGGACGCAGACCGAGTTCTTCCACACGTTCAACGCCCTGCACGACGCGCAGAAACAGATCGTGCTCAGCAGCGACCGCCCGCCCCACGAGATTCCCGCTCTCGAAGAACGCCTGCGTTCCAGGTTCGAGTGGGGACTCATCGCCGATATCCAGCCGCCGGATCTGGAGACGAAAGTCGCGATTTTGAAGCGAAAAGCCGAGGCGGAATCGGTTCCGCTGCCCGACGAAGTGGCGATGTTCATCGCGGGCCGAATCAAGTCCAACATCCGGGAACTCGAAGGATCGTTGATTCGCCTCATCGCGTACGCATCGCTCACGGGTCGCGACATCTCGCTGGAATTGACCCAGGACGTCCTTCGTCATGCGATTGACCTGGACGAACGCGCCATTTCGCTGGAATCGATCCAACGCTACGTCGCGGACCACTACCAGTTGAAGGTCGGCGATCTCAAGTCGCGCAACAACTCCAAGTCGGTGGCGCTGCCGCGGCAAGTGGCCATGTATCTCTGCAAGTCGCTGACGCAGGCGTCGCTCCCGGAGATCGGTCGGAGCTTTGGGGGCAAGCACCACTCCACGGTCATCCACTCGATCAAGAAGATCGAGCGCTTGAGGGAGCGGGATGATTTCAACACGCTGATCACCGGAATGATCGAAGGAATCCGGTGAATCCACAGGAATCCACAGCTTGCCGTGGGAATACCTGTTGATGAAGACAAGGGCGCGGGAGAGGCGGGGGATCCCCACACCGGCAGCGCCGGAATTCCACAGGCGTGCAAAGCCACAAGTAGTTGATTTGCAAGCACTAATTCCCTTTGGCCGAGTTTTGCACTGCCCTTTCTTTTTTGTATAATTCCCTCACTTCTATTTGATCTCTCATACAGGGATCCGAAGCTCCCGCAACCTGAATAGCAGGCACGTCAGACTCGAGGTCAGTGGACGCCCTATGGAACTTGTCGTTCGGAAGAATGAGCTTCTCCGCGAACTACAGCTGTTTCAAGGCATCGTCGAGCGCAAGAACACGATTCCGATTCTGGCCAACATCCTGGTCGAGGCCAAGGGCGACGAAGTTCGGATGCTCGCCACCGATCTCGAGGTGGCGTTGCGCAGTCGATGCGCGGCCACCGTTGCCAAGCCCGGTGCTCTGACGCTTCCGGCAAAGAAGCTCTACGAGATCGTCAAGGCGCTGCCCGAAACCGACGTGCGGATCGAACAGGACAAGGCTGGCGTGCGCGTCGCCGCCGAGCGCTTCGACTCGCGGATGCAGACGCTGCCGCGCGAGGATTTTCCGAGCCTCCCGGAAGCTGGTTCGGGGCCGTCGATTGCCCTGCCCCGTCCCGCCATCCGTCAGATGGTCGCCAAGACGCAGTTCGCCATCACGGGCGAAGACACGCGCTTCTTCCTGAACGGCGCGAAGTTCATCATGCGACCGGGCTCCCTGACGCTTGTCGCGACCGATGGACATCGCCTGGCGCTGGTTGACGTCAAGCACACGATCAACGTCGAAGGCGAAGTCGGCGTAATCCTGCCGAAGAAGACGCTGCTCGAAGTCGGCAAGCTGGTCGCGGAGGGCGACGGCGCCGTGGACTTCACCCAGGGCGAGAACCACCTGTTCTTCGACGTCGACGGCCGCACGCTGATCTCGCGGATGATCGACGGCCAGTTTCCCGCCTTCGAGCGCGTGATTCCCAAGGGCAACGACAAGACGATCGAGTTCGACCGCGAGCGCTTGACCAGCGCGGTCAAGCGTGTTGCTCTGCTGTCGAACGAACGCTCGCGCGCCGTCAAGTTCGAAGTGGCCAAGGGCAAGGTGGAGGTGACGTCGAGCAGTTCGGAGTTCGGTGAAGCGCGCGAGCAGCTTCCTGTAGAGTTCGACGGCGCCGCGATGGCGATCTCGTTCAACGCGCAGTACGTGCTGGACTTCTTGAACGTCGTGGAAACTGACGTCGTGTCGTTGTCCTTGAAGGACGAGGTCAGCCAAGCCGTCATGAAACCCGTTGGCGCCGACGGCTACGACTATACGTACGTCATCATGCCGATGCGCATCTGACGTCAGGACGCTGCGTGGAACATCCCGAACACGAAAACCACGACCCATCCGCGCCCCAGGTGGCAACGGAACCCGCATCTCTCGGGTCCGGTCCGAAGGACGACCCATCCGACTACGGCGCCGACAAGATCAAGGTCCTCGAAGGTCTCGAGGCCGTGCGCAAGCGCCCGGCCATGTACATCGGCTCGACCGGCGCCCCAGGACTCCACCACCTGGTGTACGAGATCGTCGACAACTCCATTGACGAAGCGCTGGCAGGGTTCTGCGACCAGATAAGCGTCACGATCCACATCGACAACTCGATCACGGTTGTCGACAACGGCCGGGGCATCCCGACGGATCGTCATACCAGTGGCAAATCGGCCGCCGAAGTCGTCCTGACGGTCCTGCACGCCGGCGGCAAGTTCGACAACGACAGCTACAAGGTGTCGGGCGGCCTGCACGGCGTTGGCGTGTCGGTGGTCAATGCGTTGTCGGAGCGGCTAGATCTGGAGATCTGGCGCAACGGGCAGGTGTTTCAGCAGACGTACGAGCGCGGCGCGCCGCAAGCCGATCTGGAAGCCACCGGGACCACCGCCCGGCGCGGCACGCGGGTGACCTTCAAGCCGGACTCCCAGATCTTCGAGAGCACGGAATACAGCTTCGATACGCTGGCCCAACGGCTGCGCGAACTGGCGTTCCTGAACGGCGGGATTCTGATCACGCTGGACGACGAGCGCGACGGCAAGTCGCACCGGTTCCAGTACGAAGGCGGCATCGTCTCGTTCGTGCAGCACCTGAACAAGAACAAGGCCGTCGCCAACGACAAGCCCATTTTCATGAAGGGCCAGCGCGAAGGCATTGACGCCGAGATCGCACTGCAATGGAACGACAGCTACTCGGAGCTGGTGTTCTCGTTCGCCAACAACATCAACACCCATGAAGGCGGCACGCACCTGTCCGGGTTTCGGGCGGCGCTGACCCGGACGATCAATTCGTACGCCGCCAAGAACAACCTGGCGAAGGACCTGAAGGACGCGAACATCAGCGGCGACGACATCCGCGAAGGACTGACGGCCGTCATCAGCGTCAAGATCCCTCAGCCACAGTTCGAGGGGCAAACCAAGACCAAACTCGGCAACACCGAGGTCAAAGGCATCGTCGAGGCCATCGTCAACGACAAGCTGGGCCAGTTTCTCGAAGAGAACCCCGTCGTGGCCAAGCGCCTCATTGGCAAGGCCGTGGAAGCCGCGCGTGCCCGCGAGGCGGCTCGCAAGGCACGAGACCTCGTTCGACGAAAGGGTGCGCTCGACGGCAGCAGCCTCCCCGGCAAATTGGCCGACTGTCAGGAACGGGACCCCGCGCAGAGCGAGATCTACATCGTCGAGGGTGAATCGGCCGGCGGCTCGGCCAAGCAGGGACGCGACCGGCGGTTCCAGGCGATCCTGCCCATCAAGGGCAAGATCCTGAACGTCGAGAAGGCGCGGTTCGACAAGATGCTGGGCAGCGACGAGATCAAGACGATGATCGCCGCGCTCGGTTGCGGCATCGGCACCGAGGACTTCGACCTCACCCGCCTGCGCTACCACCGCGTCATCATCATGACCGACGCCGACGTGGATGGGTCGCACATCCGCACACTGCTTCTGACGTTCTTCTATCGCCAGATGCCGCAGCTCATCGACGGCGGGCACATCTACATCGCGCAGCCGCCGCTGTTCCGCGCCAAGCGCGGACGGTCCGAGACCTACATCAAGGACGAACGGGAACTGGAGAACTTCCTCGTTCGCCGGGCCGTGGAATCGAGGACGGTGCGGTTGGTGGACGGGTCTGATGTGTTCGGCGACCTACTCGAACGGCAGCTCCTGAGGATGATCGGCTACCGGAAGCTCCTCCAACTGGTCACGCGCCGCGGCAACCCTGCCGAGATCGTGACGGCGCTCCTGGAGATGGACGCCAGGGACAAGACGTTCTTCGAGCAACGCGAGAAGCTGGACGTGCTGTCCGCCCGCATGACGACGCCGGTTCGGACCGTCGAGGTCGTGCGCGACGAGGAGCACAACGCGTTCACGCTGTCGGTCGAGGACCGCTCGCTCGGCTATCCTCGAAAGTTCGACTTCGGCGTGACGTTCGTGTCGTCGGGTGAGTACCGGACGCTGGCCGCGGCCTACCGCGAGATCCAGGAGATCAAGTTCCCGGTGGTGGCGCGTGCCGTGGGCGCGGAAGCCGAAGCGGCTCCAGAACCGGAGGGCGGAGAGGCCGAGGCCCCCGAAGGTCAGGAGGCCCCCGCCGCACGGGTCTTGAAGCGCGAGCCCGACGCGCAGCTGGCCACGGTGGACGAGTTCGTGGAGTACTTCCTGGCCGCGGGCAAGAAGGGTGTCGCCGTGAACCGCTACAAGGGCCTCGGCGAGATGAACCCCGAGACGCTGTGGACGACCACGATGGATCCGGGTGTCCGCACGCTCCTTCAGGTTCGAGCCGAAGACCACGCCGAGGCCGATCAGATGTTCACGACGCTGATGGGCGATCAAGTGGAACCGCGGCGCAAGTTCATCGAGGACAACGCGCTCGACGTGCGAAACCTGGATGTGTAAGTCGCGCGCCACCTGGACGACCAAGACCGACCGATGACGACTCCTCCACCGCCCCCGGCGCACAACAAGATTCCCGTCAACATCGAAGACGAGATGAAGCACTCGTACATGGATTACGCGATGAGCGTGATCATTGGACGAGCGCTGCCCGACGTTCGCGATGGCCTGAAGCCGGCCCATCGACGCGTGCTGTTCGCGATGCGGCAGATCGGGTTGGCGTCCAACCGCGGGTACCGCAAGTGCGCGACGGTCGTGGGCGAAACGATCGGCAAGTACCATCCGCATGGGGATGTGGCGGCCTACGACACACTGGTGCGCCTGGCCCAGCACTTCAACATGCGGTACATGCTGGTCGACGGGCAGGGCAACTTTGGCTCCGTCGATGGCGACCCGCCGGCTGCCATGCGGTACACCGAGTGCCGCCCCAAATCGTTGGCCGACGCGATGATGGCCGATCTCCCGATGGAGACGGTGGACTTCGTGCCCAACTACGACGAGACCACCGAGGAGCCGGTAGTCCTGCCGGCGCCGTATCCGAATCTGTTGGTGAACGGATCCACCGGTATCGCCGTCGGGATGGCGACCAACATACCGCCCCACAACCTGCGCGAGGTTCTGGACGCCGTCATCTGGACGATCGAAGCCACGCAGTCCGGCGAATCGCCGACCTTCGCTGAGAAGCAGCGGCGCCTGCTGGAGTTGGTGCCGGGCCCGGACTTCCCGACCGGGGCCTACATCGTCGGGCGCCACGGCATCCGCCAGGCCTACCTGACCGGGCGCGGGTCGATCTTGATGCGCGCCAAGGCCGAGATCGAGGTCACCAAAAAGGGCGACCGGGCATCGATCATCATCAGCGCCATCCCCTATCAGGTGAACAAGGCCCGGCTCATCGAGCGGATGGCCGAGTTGGTGCGCGAGAAGACGATTGAGGGCATCTCGGACATACGGGACGAATCAGACCGCGACGGCCTGCGCATCGCCATCGACCTGAAGCGCGGCGAGGTCGGCGAAGTGGTGCTGAACAATCTCTACAAGCACACCCAGCTGCAGACCAGCTTCGGCGTCATCCTGCTGGCGATCGTCGCAGGCCGTCCGAAGATCCTGACGCTTGTCGAGCTCGTCGACAACTTCGTGGAGTTCCGCCGCGAGGTGGTCCGCCGGCGCCTCCAGTTCGAGCTGCGCAAGGCCGAGGCCCGCGCGCACATCCTGGAAGGTCTGAAGATCGCGCTCGACCATCTGGATGCGGTGATCAAACTCATCCGGGAGTCGAGGAATCCACTCGAAGCGCGCGCCGGTCTGATGACGCAGTTTGGCTTGAGCCTGATTCAGTCCCAGGCCATCCTGGACATGCAGCTCCAGCGCCTGACGGGCCTCGAGCGCCAGAAGATCCTCGACGAATTGGCCGAGGTGATGGCCATCATCGAGCGCCTGCGGTCGATTCTCGCCAGCGAACGACTGCTGATGGAGATGATCGTCACCGAGCTGCGTCAGGTGCGAGAGAAATTCGGCGACGATCGGCGTACCGAGATCCTGGCCGAAGAGGGTGACTTCCGCATCGAAGACCTGATTGCCGAGGAAGACATGGCGATCACGGTGACGAGCACCGGTTACATCAAGCGTACCGCGGTGACGACCTACCGCAACCAACGGCGCGGCGGGAAGGGGCGCATCGGCATGCGCACGCGCGAAGAGGACTTCGTCAGCCACCTCTTCGTGGCCTCGACCCATGCCTACGTGATGATCTTCTCCGACCGCGGTCGTGCGTATTGGCTCAAGGTGCACGAGGTGCCGGACGTCGGCCCTGACGGGCGCGGCAAGGCCATTGCGAACCTCGTGTCCATGGAGGAAGGCGAGCGGATCGCCGCGCTCATCACGCTCAAGGAGTTCGAGGACGACAAGTATGTGGTGATGGGCACGCGCAAGGGCGTGGTGAAGAAGACGGAGCTGAGCGCGTTCAGCAACCCACGGGCCGGCGGCATCATCGCCATGGGCGTGGAGGACGGCGACGCGGTGATTACCGCGGTGGTCTCCGACGGGAGCCATGAGGTGTTCATCGGCACCCGCGACGGCATGGCCATCCGGTTCCCCGAAGGCGACGTGCGGCCGATGGGACGCACGGCGTACGGCGTCCGCGGCATCTCGCTTCGCGAAGGCGACGAGGTGGTAGCCATGGAGATCCTGTCGCCGGGCGGCACGATCGTCTCGGTGACCGAGCAGGGATTCGGCAAACGCACCGAGCTCGACGAGTACCGTTTGCAGTCGCGCGGCGGCGTCGGGATCATCAATATCCAGTCCAGCGAGCGCAACGGCAAGGTGGTTGGCGTGGCGCAGGTCACCGACGACGAAGAGCTGATGCTCATCACGCAGCAAGGCAAGATCCTGCGCATGGCGTCGAAGGATATTCGGACCATCGGGCGGGCCACCCAGGGCGTGAAGCTCATCGACATCGAGGGCGACGATCGGGCCGTGTCCATTGCCAAGCTGGACGAGCGCGACGAGGACGAGGTGGTGGAAGGCGCGGCGTCCGACGATGCCCCGCCGGACGGTGATCCCTCGGACGGTGCTCCTCCGGACAGTACCCCGCCCGACGCGGCTCCGTAGGACGGCGGCCCTCCCGCCGGCTGCTCAGGCCGGCTGCAGCTTGGCGTACTTGGCGCGGAGCGTCTTGGTGCCGACGGCCGCGAACCGCACCACGAGCTTGGTGTCGTCGTCGAGCGGCTCCACCGACACGATCGTGCCGGGGCCAAACATCGGGTGCGTCACCCGGCGGCCCGGCTTCAACCCACCTGGGGCCGACTGGTCTTCGTCTTCGTACGCGTAGGTGGGGCGTGGTTCTTCGCGGCGCGGCTCCCGTCGAAACGTGCGCGCCTGCCCCGGTGCGTAGTCGCCGTGCCGGCCGTGTCGAGCCCCATACAGCGAGTTGGCGGCAAAGGCCTGTGACGGGATCTCCTCCACCAGCTCGAGCGGGATCTCGTCGATGAATCTCGACGCCTCGGTGGACTGATAGTCACCGAAGACGCGCCGGCGGGCGGCCGAGGTCAGCACCACCTTGCGCTGCGCCCGCGTCAACCCGACGTAACAGAGTCGGCGCTCTTCTTCGAGCTCCGCGTCGTCGTCCACGGCGCGCGAGTGCGGAAAGAGGCCTTCCTCCAGCCCCGCGATGACCACCGTCGGGAACTCCAGGCCCTTCGCGCTGTGCAGCGTCATCATCAGCACGTGGCTGTCCTTGGATCCGGCCTCTTCGTCGGCGTCCGCCAGCAGGGACAGCTGATCGACGAACCCCGCAAGCGACGGCTCGGGCGCGCGGCTTTCGTATTCCCGAGCAGCAGAGACCAGTTCCGCGAGGTTCTCGATCCGCCCCTCCGCTTCTTCGCTGTGTTCCTCCCGCAGATCCTTCAGGTAGCCCGACCGGTCCAGGACCTTGCCGACGCACACAGCCACGGAGCTTTCCGCGGTCAACTGGCCCAGCTCCTCGACAAGGCTCTTGAAGCCCGACAGCGCCGTACCCGCGCGCGGTGCCACCAGGCGTTGGTCCACGACCTCGACCAGCTTGCTCCAGAGCGACGGGGGCCCGTCCTCCACCGGAAGGCCCGCGAAAAGCGGGCTGGCGCTGTGGCTGGGCGGCGCCGGCGTGGCGTTCTCCAAGGAATCCATCACGCCCTTGCCGATGCCTCTGGCCGGCACGTTGATCACGCGCCTCAGGCTGACGTCGTCGTGCGGGTTGAGGGCCAGGCGGAGATAGGACAGCGTGTCTTTGATCTCCCTGCGTTCGTAGAACCTGACGCCGCCGATGATCCGATACGCGATCCCGGCCCGCCGGAGGCCGTCCTCGATGGTCCGCGACTGCGCGTTGGTGCGATACAGCACCGCCGCCTGTGAATCCGGCGTGCTTTGGAGGGCGCGGCGACAGGTGCGGGCGATGTACTCCGCTTCGTCCAGGTCGTCGGCCGCCCGGTAGATCTGGATCCGCGCGCCGCCCGCCATCTCGGTGTAGAGCCGCTTCTCCTTCCGGTTGCGGTTCTTGGCGATTACGGCCGACGCCGCATCCAGGATGACCTGCGTGGACCGGTAGTTGCGCTCCAGCCGCACGACGACCGCCTCGGGGTAGTCGCGCTCGAAGTCCAGGATGTTGCGCAGGTCGGCGCCTCGCCACTTGTAGATCGACTGGTCAGGGTCTCCCACCACGCACAGGTTTCGGTGGCTGTCGGTCAGCGCCTGAATCAGCAGGTACTGCGGCCGGTTGGTGTCCTGATACTCGTCCACCATCACGTAGCCGAACCGGGCCGCGTACCGTTTCTTCGCCGCAGGCGAACGCTCGAAGAGCTCCACGGTCTTGAGGAGCAGGTCGTCGAAGTCCAGCGCCCGCGCATCGGCCAGCGCCTTCGTGTAGAGGGTGAAGAGCGTGGCGAAGTGCTGCTCCCGCGGGTTGAACGCGGTGTCGAACGACTCCGCGCCTTCCATGCGGTTCTTGGCGTGGCTGATCCGCGACAGCGCGACGCGCGGCTGCACGGCGCCGTCCTCGAGCCCCAGCGACCGCAGGGCCTGCTTCATCACCGTCAGCTGGTCGTTCGAATCGTAGATGACGAAGTCTCTGGACAGCCCGATGAGCGGCGCTTCCCTCCGCAGGAGGCGCGCGCACAGCGCGTGGAAGGTGGAGATCCACATCGACCGGCAGTCGGTGCCCAGGAGCGATGCCACGCGCGACCGCATCTCCTCGGCGGCCTTGTTCGTGAACGTGACGGCGAGGATGCCGTCCGGCGGGGCCAAGCCCGAGCTGGCCAGATGCGCGATGCGGTGCGCGATGACGCGCGTTTTGCCGGACCCCGCCCCTGCGAGGATGAGCACGGGGCCGGACTCGTGAAGGACGGCGGCTCGTTGTTCGGGGTTCAGGCTCGAGACGAGATCCACCGCCCCCTATTCTACCGTGACGCTCTTGGCGAGATTGCGCGGTTGATCGACGTCGCAGCCTCGGCGCACGGCGATGTAGTACGCCAGCAGCTGCAGCGGGATGGTCATGATGATCGGCGTGAGAAGCGGCGACGTGCGCGGCATCGACACTTCGACGTCGCGCGCCGGGTCGAGGACCGCGCTCATCCGTGGGTCGTCCGCAGAGGTGATCGCGATGACCGATCCTCCCCGCGCTTTCGCCTCCTGCACGTTGCCGACCATCTTCTCGAATACGAGGTCGTCCGGCGCGACGGCCACGATGGGCATCTGCTCGTCGATGAGCGCGATGGGGCCGTGCTTCATCTCGCCCGCGGGATAGCCCTCGGCGTGGATGTAGGAGACCTCTTTCAGCTTCAGCGCGCCCTCGAGCGCGATCGGGTAGTGCAGCCCACGGCCGAGGAACAGGAAATCGGTCCGGCTGTAGAACCGCTCCGCCACCTTCTCGATGGGCACCGAGGCCTTGATGGCCTGCTCGATGATCTGCGGCAGGTGCAGCAGGTCGTCGATATGTCGGCGAATCTCCTCGGGCGACCTCGTGCCGCGCACCTGCGCCAGATAGAGCGCCAGGAGGTTCAGCGCCACCAACTGGGCGGTGAAGGCCTTGGTGGACGCGACGCCGATCTCAGGCCCGGCGTGGGTGTAGACCGTCCCGTCGGCCTCTCGAGTGGCCATGCTGCCGACGACGTTGCAGATGGCGATGCTGTGGGCGCCCTTCCTCCGCGCCTCCCGCAAGGCCGCCAGCGTATCGGCCGTTTCTCCGGATTGGGTGATCACCACGACCAGTTCGTCCTTGCCGACGATCGGGTCGCGATAGCGATACTCCGAGCCGTAGTCCACTTCCACGGGGAGGCCCGCCAGCGATTCCAGCACGTACTTCCCCACCAGGCCGGCGTGCCAGGAGGTGCCGCACGCCAGGATGGTGACCTTCTGCACGGCGCGCAGCGTGTCCGGCGTGATGTGCAGGTCCTCGAGGAAGATCTCTCCGCGGTCCAGGGACACGCGACCGAGGATCGTGTCTCGGGCGGCCGCCGGCTGCTCGAAGATCTCCTTCAACATGAAGTGCTTGTGGCCGCCCTTCTCCGCGGCGATCGGGTCCCACAGCACCCGCTGCGATGTCTTCGACACCTGCGCGCCCGCGTAGTCGGTGAACGTCACGCCCGAGCGCGTGATGACCGCCATCTCTTCGTCGCCCAGGAACACCACGTCGCGCGTGTGGGACAGGATGGCCGTGACGTCCGACGCCACGAAGAACTCCTTGTCGCCCAACCCGATGACGATTGGCGGCCCGTTGCGGACGGCGACGAGCTTCTCCGGGTCGTCGACCGACACGAGCACGATGGCGAACATGCCGCGCATGAAGACGAGGGCGCGCCGGACGGCGTTCTCCAGCCCGTCGCCACGCATCTCACGCTCTACCAGGTGCGCCACGATCTCCGTGTCGGTTTCGGTCTTGAACTCGTGCCCTTGCGCCTGCAGCTCGTGCTTCAGCTCGAGGTAGTTCTCGATGATGCCGTTGTGCACCACGACGATGCTGCCCGTGCAGTCGCGGTGCGGGTGGGCGTTCTCCTCGGTCGGCCGGCCGTGCGTGGCCCAGCGGGTGTGCCCGACGCCGTAGAGCCCGTCGACCGGCTCGTCACGAATGGCGTTCTCGAGGTTGATGAGCTTCCCTGCCGATCGCCGCAGGTTGATCCCCTCCGGGCTGACCAGCGCCACACCGGCCGAATCGTAGCCGCGATATTCCATTCGCCGCAGCCCGTCCAGGAGGACCGGCACCACGGGCTTCGAGCCGATGTATCCGATGATTCCGCACATGACGCTATTCCCTTCTAGACCACTGAAACACCAAGACTACTTGGCCTTCCGCGCGGCCCAGCCGTCGAGATTTGTTTGTCTGGCGCGCGCGATGCCGAGCGCCCCCGCCGGGACGTCGTCGGTGATCGACGAGCCGGCGCCGACGTAGGCACCCTCGCCGACGCGTACCGGCGCGATGAGCTGCGTGTCGCTGCCGATGAACGCGCCGTCCTCGATCACCGTGGCGTGTTTTGCGACGCCGTCGTAGTTGCAGGTGATCGTGCCCGCGCCGACGTTCACGTTCGTGCCGATGGTGGCGTCCCCGAGGTACGACAGATGGTTCGCCTTGGACCCGGCGCCGAGCACCGTCTTCTTCAGCTCGACGAAATTGCCGACCTTGGCTCCTTCGCCGACGGTGCTCTCCGGCCGAATGTGCGCAAAGGGCCCGATAACCGCTCGGTCGGCGACCGTTGCGCCCTCGACCACGCAGAAACTCTTGACCGTGACGTTGTTCCCGAAATGGGCGTCCCGGATACACACGTTCGCCCGGATCTCGCACGCCGCCCCGATCGTCGAGGAGCCCTCGATGACGACCCCCGGGTGAATCACGGTATCGGGGCCAATCGTCACGTCGACGTCGATATAGGTGGTGGCCGGGTCGACCAACGTGACCCCCGCCGCCATCAGCTCTTCGTTCTTTTTCTGTCGCACGAGCTCTCCTACCTCCGCCAGCTCCGTCCGGCTGTTGACGCCTCGAATCTCCGCCGGTGTTTGGGCCGGCGCCGTCTCCACAACCAGGCCTCTCCTGCGGTAAATGCCGATCAAGTCCGTAAGATAGAACTCCCCCTGCGCATTTTGTGAGGCAATTGACCGAAGAGCGTCGAACAGGGGCTCGAGGTCGAACGCGTAGATGCCAGAGTTGATTTCCCGGACGGCTCGCTCGGCCGCTGACGCATCTCGCTCCTCCACGATCTTCATTATTCTGTCTTCAGACCTAACAATGCGCCCGTATCCGTATGGCCGATCCACGACGGCCGTCACAACAGTCGCCGAAGCGCCCGTCAAATTATGTCGTGTAACCAAACCAACCAGAGTCTCTTGAGATAACAGAGGGACGTCCCCGGATAACAAGACGACTGTACCTTTTCTACCCGCCAGAAAAGGCTCGGTCTGCTGAAGCGCGTGCGCGGTTCCGAGCTGCGGCTCCTGGACGGCAGTCACAACATTCTGGTATATGGCCAAATGATCGCGCACGGCTTTTCCGTTGTGGCCAGTCACAACGGTCACTGTGTCGGGGACCACAGCCTGGGCCGTGCGCAGCACGTGATCGAGGAGGGATACGCCGCCAGCGCGGTGCAGCACCTTCGGGAGCGAAGACTTCATGCGGGTGCCTTGACCCGCGGCCAGGACGACGACGTGTGTCACTTCGAACTCATCGGATGTTGTCGGATTCGCGGGGCAACGCCTGTATGCCTTGCTCTTGTCCGTCCTGCACGATCCGGGCCGCTGTTGCTCGCTATGGCGGTGTCTCTGGGTCTGCCTCGGTCCGCTTGGCCCTCTCGAGCGCCGAGTAGACGGCGCTGCGGGCGAGGCCTGTCTCGGCCGCCAGCTGGGCGACGATACTCCGCCGCGACGTGCCTTGATGCAGGCTGGCGAGCTGCCTAAAGCGTTCGGCCAGGTCTACGTCCGTGACGGCCACATCCACCGCTGGTCGGCTGGCCGGCCCGACGACAATCGTGAACTCCCCTTTGAGCCGGATGCTGGCCATTGTTATGTCATTAGACATAACAATGACGGCCGTCTCGTGCGCCTTGGTCAGTTCTCGAGCGACGCAAATAGGTCTATTAACAAAATATTGCTGAATCTCAGCGACGGTTGAGGTCATTCGGTGTGGCGATTCGAAGAATGTGAAGGTGTGTGGAATATCGGAGGCCTCCTCGAACCACGACGATCTGGCAACTGACCTATGGGGAGGAAATCCAAGTACAGTCAACGGAATGATTGGAAATCCAGACAGCACGGCGGCGGTGATCGAAGCGGTCGGGCCGGGTAGGGCCTCCACTCGGACTCCCAGCCTCTGGCAAGCCCCAACCAACTCGACGCCTGGATCCGAAATACCAGGCGTGCCCGCGTCCGTCACTAGCGCTACGTGCTGTCCAAGGCCCAGCTTGCCCAACAGGTGAGGCAGACGGGCCTTGATGTTGTGGGCGTGAAAGCTGATGGTCGGGGTTCCGATCCCGAAGTGTCTGAGGAGCTTGCCCGTATGCCGCGTGTCTTCCGCGGCTACCAGGTCCGCCTCCCGCAGCACGCGCAGCGCGCGCAGCGTGATGTCCTCGAGGTTGCCGATGGGAGTGGCGACCACGGACAGAAGACCGAGCATCGGATAGGAACTGAGCGGCTATTGTACCATTGCCGGATGGACGCCTCGCGGAGGTCCCCACAGTAGCGACGGTCTTACAGATACAGGGCATGCACCCATCGGAGCCATTTCCACATTTCGTCGACGACTATCTGGCCTACCTCCAGGAGGCGCACCCCACCCACGCCAGTCTCGACGGGGTGCACATGCACGACGACCTCCTGGACGATCTCAGTCGGACGGCCCTCGACTCCCACGGGCGTGCCCTCGCCGGCTTTGGCCGGCGCCTCAGCCAGATCGATGGCGCGCTTCTGCCCGCGACCGAACGAATCGAGCACGCGATCGTGACCGCCAACGTGGAGGGGCGCATCCACGACGTCGAGACTGTGCGTGCGTGGGATCGCAATCCGCAGATGTACGCGGAGCTACTGGGAACCAGCCTGGCGTCGCAAGCGCTCTTCGCGTATGCCTCGGAGCCCGAACGGGCGCGCCGGATGGTGTCGAAGCTGCGGCAAGTACCCCGATTCGTCCAGGCCGCGACCGACAACATCAAGGAAGCGCCCGGCATCTTCGTCAAGACGGGGCTCGAAACCTGGCGGGGCGTCCTTTCGTTCATCGAGAGGGACCTCCCGCGCGCGTTCTCGAGGCTCGACGACCTCCACATCCTGGGGGATCTGGCCGACACCTCCACCGACGCGGCCAACGCCGTGTCCCAGTTCCTGCAGTATCTGGAGACCGACCTCGCCCCGAGGGCCAAGGCGTCGTTTCGCCTGGGCCGCGATCGGTTCGAGCGGAAGCTGAAGCTGGAAGAGGGGATCACGCTCAACGCCGAGAAGCTCCTGGGCATCGCGCTGCGCGAGCTGAACGACGTGCAGGAGGCGTTCCGCGCCACGGCCGGCAGGCTGGACGGCAAGGCCGATCCCGTGGACGCGTGGCGAGCCGTGAAAGAGCAGCACCCGGAACCCGGAACGCTCGTCGACGTCGCCAAGGAGCAGTTGGGAGATCTGCGGTCGTTCCTCGAACGGCAGGCCATTGTCACGGTGCCCGAATCAGAGCCTGTGGTGGTGGCGCCGTCGCCGGAATTCTACCGGTGGGCCCTGGCCAGCATGTGGACGCCCGGCCCGTTCGAGACCAAGGCCAGCCGCGCCTACTACTACCTGACCGATGTGTTGCCGTCCTGGCCGCCGGACAAGCAGAGCGAGCACCTGCGCGACTTCAACGTGCCAACCCTGTGGAACATCTCGATCCACGAGGTGTATCCCGGGCACTTCCTCCACTTCCAGTACCTCCGTTCGGTGGCGTCGAAAGTGCGCAAGTCCACGTTCTTCGCGCCCACGTCGTTTGTCGAGGGGTGGGCCCACTACAGCGAGCAGATGATGGTCGAGGCCGGCTTCCGAAAGGGAGACCACGCCTACAAGTTGGGCCAGCTGGCCGAGTCGCTGGTGCGCCTGGCGCGGGTCGTGGTGGGGATCCGACTCCACTGCGAGGACCTGTCGGTGGAGCAGGGGATGCGGTTCTTCCGCGACGAGGCGTTCCTCGAAGAGTCCAACGCCCGGCGCGAGGCGGAGCGCGGGACGTTCGATCCGTCCTACGTGGTGTACTCGATCGGCAAGCTGATGATGCTGAAGCTGCGCCAGGACTACCGCGAGCAACAAGGTGACAAGTACTCCTTGAAAGCGTTCCATGATGCCGTGCTGTCGGGCGGGAGCGCGCCGTTCTGGGCCCACCGCAGGCTGCTGTTGGGCGATTCCGCATCCGATGCGGTCCTGGAGTAGGGAAGCGAACGGAGACTAACGAAGCATGCCGCTTTACGAATACCTGTGCGACGCGTGTGGGCAGCGCTTCGAGCTGATTCAGAAGTTCTCCGACCCCGCGCCAGAGGCCTGCACCAAGTGCGGCAAGGGCCCGGTCGAGCGGCAGAAGTCCTCGCCCGCCATTCAGTTCAAGGGCAGTGGCTTTTACATCACCGACTACGCGCGCAAGGGCAGTTCGTCAGAGGGCGACGGCTCGAAGGGCACCAGCGCGAAGAAAGAGGGCGGCTCGGAATCCTCGGCTCCGTCGGGTGACGGAGGGGGAGAGTCGAAAAAAACTGATTCAGCTCCCGCTGCCACGCCGGCTTCGCCGGCGCCGACGCCGAAGACTTAGGGGGCGGTCAAGGCCCAAGGCCCAAGTCACAAAGGGGAGTCGGATCGGATTACGGCTTGATGTCTAGCGTGGCCAGATACTTCCGGAACGGCTCCGCCAGGTCGGGCCTCTTCAGCGCGAAGTAGACGAGCGCCTTCAGGAACCCCAGCTTGTTGCCCGTGTCGTGCCGGGTGCCCACGATCTCGCAGGCGTAGAGCGGGCGCGTCTTGAGCAGGTGCCGCAGGCCGTTGGTCAGCTGGATCTCTCCCGTGCGATCGCGCGCCGTCGATTCGAGCGCCCCGAAGATGTCGGGCGTCAGGATGTAGCGCCCGATGATCGCGAGGTTGGAGGGCGCGTCCTCGCGCTTGGGTTTCTCCACCAGGTCCACGATGCGGTGGACGCCCGCAGGGAGCGAGGCATCCTCTTCGTACTTCACGACGCCGTAGCTCGAGACGTCTTCCATCGGCACGCGCTCGACGGCCAGCACGGGGCCCTGCACGCGGTGGAACACGTCCACCATCTGCTTCAGGGCCGGCGGCGCGGCGTCTATCACGTCGTCGCCCAGCACGACTGCGAACGGCTCGTCCCCGACCAGATTCTTGGCCACGAGGACGGCGTGGCCGAGCCCAAGTGGCTCGCCTTGCCGGACGTACGACACGTTGATGAGCCGCGTGATCTTACGGATCTCCTCGAGCTGCTCCTTCTTCCCACGTTGCTCCAGATAACTTTCGAGCTCCACGGCGACGTCGAAGTGATCCTCGATCGCGTTCTTGCCGCGGCCCGTCACGATGACGATGTTGTCGATGCCCGATGCCACGGCCTCTTCGACGCCGTACTGGATGACAGGCTTGTCCACCAGCACCAGCATCTCTTTGGGCTGGGCCTTGGTGGCGGGGAGGAAGCGGGTTCCGAGGCCGGCGGCCGGGAACACGGCCTTTCGCACGGGCTTTTCCATGAACGCCCATCCTATCGCAGGTAAAATCGAGGGGTGCTGGACCCCGCTTTCCTCAAGGATCGATTCGACGACGTGCAGGCCGCGCTGGCCAGGCGCGGGACCGACCTGAGCGCCCAACTGGACGCCCTGCGCCGGCTCGAGGCGGAACGCCGGCAGCTGCTGCCGGAGATCGAGGGCCTCAAGCGCGACCAGAACACGGCTGGGGAAGAGCTGGCGCGCGCCAAGAAGCAGGGCCAGGACACGAGCGCCTTGCAGGACGCCAACCGCCAGCGCGCCCAGCGCATCAAGCAGATGGACGTGGAGTTGTCGAGGGTGGAGGACCAGCGCAACGCCGCCATGCTGGTGCTGCCCAACGTGCCGCACGACACCGTCCCATCCGGCCGGTCCGCCGCCGAGAACGTCGAAGTCCGCCGCCACGGCACGCCGCGTACCTATGCGTTCACGCCCCTGGCACACTGGGACATCGGTCCGGCGCTCGGCATCATCGACTTCGAGCGTGGGACCAAGATCGCCGGCGCGCGGTTCTCCGTGCTGATGGGCGCCGGCGCGCGCATGGCGCGTGCGCTCATCAACTTCATGCTGCAGCTCCACACCGAGCAGCACGGCTACACCGAGGTGGAGCCGCCCTTCATGGCCAACACGGCGTCGCTGACCGGCACGGGCAACCTGCCGAAGTTCGAGGCTGATCTCTTCAAGATCGCGGGAGAGTGGGACTTGTACCTGGTGCCGACAGCCGAGGTGCCGCTGACCAACCTCCACCGCGCCGAGATCCTGGACGGCCGGCAGTTGCCGATTCGTTACACGGCCTATACGCCCTGCTTTCGCAGCGAGGCCGGGTCCTACGGCGCCGACGTGCGCGGCCTGATCCGCCAGCACCAGTTCGACAAGGTCGAGCTGATGGCGTTCACGACCCCGGAGGAGTCACACGCCGAGCTGGAGCGGTTGACGGGGTGCGCGGAGGAAGTGCTGAAGCGCCTGGATCTGCCGTTCCGCACGATGCTCCTGTGCGCGGGCGACATGGGCTTCGCGTCGGCAAAGACCTACGACATCGAAGTGTGGCTGCCCGGGCAGAACGCCTACCGCGAAATCTCCTCGTGCAGCAACACCGAGGCGTTCCAGGCGCGGCGCGCCAACATCAAGTACCGCCGCGACGGCGCGGGCAAGCCCGACTTCTTGCACACGCTCAACGGGTCCGGGTTGGCCGTGGGCCGTACCCTCATCGCGATCCTGGAGAACTATCAGCAGGCCGACGGGTCGGTGGTGGTGCCTGACGCGCTGCGGCCGCTCATGGGCGGCCTCGACGTAATCCGCCCCCGCGCCTGAGGGGGGAACCGCGGCGCGCGGCCCCCTCGACGCGTTGAGCTACCCTAGAAGCGCGGAGAGGTGGCCGAGTGGTTTAAGGCGGCGGTCTTGAAAACCGTTGGCTTCGAAAGGGGCCCGGGGGTTCGAATCCCTCCCTCTCCGCCAAGCCCAAGCTTTGCTTGGGCTTAGGCGAAGAGGGAGGGACTCAGGCACGCCGCAACTCGCCTTTGGCTTGTTGCGAGCGGGCTCGAATCCCTACGCGATCGAATCCTTAGCGATTGTTCCGGAACTCAGGGCTCCGTCGAAGCTCGCGTTCCACGTCCTGTTGCGTCCACTTGTCGCGCAAGACGCTGTTGACGTAGCCCACGCTGCCCGCGGCATCCGGTTCCCGCCTCAGGACCGCCAGATAGGCGCGGCGAACGATGTCCTCGGCCTTCGCCCGGGTCATGGTGTTCTTTTCCCGGAACTCGGGACTCTTGCGCAGGGCCTCCCGAACGTCCTGTTCGGACCACTCGTCGTCGATGATGCGGCTTCGATAGATCCGCATCCCCGTCGGATCGGGATCGCGTTCGAGGATGTCCTGGTAGGCGCGGCGGACAATCAGTTCGGGGTTTCCTTGCGAGCCGCGGCCGCGCCCGTTGCCACGGCCCGCCGACCGACGTTCGATCGCGATCGACGAGATCTCGTCGTTGAAGTTCTCGCGCTGCAGATCCCGAACGTCCGAATCGAAGCGCAAGGCTTGTCCGCGGAACCGAGGGTCCTTGAAGACCGCAATCGACACGCCGCCGAACACCCGGATCGACGACACCCTGTCGTTGGTGCCAGACCGCATCGAATCCAGCTCCTCGCCAGCGCCAAGGCAGAAGTACGAGCCCCGATAGTTGATGTCCTGGTAGAAGCAGGCCCCCTGGCGAGGTGTCGGCCCGCCGTCCCACTGAGCCTCCGAGGGGGATGGGGTTGCGAGGACCAAGGTGCTCGCCAAGAACGCAAACGTCGCGCGGTAACCCATATCTGCTCCTTTCGCCCGGTCGAGTCTGTTCTGGCCTGGACTCGATTGGCGGATTCTAATTCAGCTCAAAAGCAAGATCCGGGCCTTGTGACATCGGCGAATTCCCTGTATGTACTGCGCGTGATGTTCGCGTCGAGCACGCCACTGACCCCTTCGTGGAGCGTGCAGCGGCCCCTTCGCGGGCTGGCGTGTGCGGCGGCGGTCTGCGTCGGCGTGGCCTCGGCGGTCGCGCAAGGCACGTATCCCCAGCGCGTCGTCATGCTCGTCACCCACTCGAGCCCCGGCGGCGGTAGCGACGTGTTCCTCCGCGAGATGGCGCCCCATTTGTCGCGGGTGCTCGGGGCCACCATCGTCGTTGACAACATCACTGGCGGCAGCGGTGCGCGGGCGATGGCCACGTTGGCCAAGGCGCGCCCGAACGGCGGCACGTTCTACGCCACGACGCCAACTTTCATCTACACGACGCTGATGAGCAAGGTGCCGGCGGGCTACTCCGATCTCGAGCCGCTGGTGAACGTGTTCTACGACCCCGAGGTGCTCTACACCGCGGCGGACTCGCGCTTCGCGTCCCTTCGGGACGCGATCGGTGCGGCGCGCAACGGGCGCAGCCGCTGGGGTGCCGCCAACCCGGCGTCCCTCGAGCGCCAGACCCTCGAACGCCTGAAGCAGAAAGCCGGCGTTGCGCCCATCGTGGCGACATTCGAAGGCGGGGGTGACCTGCTGATCAACGTGCTCAACCACACGCTGGACCTCGGCATCGGCGAACTGCAGGAGCTGCGCGCGCAGCTCGACGCGCGCAAGGTGCGCCTGCTCGCGGTGGTGGGCGACGCCCGCCTGCCGCAGTTTCCCGACGTGCCAACGGCGAAGGAGCAGGGCGTCGACGTGGTGGTGCGGAAGTTTCGCGGCCTGGCCGGACCCAAGGGCGCCCCGCCGCAGGTCATCGCGGCATGGGACGCCGCCATCCCCAAGCTGCTCGCCGATCCGACGTACAAACAGATCTACACGCGGAACGGGCTGCAGCCCGGCTTCGTTCCCCACGCCGAGTACGGTCGCTTCATCGCGACCTTCGCGTCCGAGACGCAGGCCTTTCTCCGGTCATCCGGCATGACGCGATGACCGGCGCATGAGCCTGGACCTGGCCTTTGGCGTCGCGATGCTGGCTCTGGCCGGCGGCTACTACACGATCGCCGCGGCCATTCCCGCGAGTTTCCTCGACGACGTCGTGGGCCCCGCGGGGCTCCCGAAGACCTACAGCTTCATCCTGGCCGGGCTGGCCGCCGTGCAGGTGGTGCGTGCGCTAGTGATGATGCGGCGGCCGCCGACACGTGCGGTTCAGCCTGCCGGCCGCGCGCTCGGCGATTCCAGGATCGCCGTGACGCTCGGCATCGGCATTACCTACGGCGTCGTGTTGCCGTGGCTCGGCTATCCCGCCAGCATCGCGCTCCTTCTCGTCGCGACGGCGGGGTACCTGGCGGGCGGCTTCAACCGACGCATCGTGGTCGTGGCCGTTGCCGGCGGCGCGGTGTTCTGGCTGGTCTTCGTGTGGCTGCTGGGCATCCCGCAGCCCGAGGGGATCTGGACGTCGGGACGGTGACGCTCGAGCTCTTGATCCGTATCGTGCCCGCGGCCACGGGCGGCGTCGCGTGGGGGATCCTGGGCGGCGCGCTGCCGGGGATCTCGCCTTCGATCACCATGGCGCTGCTTCTCCCGTTCACCTACGGGATGGATCCAACCATCGCGATCGTGATGCTGGCCTCGACCTACGTGGGTGCGGAGTACGGCGGCTCGATCCCCGCCATCCTGCTTCGCACGCCCGGCACCAATGCCGCCGCGGCCACCGTCGTGGACGGCTACGCGATGAAGCAGCAGGGCAGGGCAGGGGAGGCGCTGGGCATCTCGCTCTACTCGGGGTGCGTCGGGGGCCTATTCGGCCTCGCGGCACTGGTCCTGCTGGCCGAGCCGCTCTCGCGGATCGCGCTCGCTTTCACGCCGCCGGCTTACTTCGCGCTCGGTATCCTGGGGCTGAGCGTCATCGCGTCGTTGTCGCAGGCGTCCCTTCTGAAGGGCCTCATCGCCGGCGTGCTCGGGTTGATGATTGCCACCGTCGGTACCGACCCCGTGACCGGGCAGACCCGATTCACCTTCGATCGACCCGAACTGCTCTCGGGCATCCCGGCGCTCCTCGTCATGGTGGGCCTCTTTGCGGTCAGCGAGCTGCTGGTCCAGGTCACCGAGCCTGGCTGGGAAGGTGCAACCGAGCGGCCGCGGATCGTGTTCCCCTCGCGCGCCACGTGGAGGCGCATCGCCCTGCCGCAGCTCATCGGGTCGCTGATCGGGACACTCGAAGGACTGGTGCCTGGCGGGGGAGGCTCAGTCTCGGCGTTCCTCTCGTACAACGAAGCCAGGCGCTGGTCGCGACATCCGGAGGAGTTCGGCCACGGGTCGGTGGAGGGAGTGGCCGCGCCCGAGACGGCCAACAACACCGTGGCGTGCACGGCGCTGATTCCGATGCTCGGGCTGGGGATTCCCGGTTCCAATTCGGCGGCTGTACTGATGGGCGGCTTCCTGATGCACGGCTTGCTGCCGGGCCCCATGCTCTTTGCCAAGGACCCGAACGTGGCCAGCGGGCTCTACGCTGGATTGCTCGCCGCCAACGTGGCCATGCTCGTCGTCGGCTATCTCATCATGCGACCCTGCATGTGGCTGGTCAGCCGGCCCAAGCCGTACCTCACCGCCTTCATCTACGCGCTGGTGGTGTCGGGTGTGTTCGCCGTGGAGGGCAGCGTCTTCCACGTGTTCGTCGTGCTGGGCTTTGGCATGCTGGGTTACGTGCTGCGGATGGCACACGTGCCCGTGTTGCCGATGGTGCTCGGCGTCGTGCTGGGCTTCATGGTGGAATCGAACTACCGTCGTTCGCTCGTGCTGTCGAGTGGGGATCACATGACGTTCGTGGAGGATCGGCTGGCTGCAGGACTGCTCGTAGCAGCCACGCTGGTGGTGGCCGCGTCGCTCGCTCGCCAGGTCGCGAGCCGCGCGAATCGGCGCCTAGAAAACTTGACCACTTGAAATCCTAACCAAATGAGGCCAGTTTTCTCCGCCCCGCGAACCGGGGCCCCCGCCACGCGTTCTCCAGCGTGGTGGGGTGGTCGTAGCGGGGCCAAAAGACACTGCACTAGCGAGGCGGAGCCTGCCTGCTCGTCGGTCCGAGGCGGAGCCTCGCTAGAGGTCGGGTGATGAGCAGGCCCACAACGCGCCCCGCGGCCGAAGTCGTGGTGGACTGGCTAGTCCAGTTGGACGGCACCCGCCTGCCGACACGGGTCGCCGACACCGTTCGGCGATTGGTGTGCGATGTCGCCGGGCTGTGCATCGCGGCCAGACGCGAGCCCTACATCGACGCCACGCTTGCCGCGGTGGACCGCGGTGGGCCGTGCACGGCGATCGGGCACGCCGGCGGCTTCGATGCGTTCGGTGCCGCGCTGGTCAACGGAACCGCCGCGCACGGCGAGGACTACGACGACACGTTCGAAGGTGGTCCCGTTCACGCTGGGGCCGTGATCGTGCCCGCCGTGCTGGCCGCAGCCGAGCGCGAGGGACTGTCGGGCGAACGCGTGATGGTGGGCATCGCGGCGGGCGTGGAGCTGATGTGCCGGCTGAGCCTTGTAGCGCCTACCGGTGCGCATCGCGCCGGCTTTCACCCCACGGCGGTGTTCGGCGCGCTGGCGGCGGCCGGAGCGGTGGGCGTGGCGCTGCGCCTCCCGGCCCCGTCCCTCGTGTCGGCGCTCGGAATCGCCGGGAGCATGGCGTCAGGCATCATCGAGTACCTCGCGGAGGGTACCTGGACCAAGCGTATGCACGCGGGGTGGGCCGCGCAGTCAGGCATTCGGGCGGCCCTCATGGCCCGAGGGGGCTTTGAAGGGCCTCGAACCGTGCTCGACGGGACGCACGGGTTCTACAAAGCGTTTGCTCCGTCGATTCCGGCCGACTTTCGGCATTTGCTCCACGAGCTGGGAGAGCGCTGGGTTACGCAGGACCTGGCGTTCAAGCCCTACGCGTGCGGCACGATGACGCAGCCCTTCATCGACTGCGCAATCGCCTTGGCGAAAACCGGGGTGTCCGCCGAGGACATCGTGGACATCGAGTGTCGCGTCGGCGAGGGCACAGTGCACCGCTTGTGGGAACCCCTCGAGTCGAAGCAGAAGCCCCCGACGCTCTACGCCGCGAAGTTCAGCACGCCCTTCTGCATGGCCGTCGCGTTCTTCGACGGTCGCGCGGGATTCGCGCAGTTCACAGAGGCCCGGATTCAAGACCCCGACGTGCTCGCGCTCGCGGCGAAGATTCGCTACGTGGTGGATCCCGCCGACGAATACCCGCGCAATTTCTCCGGCCACCTTCGCGCGACGCTGCGCGACGGCTCCACGCGCGAACACCTCCAGCCGCACATGCGGGGCGGGGCCAGGGAACCGCTCACCGCCGAAGAAGTCCGGGTGAAGTTTCTCGACAACGTCGCCCACGGCGGCTGGAGCCCGCAGGCCGCGCAGGGGCTGTTGCGCGCGGTGGATTCGGTGCTCGACGGCGACAGGACGCCATCGCTTCAGGAGTTTCGCGCATGAGTGTGGAGCTGGCGTTGGCAGGGCGCGTGGCGCTGGTAACCGGCAGCGCGCGCAACATCGGCCGTGCGATCGCCGTGGCCCTGGCGCGTTCGGGTGCGGCCGTGATGGTGAATGCGCGGACGTCGCGCGAGGAGGCCGAGCACGTCGTGGCCGAGATTCGCGCCGCAGGCGGGCGCGGCGTGGCGCGGTTGGCTGACGTGTCGCAACCCGCTCAAGCCGCGGCCTTGGTAGCGGCGACCGTTGCGGAATTCGGAGGGCTCGACATCCTGGTGAACAACGCCAGCGTGCGGAAGGAGCGAGCGTTCGCCGAGTTGGACTACGAGCAGTGGCGGGAGATCGTCGGCGTGACGCTCGATGGCGCCTACTTGTGTTGCCATGCGGCGCTCCCGCACCTGGTCGCCTCGGGGCGAGGCGTCGTGGTCAACATCGGAGGGTTGTCGGCGCACACCGGGTCGGCCGGCCGAGCCCACGTGGTCGCAGCCAAGGCCGGCCTCGTTGGGCTGACGCGCGCGCTGGCTCACGACCTGGCGCCGCATGGGATCACCGTCAACTGTGTGGCGCCTGGGCTCATTTCAACCAGTCGCGATAGCTCGGCGGCGTCGCCCGCGCATCACGCCAAGCACAAGACGCTGGCCGGACGACAAGGGGGGCCTGAGGAGGTGGCGTCGCTGGTTCGGTTCTTGTGTGGGCCCGAGGCGCGTTACATCACCGGGCAGGTGATTCACGCCAACGGCGGTGCTTACTTGGGGGGGTGACGTCTAATTTGGGGCGCTGTCGGCCGGGGTGTCGGCTAGCAGACTGGACACGAACTGGTCTTCTGGTAATGCCCCTAAGATCTCGACGCTGCCGGCAATGGTCTTTGGCACGCCCGTCACCTGGTACTGCCTTGCCAGGTCGGGAAACTCCGTTGCCTCAACGCAAGTAGCTGTCACGAAAGGACTTTCTACAGCCATGCGATGGGCCATCGTTACGGCCCTTGGACAATAGACGCAGGTGGGCGTGACGAACACCTTGATGTCGAGGGGTGTCGCCCGCTCGGCCAGCAAGGCCTTGCTCGAGTCCGCCAGCCCGGATCCGTCGGTACCAGCCAGGGTCACCGCTTCCACCAACGACATGAACTCATACCCAGCCGGTGCGCCGACGAAGCGCATACGGGTATCCGCCCCATTCTTCAGAAGTGCAACAGCCGGCACGTGTTCGATGCCGAACTGCTGAGCCCGCTCCCGGTCCAGGACGAGGTTCACTTCCTCGAGCCGAATCTTTGGGTTCAGCTCCACCAGCTCGTTCAAGACCTGCTTGGTGAGGTGGACCGTCTCTGGTGCGCCAATCGACTGCGTGAAAAAGAGCAGCGTGACCTCGTGGGTCAGGTTCGCCAGGTGCTTCTGAACCGTTGCGCGGTCCTGGGCGGAGAGAAGTGCCATGGAGTGAGGATACCTGCAGTCAATGCCCAATGCTCAATGCCGAATGCCCAAGGGAGGAGTCGGGTCAAGTCACAAACCGGAGACCGAAGACTGGAGACTGGAGACTGGAGACTGGCGACCGGCGACAGAGGTCAAATTCTGATCCGGAGCAAATCCGCTGGATCAGAAATTGAAGAGGTCGTCGAACGCCTTCCGCGAGCTGTCCACTTTGGGTGTGGTGGTCTCACGCTCGACAGCGGTCCGCGGGCTGAAAAGAGCGCACGAATTTCGGGTGTTTTTGGGAGAAACCCTGGCCGGGACGGGGACCATGCACTCGAATCGGCTACCCGGGTCGAACGACACGCACTGGGCACAGGTCCGAAGGTCCACGCCGCACCGAAGACATCGGGTGTCGTTGCTGATCTCGGGGGATACCAAATATCCACACTGGGCGCACCGCAAGACCTCACGGTAGCCGGGCATGTTGATGTTCTTGGGTCCGTCCTGCGAAATTCTCCGTGTTCCGGCGGGCGCGCCAGGCTCGTGCGCGGGACGCGGAGGACCGGCCGGTTTGGGGCGGCCGGATGGATCGTCCTGGTAACCCCGTTGCTTGTATTTTCGCTCGCTCATCGCGGCCCCTGCTCTCGCTCGGAGGAAGGCTGTTTGTCGAGGGGATTGTAGGCGAAATCATCGCCCCGGGAGCTTGATCCTTTTTTCACAACTGTGGTACAAACCCCTGTTGGCCAGGCGGGGGACACGCCCAACGAGGGTCGCGCCCGTGCGCGCTCCTCGACCACCGCCGATACCGCCCGCTCGGTGGGCATGTTCCTTATCAGCATCCGATGCCGCAGATCTTTCGTCGCAGCGCCAACAGTCTTTCCAAGGTAAGCCTTGCCGGCCTCCTCATGCTCGTCGGAGGCCTGATTACCCTGGCGATGGTCCTTGGCCGGTCGTCCTACGTCACTCGAGCCAACGAGTTCGTGGAGCAGCCGATTCAGTTCAGCCACCTGCATCACGTGGGCGACGACGGCATCGATTGCCGCTACTGCCACACGTCGGTCGAGACGTCGGCATTTGCCGGCATCCCGCCGACCAAGACGTGCATGAATTGTCACTCGCAGCTGTGGGGGAACGCACCGATTCTCGAGCCCGTTCGCGCGAGCTTTCGGGACGACAAGCCGCTGCGCTGGACCCGAGTGCACGACCTGCCGGACTTCGCCTACTTCAACCACAGCATCCACGTGAAGAAGGGGATGGGCTGCGAGACCTGTCACGGTCGCGTGGACGAGATGCCCCTCGTGTCGCAGAAGAGCTCCCTGCAGATGGAGTGGTGCCTCGATTGTCATCGCAACCCCGAGAAGTACGTCCGCCCGCGCAGCGAGATCTTCACGATGGGATACAAGCCGGCGGTTCCACAGGCCGAGCTCGGCCCGCAGCTCGTGAAGCAGTACGCCATCAAAGGCAACACCAGCTGTTCGACGTGCCATCGGTGACCCGCTCATGAACGAACGACACGACGTGGACAGTCCTCAGCTGGAGCGGTTGCGCGCACGCCTCGACGGCGCGCGCGGGCAACAGTACTGGCGCAGCCTCGAGGCACTGTCCGAGACACCGGAGTTCAAGGACTTCCTGCACCGCGAGTTCCCGCAGAACGCCTCCGAGTGGCTGGACCCCGTGGGCCGGCGTGGGTTCCTGAAGCTGATGTCCGCGTCGCTGGCGCTGGCCGGCGTCAGCGCGTGTACGCGTCAGCCGAACGAAGAGCTGGTGCCCTACGTGCGGCAGCCCGAAGAGCTCGTGCCAGGCAAGCCCCTCTTCTACGCCACGGCGATGCCCTTTGCGGGTTCCGGTGTGGGCCTGCTGGTCGAGAGCCACGAAGGACGCCCGACCAAGATCGAGGGCAACCCCGATCACCCGTCTAGCCGCGGCGCCACCGACGTCTACGCGCAGGCCGCGATCCTGGGGCTCTACGACCCCGACCGGTCGACCACGATTACCAACCTCGGCGAGATCCGACCGTTCAGCGCCTTCTTCGCGGCGCTGCGGGCCGTGCTCACCACCCAGCTCGCCAAGAAGGGCGCCGGGCTGCGGATCCTCACCGAAACCGTGGCGTCGCCGACGCTGGCGGCGCAGCTCGACGACATCCTGATGCGGCTCCCCGAGGCAAAGTGGGTTCAGTGGGAGCCCGTGGGTCGCCACAACGCGCGCGAAGGCAGCCGTCTGGCCTTCGGTGAGTACGCGGACACGCAGTACGCGCTGGACAAGGCCGACGTCGTCCTGTCGCTCGACGCGGACTTCATGTCCACGGGCGCCTCGGGCCTGCGGCATGCGCGCGCGTTTGCGTCGCGCCGGCGGGCCGAGTCCGCGCAGGCGAAGAACCGGCTCTACGCCGTGGAAAGCACGCCGACCATCAGCAGCACGCGCGCCGACCACCGCCTGCCGCTGCGCGCGTCCGAGATCGAAGGCTTCGCCCGCGCCGTCGCGGCGCAGGTCGGCGTGGCGGGTGTGACGGCCGGGACATTGTCCGAGGCGGCCACCCGGTGGGTCGCGCCGCTCGTTGCCGACCTGCAGGGGGCGCGAGGCCGGAGCGTCGTGGTCGTCGGCGACGGCATGTCCA
>Ga0307505_10000118_pt1 | contig 96317 bp, 78 predicted proteins | sample 23_S_MG_FD_202183 | JGI IMG/M metagenome (GOLD analysis project Ga0307505, IMG submission 202183) | Soil microbial communities from Populus trichocarpa stands in riparian zone in the Pacific Northwest, United States - 23_S | ecosystem: Environmental > Terrestrial > Soil > Riparian zone > Trees...
GCCTACTCAGTAGGTAAAACCAAGCGAGGCTGCGCCTCGCTTGGGCAGTGTCTTCTTGCCCCGCCTCCGGCGGGGGAGAAAACGTGACGCAATTGCTCTGGACGTCAAGCGGCCAAGTTTTCTGGGGCACCGCTGGAAAGCTGCGATAATCGAGACACTTCTATGCTTACACGCCCTCGTCGGTCATCGCGTCCGTCTATCGGGTTGTTGGCGGTCGCCGTCGTGGTGACGTGGCTGGCGCCCACCTTTGCGGCTGTCCGGCCCCCGAAGCTCGAGTATCAGACGGCCGTCCTGCCCAATGGCCTCCGCGTGATTCTGTCGGAGGACCATTCGACACCCATCGTCCACGTGTCGTTGTGGTACCACGTGGGGTCGAAGAACGAGCGGCCCGGGCGCACCGGGTTCGCCCATTTCTTCGAGCACATGATGTTCAAGGGCTCGAAGAACGTGGAGCCTGAATCGCACACGTCGATCGTGGCCAGCGTCGGCGGACGCAGCAACGCGTACACGACGGAAGACGAGACGGTCTTCTGGCAGACGCTCCCCGCGCAGTACATGCCGCTGGTGTTGTGGATGGAGGCGGACCGGATGGCCACGCTGCGCGTGGACGACGAGGCCTTCAAGCGCGAGCGTGAGGTGGTGAAGGAAGAACGCCGGATGCGGGTGGAGAACCAGCCCTACGGCCGCTTGTCCGAGATCATCTACGACAACGCTTTCACGACGCACCCCTACAAGCACCCCACGATCGGGTCGATGGCCGATCTGGAAGCGGCGTCCATCGCCGACGTCCGGGAGTTCCACCAGACCTTCTACGTGCCGGAAAACGCCACGCTGACCCTGGTGGGGGACTTCGACTCCGCGCAGGCGATGCAGCTCGTGACGCAGTACTTCGGCCGCATTCCCAAGTCGCCCAAGCCGGTGCCGCGCGACATCCCGCGGGAGCCGCCGCAGACGAAAGAGAAGCGCGCGGTGATCGAGGAATCGTGGCCTCTCCCGGCCGTGGTGGTCGCCTATCACGTGACCTACGACGGGCACCCCGACGCCTACCCGCTGCACATCACGTCGAAGATCCTGTCCGACGGGCAGAGCTCCAGGATTCCGCGGGAGCTGGTCTACAAGAAGCGGCTGGCGCTGACGGCCTTTGGGAGCGGGAACATCACCGAGCACCCCAACCTGTTCTATTCGGTGGCCATCGTCCAGCCCGGGCAAACCCCGCAGGCCGCCGAGCGGGCCATCATCGAGGAGTTCGAGAAGCTGAAGCGCGAGCCCGTGGCCGACCTCGAACTGCAGCGCGCCAAGAACCAGTTCGCGCGCGACTACATCGTGGGCCGCGAATCCAACCAGGACAAGGCGCTGCACCTGGCGCACGCCGCGGTGATCCACAACGACCTCAGCACGGCGGATGGCGAGTTCGACATCTTCACCAAGGTCACCACCGCCGACGTGCAGCGCGTGGCGAAGACCTACTTCAACGAGTCCAACCGGGTCGTGCTGCACATTCTGCCCCGCGCGGGCGGGTCGAGGTGAACATGCGCGTGGTTGGTCCCAGCTTGACCCTCTTCGGGTGGGTGGCGATGCTCGTGGCGTCGGTCGCCGACGCCCAGAACCCGACGATGAATCCGACGTGGCCCTCGGAGCGGCCGCCGCGGCCGCTGGCCGCGCGCCAGGTGAACTTTCCGCCGTTCGAAGTACGCACGCTTGACAACGGCATGCGCGTGCTGATCATCCTGCACCACGAGCAACCCGCCATCACCATGCGGCTCATCGTGGGGGCCGGAGCCGCGCAAGACCCTCAGGGCAAGGCGGGGCTTGCGGGCCTCGTCGGTCAGTTGCTGGATCAGGGCACCGCGACGCGGAGCGCCGAGCAGATCGCCGACGGCATCGACACGATCGGCGGCGCCCTCGGCACCGGGTCCGGTTCCGACCTCACGTTCGCCAACGCCGTCGTCATGAAGGACTCGTTCGGCCCGGCGATGGACCTGCTGGCCGATGTGGTCCGCAACCCGGCCTTCGCGCCCGAAGAGATCGATCGGCAGAAGCAGCAGGCGATCTCGTCCCTCCAGGTGAGCGCGAACGATCCGGACTACATCGCCTCGGTGGTGTTCGATCGCCTGGTGTACGGGTTCCACCCCTACGGGTTGCCGGGCAGCGGCACGCCGTCCACGTTGGCCGGCATCACCCGCGAGGACCTGCAGGCGTTTCACCGCCGGTACTTCGCGCCCAACAACATGATCCTGGCCGTGGTCGGCGACACGACGACCGAAGAGGCCATGGCGCAGGTGCAGCGCGTGTTCGCCTCGTGGCCGCGCGTCGAGCTGACGATGCCGCAGCCCACCGAGCCGCCGGCCCCGACGCGGCGCGTCATCGTCGTGGACAAACCCGACTCGGTGCAGACCGAGATTCGGGTCGGCCAGTTGGCCATTCCGCGCAAGCACAAGGACTACCTGGCGTGGGATCTGGCGGTCCGCATCCTGGGTGGAGAAGGCGCGAACCGTCTGCACCGCGTGCTGCGCTCCGAGCGCGGGCTGACCTACGGCGCCCAGGCCGAGACACAGGCGATGAAGCAGGCCGGCGATTACATGGCCGAGACCGACACGCGCACGGAGACGACCGGCGAGGCGCTGCGCTTGATGGTGGACGAGTTCTCGAAGATCGAGCGCCAGCGGACCTCCGAGCGCGAGTTGGGAGACGCGCAGGCCTACCTGGCGGGAAGCTTCCCGTTGACGATCGAGACGCCCAACGACATCGCGACGCAGGTCCTGAACGCGGTGTTCTACGAGCTGCCGGTCGCCGAGATCGCCACATTCCGCGAGCGGGTGCAAGCGGTGACGCCCGACGACGTGCAGCGCGTGGCCCAGCAGTACGTCCGCTCGGACCGCCTGTCGATCGTGCTCGTCGGCAACGCGCGCGCCTTCGTGCCGCAGTTGAAGTCGGTGGGCTTCTCGGACTTCGAGGTCATCCCGATCGCCGAGTTGGACCTGATGTCGGCGACCTTGCGTCGGGACACCCGCCGCGTGGACGCCGCCGGCGCGCCCGGTCTGGCCAGGTAGGCCCGGCCGGGCACGCTCCGCGTGCCACCGTCGGCACTGCCTTCACCTTCATGCGCGTGATGATTTCGTGCGGCGAGCCCTCTGGCGATCTCTACGCCGGAGCCCTGGCCGCCGCCGTGCGGGCGCGCGTGCCGGACGTCGAGATCTTCGGGCTGGGCGGGGAACGGTTGCAGGCGGCAGGCGCGGACCTGGTGGCGCATTACAGCGGTATCTCGGTGACCGGGCTCACCGAAGCCCTGCGGGTGCTGCCGGAAGCCCGCCGGGTCCTCCACCGCCTCGTTGACGAAGCCACGCGCCGCCGGCCGGACGTGTTCGTGGCCGTCGACTTCCCCGATTTCAACTTTCGCCTGATGGCGCGGCTCCAGGCGATGGGGGTGCCGGTCGTCTACTACATCAGCCCTCAACTCTGGGCGTGGCGCTCGGGCCGCATGCGGACCATGCAGCGCTACGTGAAGAAGGTCCTGGTGATCTTTCCGTTCGAAGAAGATCTCTACCGGCGCGCCGGGGTGCCGGTGCAGTTTGTCGGGCACCCGCTCGTCGACATGTCGATGACCGCGGTGGCCGGCCACGACCGCAAGGAATTCCTGTCGGCGCTCGGGTTGCGCACCGACGTCCCGACCGTGGCGCTGCTGCCAGGCAGCCGGCCCAACGAGATGCGGCGCCATGTGCCGATCCTGGCCGCGGCCATGCCGCTCATCGCGGCGCGCGTGCCCACGGTGCAGTTCATCGTGGCCCGGGCCCCGCACGTGGTGGACGAGCTCTATATGCCGCTCCGGCGGGCGGGCATGGACTGCGTCCGGCCGCTCGTCACGGTCCGGGATCAGACCGACGCGGTGCTGGCGTCCACGGACGTCGCGATCACCGCGTCCGGTACCGCGACCGTCCAGTGCGCCATCCACCGGCGCCCCATGGTGGTGATCTACAAGCTGTCTGGGCTCTCGCACGCCCTCCTGCGACCGTTCGTCCACGTGGACGCGGCGGCGATGCCCAACCTCGTCGCTGGCGAGCGCATCGTGCCGGAACTCATCCAACGGGACTGCACGCCGGCAGGCGTGGCGGAGGAGGCCGTGGCCCTACTGACCGACCAGGAAAGGCACGCGCGCATGCGCGATGCGCTGGGAGCCGTCCGCGACAGGCTCAGCCTGCCGGGCGCAACCGCTCGGGCCGCCGAGGCCGTGATCGCTGCGGCGACTTCGTAACTCGAAGCGCCTCGGAGCGCCAGAGTATGATCGGGGACTATGTCCACACTGAATAGCTTCGGCACACGCCGCGAGATTCGCGTCGGTGGTGCCCCGGTCGACATCTACAGCTTGCCGGCGCTCGAGCAGACCTTCCCGAACGTCTCGCGCCTGCCGTTTTCCCTCAAGATCCTGCTCGAGAATCTGCTCCGGCGCGAAGACGACGCCTTCGTCAAGGCCGACGACATCAAGGCCCTCGCGCAGTGGAACGCGACGGCTGGCCTCGAGAAGGAGATCTCCTTCATGCCCGCGCGCGTCCTGCTGCAGGACTTCACTGGCGTTCCCTGCGTCGTGGACCTGGCCGCGATGCGCGACGCCGTGGTGGCGCTGGGTGGCAACCCGGACCGCGTGAACCCGCTCCGGACAGTGGAACTGGTGATCGACCACTCCGTTCAGGTGGATCACTTCGGACGCGCGGACGCCTTCGCGCTGAACGCCGAGCTCGAGTTCTCGCGCAATCGGGAGCGCTACGCGTTCCTGCGCTGGGGGCAGCGCGCGTTCAACAACTTTGCGGTGGTGCCGCCCGATACGGGCATCGTGCACCAGGTGAACATCGAGCACCTGGCGCGCGTGGTGTTCTCGGAGACGGTGGACGGCCGAACCGTGGCCTATCCCGACACGCTGGTCGGCACCGACTCGCACACGACGATGGTGAACGGGCTTGGCGTCGTGGGATGGGGCGTCGGGGGCATCGAGGCAGAGGCGGCCATGCTGGGCCAGCCCAGCTCGATGCTGATCCCGCAGGTGCTGGGTGTCCGCCTCACCGGCGGCCTGCCGCGGGGGACCACGGCCACCGACCTCGTGCTGACTGTCACCGAGACGCTGCGCAAGGTCGGCGTGGTCGGGAAGTTCGTGGAGTTCTATGGCGAGGGGCTGAGCTCGTTGACGATCGCGGACCGCGCGACGCTGGGCAACATGTGCCCGGAGTATGGCGCGACGGTGGCGATCTTCCCGATCGACGACATGACGCTCGACTACCTGCGCCTGACGGGCCGCCAGGCGTCGCGGGTGCAGCTCGTCGAGGAGTACGCGAAGGCGCAGGGGCTCTTCCGAACGGCGGGCACGCCGGATGCGATTTACTCGCAGACGATCGAGGTGGACCTCGGGACCATCGAGCCGAGCCTCGCAGGCCCAAAGCGCCCGCAGGACCGTGTGGCGTTGAACCGCGCGAAGGCAGCCTTCGCGGCGGCGCTGCCCAGCATGCAGGTGCCGGCCAAGGGAGCCAAGACCGTCGCCACCGGGGCCGTGGCACCGGCGGCCGTGGCGGTGGCCGATGCCCTCGACGCGTTGGACCACGGCTCGGTGGTAATTGCCGCGATCACCAGCTGCACGAACACGTCGAACCCCAGCGTGATGATCGGCGCGGGCATCCTCGCGAAGAAGGCGGTGGAGAAAGGCCTTCAGCGGAAACCGTGGGTGAAGAGCAGCCTGGCGCCCGGCTCGAAAGTGGTGACGGAGTACTTGAACGCCGCGGGACTGTCCCCCTATCTCGATCAGCTGGGCTTCAACCTGGTGGGCTACGGGTGCACTACGTGCATCGGCAACAGCGGCCCGCTGCCGGAGGAAGTGTCGGCGGTCATTCGGGAGAAGAATCTCGTGGTCAGCTCGGTGCTGAGCGGCAACCGCAACTTCGAGGGCCGTATCCAGCAGGAAGTGCGCGCGAACTACCTGATGTCGCCGCCCCTCGTCGTGGCCTACGCGCTGGCCGGCACGATCACCACGGACCTGACCACCGAATCGCTGGGCGACGACAAGGCGGGGAAGCCCGTCTACTTGAAGGACATCTGGCCGACCGAGCAGGAAGTACAGGCCGCGATGGTCACGTCGGTAACGGCCGAGATGTTCGGCCGCAGCTACGCCAGCGTGTTCACGGGCGACGAGCGGTGGCAGGGGCTGGCGGTGCCCGAAGGCAGCCGGTTCGTGTGGGAGGCGGACTCGACCTACATTCGCAAGCCGACCTTCCTGGACGGCATGACCATGGAGCCGCCGGCCGCCCGCGACATTACCAAGGCGCGGGTGCTGGCTCTCTTGGGCGACAGCGTGACGACCGACCACATCTCGCCCGCAGGTTCGATCAAGGCGGACACACCGGCCGGGAAGTATCTGATCGAGAAGGGTGTGAAGCCGTCGGACTTCAACTCCTACGGCGCGCGGCGCGGCAACCACGAGGTGATGATGCGTGGCACCTTCGCGAACGTCCGCCTGCGCAACCAGATGGCGCCCGGTACGGAAGGCGGCTGGACGTGCTACCAGCCAAGCGGCGACCAGATGTCGATTTACGACGCGTCGGTGCAGTACCAGGCGGCGGGCGTGCCGCTGCTCGTCCTGGCGGGCAAGGAGTACGGCTCGGGCTCGTCGCGCGACTGGGCGGCCAAGGGCACGCAGCTCCTCGGTGTGAAGGCCGTCATCGCGGAGTCGTTCGAGCGCATCCACCGCAGCAACCTCGTCAACATGGGCGTGCTGCCGCTGGAGTTCAAGGCCGGGCAGAACGCGGCGTCGTTGGGGCTGACGGGCACCGAGTCATTCGATCTGGTGGGCGTGGCCGGCGACCTGCGGCCTCGAGGGGACCTGAAGGTGGTGGCGACGGCGGCGGACGGCTCGACGCGCGAGTTCGTTGCCACGGTTCGCATCGACACGCCGGAGGAGCTGGTGTCGTTCAGGCACGGCGGCATCCTGCCCTATGTCGTGCGCCAGCTCGTGGCGAAGTCGTAACGGCGGGGTGAGACGACAGGGTTGAGCGCGGTCGGCGCAATGACACCCGACCCCACACCGGACCCCGCGACGAGACTGACAGCGGCGGACGTCAAGGCACGGGCACGGGAGCTGGGGTTCGACCTGTGCGGCGTCGCGCCGGTGGGCGACCATCCGGAGCTGGCGTTCCTCGACGAGTGGCTCGGTCGCGGCTACGCCGGGACGATGGCCTTCATGGCCGGCACCGCCGAGTTTCGGCGCGACGTGCGCGCCGTGATGCCCAGCGCCCGGACCGTCGTCGTCACGGGCACGCTCTACAACACCGACCGGCCCTATTCCACCGATGTGCCGCCCGGCACGGCTCGGATCTCCCGCTACGCCTGGGGCAACGACTATCACGACGTGCTGAAGCCCCGCCTCGCGGCGCTGCTCGCATGGATGCGTGCTCGTTCGGACGAGCCCTTCTTCGCCATGGCCTATGTGGACACGGGACCGGTCCAGGAACGCGTGTACGCGCAGTATGCGGGCCTCGGGTGGATCGGCAAGAACACGTGCCTCATCAATCCCGAGCTGGGCTCGTGGCTGTTTCTCGGCGTGATCATCACCAGCCTGCCGCTCGACACGGACGCGCAGGGCCTGGAGCAGTGCGGGACCTGCACCAAGTGTCTGGACGCGTGCCCCACCAAGGCACTAGTCGAGCCGGGCGTGCTGGATGCCACACGCTGCCTTTCGTACCTGACCATCGAACTGCGCTCGGCCATCCCCGAGGCGCTGCGGCCGGCGCTTGGCGCGCACGTCTACGGATGCGACGTGTGCCAGGACGTGTGCCCGTACAACCGGCCGGCGCCGGTGTCCGCCGATCCCCACTGGCTGCCCAGGCCGGGTCTGGACCTGCCCGCGCTGGCCGAACTGTGGAGCCGGCCGGACGGCGAGTGGCGCCGTGCGATCGAGGGCACGCCCATGACGCGCGCAAGAGTGGCCGGGTTGCGGCGGAACGTGGCGGTGGCGCTCGGGGCGAGCGGCGACCGTGCGGCCGCGGCCGTCCTCGATGCCGGTGGAGAGGACCGGGCCTCGGTGGCCACGCCAGGTGTGCAGCATCACGTGGCGTGGGCGCGCGAGAGACTAGACGTCTTGAACGGTCAGAATCCTTGCAAATGAGCCAAGTCGTCGCAACCGTTCAAGACGTCCACGCCCGCGCGGAGCGCGGGGCAAACAGACACTGCCCTTAGCGAGGCGGCGCCTATATGCTCGTCGGTCTGAGGCGCAGCCTCGCTAGCTGCCCTGCTATGATTCGAGCAATGCCGGAAGCCGCACCGCTCCTGCTCTTGTCGATGCCTCAGATGGCCGACCCCAACTTCTCGCGGGCCGTGGTCCTGCTGTGCGACTACACCGCCGAGGGTGCGTTTGGTCTCGTGGTCAACCGGCAGATGACCGAGCCGGCATGGACGATGGTGAAGACCGAGCCGCCCATTACCGTGGACCCCGACCTGCGGCTCTGGCTGGGCGGTCCCGTCGATCCGCAGAAGACGTGGGTGCTCATGGCGGAATCGCATGGGCCCGACGAAGAACAGCGGGAGATCTGTCCGGGCGTTGTGCTCTCGGTGTCGCAATCGCTGACCATGCAGCTCCTCCAGACGCCTCCGACCACGCGGGCGCGGGTGGTCGTGGGCTACTCAGGGTGGGGACCTGGACAGCTCGAACAGGAGCTGGCGTCGTCGTCGTGGCTCATGACCGACGTCGACCCGCAGCTCATCTTCGGCGTGCCGGCCGATCAGATGTGGGAGACGGCGATTCGACGCCTCGGTGCCGACCCGGCGGCGCTGCAGACGAGTCCAGGCGTGCACTAGTGAAGCTCTGCCTCAAACCGTCGAGAGCTTCACTAGTGCACGTGTCTTTGGCCCCGCTGCGCGGGGCGGCCATCTTCTATGGCCGGTCGAGAGACTTTGCTTCGAGTGTGACGACTGTGGCCATAGAAGCCATAGAAGATGTCTAGCGACACACGACGGGGGCCCCGATGAGCCGACTCACGACCGCCCGCGCCTTGGCACTGGCCGTCACGACGTTCGCGTCGGTGATGGCCGGCTGCTCCAGCCAACCCGACAACCAGTCCTCGAGCGCCGGTGTGGCGCCGCCCGTAGACCCGATGCTGCAGCACATCCAAACGATGACGGCGCGATTCGCGCCCGTCGACCTGACGGCCGACGTGACGTCGATGCCGGCCAACGAGCAACAGGCGCTGGCCAAGATGATCGAGGCGGCGCGCGTGTTCGACGGACTGTACTTGCGCCAGATCTGGGACGGCAACGAGTCCCTGCTGGTGCAGCTGGCGCAGGACGAGACGCCGGTCGGCCGCGCGCGGCTGAAGTATTTCCTCCTGAACAAGGGGCCGTGGTCCAGGCTGGACCACAACGAGCCGTTCGTCCCGGGCGCGCCCGCGCGACCCGAGCAAGCCAACTTCTACCCGGCTGGGGCCACCAAGGCCGAAGTGGAGACGTGGCTGGCCACGCTGTCGCCGGCCGAGCGCACACACGCCACGGGATTCTTCACGACGATTCGCCGGGCTCCGAGCGGCACGTTCCAGGCCGTGCCGTACAGCCTCGAATATCAGGGCGAGCTGGCCCGGGTGGCCGGGCTCCTGCGCGAGGCCGCCGGCCTGACAGCGCAGCCGACGCTGAAGGCCTATCTCGACGCGCGCGCGGCGGCGCTCCTCAGCAACGACTACTACGCCAGTGACGTCGCGTGGATGGAGCTGGACGCGACGATCGAGCCGACCATTGGGCCCTACGAGACCTACGAGGACGAGTGGTTCAACTACAAGGCCGCCTTCGAGGCGTTCATCGCCGTTCGGGACGACGCGGAAACGCAGAAGCTGAGCCGCTTCGGCGCCGAGCTGCAGCGGATCGAGGACAACCTGCCGATTGACGCCAGGTATCGCAACCCGAAGCTGGGGACCCTGGCGCCGATTCGCGTGGTGAACACCGTCTTCTCGTCGGGCGACGCCAATCGCGGTGTGCAGACCGCGGCGTTCAACCTGCCAAACGACGAGCGCGTGGTCACCGCCAAGGGGTCCAAGCGCGTGATGCTGAAGAACAATCAGGAAGCCAAGTTCCGCATGGTGCTGCAGCCGATCGCGAAGGTGGCGCTGTCGACCGTGGATCAGGCGCGGCTCACGTTCGACGCCTTCTTCACGCACATCCTGATGCACGAGCTGATGCACGGCCTCGGGCCGCAGACGATTGCGGTGGCCGGCAAGAGCAGCACCGTCCGCCAGCAGCTCAAGGAGACCTACGGCACCGTCGAGGAAGCGAAGGCCGACGTGTCCGGTCTCTTCGCCCTGCAGTTCCTGGTGGACCGCGGCGTCCTGGACACGGCGCTCGCCGACACGATGTACACGACCTACCTGGCCTCGATGTTCCGGTCGATCCGGTTTGGCATCAACGAAGCCCATGGGCGGGGCGTGGCGATCCAGTTGAACTACTTCCTCGATCACGGCGGCGTCACCGTGAGCCCGGATGGCACGTTTGCCGTCGACACGGCGACGATCAAGGACAACGTGGTGGCGCTGACGCGGGACATCATGACCCTGCAGGCGATCGGCGACTACGCGGCAGCCAAGACGCTGCTCGAGACGATGGGCGTGGTGCGGCCGCAGGTCCAGAAAGTGCTCGACTCCCTCACGGGCGTCCCGGTCGACATCGCTCCCCGTTTTGCGACCGCCGAGCAATTGACCATGCCTCGCTGACCCCGCGTCAGGTGGATGCAGCACGGGGGTATAATTCGCCCCCGAGTGGATACCCGGATGCGAGTTCTCATGGCGCTGGCCGCGTGTGTGGCGGCAGGGGGCGGTGCCCTCCTGGCGCACGACGTGCCCGACGCGGTGGCGGTGACGGCGTTCGTGCGGCCGGCCGACCAGCGCGTCCAGATGCTGGTCCGCGTGCCGCTCGCCGCCATGCGCGACGTGGATGTCCCCACTGACGCCGGCGGATACCTCGATCTCCCGCGCGCCGAATCGACGCTTCGCCACGCCGCCACCATCTGGCTGACGCAGAACATCGAGATCTTCGAGGAAGGGACGTTGCTGGCGTCGCCTCGACTCGCGGCGGTGCGGGTGTCCCTGCCCTCCGATCCGTCCTTCCGCGAGTTCGCCACGGCGTTGGCGCACGTCTCGGGGCCGGGGCTGAGTCCGTCCACCAGGCTCTACTGGGATCAGGGCGTCCTGGACGCGCTGATCGAATACCCGATCACCTCCGAGGCGTCTCGGTTCGCCATCCGTACGGAGTTCCGACGTCTGGCCCAGCGCGTCACCATCGGCCTGCGGTTTCTGCCGCCCGCGGGGGCCGAGCGGGCCTTTCAGCTTCACGACGAACCCGGCATCGTGGCCCTGGACCCGCGCTGGCATCAGGCGGCCGCCGGCTTCGTCTGGTCCGGGATCGGCCACGTGCTGAGCGGGCCCGATCACCTGCTGTTCCTGTTGCTCGTCGTGCTGCCGTTGCGGCGCGTTCGCCCGCTGGTGATCATCGTGACCTCCTTCACCGTGGCGCACGCCGTCACGCTCATCGCCGCGGCGTACGGGTTCGTGCCCCAGGCGCTGTGGTTCGTGCCGTTGGTCGAGACGCTGATTGCGGTGTCAATCGTGTGGCTGGCCATCGAGAACATCGTGCGCGTGCTGCCCGCGACGCTGTTTGCGGCGGGTCGCGAGGCGCCCGAGGCGTCGGATGGGCTGGGACGACGCTGGGCGATCACGACCGCCTTCGGGTTGGTCCATGGCTTCGGCTTCTCGTTCGCGCTGCAGGAGCGGCTCCAGTTTGCCGGCGCGCACCTGCTGACGTCCCTCGTCGCGTTCAACGTCGGCGTCGAGGTCGCGCAGGTGGCGGTGATCGTGGCCGCTTGCCTGGCCGTGCGCGCTCTCTTTGCGCGGGTGGTCGCCGAGTCGTCCGGAACGCTGGTCATCTCGGCGCTGGTCGCGCACACCGGCTGGCACTGGATGGTCGAGCGCGGCGACGTGCTTCGCCAGTACTCGTGGCCCACGCTGGGCGCCGGCGAATGGGCGCGCGTGGTGGTGGTGTTGATGGCCGCCCTGGTGGTGGCGGCCTGCGTGTGGATGGCTCGTGTGGCTGGTCGAGCCGCCGGCCTGACAAGAGTCCTCGACAGGAGGTGAGTGGAATGGGTCAACGAAACATCGTGACGGCGGTCGCGTTCCTCGTGCTCTTCGCGGGATTGGGCGTGGCCTACGCGTACTTGCAGCGAGAGGCGTCCGCCGAGCGGGTGATGGTGCAGGCCCCGGCCTTCGAAGTGGATCCGTTCTGGCCGAAGCCCTTGCCCAATCACTGGGTCCTCGGATCGGCGATTGGCGTGTGGGTGGACGAACGCGACCACGTCTGGATCATCCATCGCAGCTCGGCTACGTTGTCGAACATGGAGAAGGGCGCCGAGCTCGCGACGCCCACGGGGGTTTGCTGCAAGGGCGCGCCTCCCGTGCTGGAGTTCGACCCAGCGGGAAACCTCGTGAGTTCCTGGGGCGGCCCCGGTGAGGGCTACGAGTGGCCGACCTCGAACCATGGCATCACCGTGGACCACAAGGGCAACGTGTGGATCGGCGGCAACGGCGAGGGCGACTCGCAATTGCTGAAGTTCACCCGTAGCGGGAAGTTTCTCTTGCAGGTCGGCAAGGCCAACGCCCGCAGGGGCGCACCCGGCCAGAACGGCCAGCCTACGTACGCCGGCGGCAGCAACGACACGGTCAGCTTCGGGCGCGTCGCGAAGATCTTCGTGGATCCCCGGGCCAACGAGGCCTACATCTCCGACGGCTATCTGAACAAGCGCGTCGTGGTGTTGGATGCCGACACCGGACAGTTGAAGCGCTACTGGGGCGCGTACGGCAACAAGCCCGACGACACCAACCTGGGCCCGTACAACCCCAGCGCGCCGCTGGCGCAGCAGTTTCGGAACCCGGTCCACTGCGCCGACCTCGCCAACGACGACCTCCTGTATGTGTGCGACCGGGCGAACGATCGGCTCCAGGTGTTTCGCAAGGACGGGACCTTCGTAAAAGAGAAGGTGATCGCGAAGGAGACGCTGGGCGAAGGCTCCGTGTGGGACATCGCCTTCTCGAAGGATGCGCAGCAGACGTACATCTACCTTGCCGACGGACGGAACATGCGGATCCGCATCCTCCGACGCGACACGCTGGAGGAGCTGACCAACTTCGGCGACGGTGGGCGTCAGCCGGGGCAGTTCTACGCTCCGCACAGTGTGGCCGTGGATTCCCGCGGCAACTTGTTCACGACCGAGACCTACGAGGGGAAACGCGTGCAGAAGTTCGTCTATCGAGGCCTTCGGTCGGTGGCCAGGGAACAGGGGGCTCCGTGGGCAAGATAGCTAGCGAGGCTGCGCCTCGGACCGGCGAGCAGGCAGGCTCCGCCTCGCCAGGGCAGTGTCTGCTTGCCCCGCGTTCCGCGGGGCGTAGAAACTTGACTCAATTGCTCAGGATTCAGGACGGTCAAGTTTCTAGAACCGGCGGCGCGGTCGCCGTCGTTGCCCTCGCGTTCGCGACGCTGCAAGCCGTGTCGTCGGCGCAGCGGGCCGCGCCGGCCGCCGCGGCGGCGCCCAGGGGCGAGTGGCGGACCTATGGATCCGACCTTGCCAACACGCGGTATTCGCCGCTGGACCAGATCAACGCGGCCAACTTCGGCAAGATGGAGGTGGCCTGGCGGTTCAAGACCGACAACCTGGGCCCGCGGCCCGAATACAACTTCCAATCCACGCCCTTGATGGTGGGCGGCGTGCTCTACACGACGGCCGGCTCGCGCCGCGCCGTGGTGGCCATCGACGCCGCCACCGGCGAGCAGTTGTGGGTGCACCGGCTGGAGGAGGGGATGCGCGGCGAAGAGGCGCCGCGGCGCCTGTCCGGACGCGGCCTGTCCTACTGGAGCGACGGCCGCGTGGCCCGCGTACTCTATGTGACGCCGGGCTACCAGATGGTGGCGCTGGACGCGAAGACGGGGCTGCGGGTCCCCTCGTTCGGGCGGGGCGGCATCGTGGACCTGAAGCTCGAGGACGACCAGGAGATGGACCCGGTGACGGGGGACATCGGGCTCCACGCGGCGCCCATCATCGTCAAGGACATCATCGTCATCGGGGCCGCCCACACCGAAGGCAGCCGTCCGGTCAGCCGTCGCAACGACAAGGGCTACGTGCGCGGCTACGACGTGCGCACCGGCAAGCGCGTGTGGATCTTTCACACCATGCCGCGACCCGGCGAGTACGGGTACGACACGTGGCAGCAGGGATCCGAGGAGTACACCGGCAACACCGGCGTCTGGGGCCAGATGAGTGCCGACGAGGAACTGGGCCTCGTCTATCTGCCGGTCGAGATGCCGACAGGCGATTACTACGGCGGCCATCGCCCCGGCGCTGGGCTCTTCGGCGAGAGCCTGGTGGCGGTCGACGCGAAGACCGGCAAGCGGAAGTGGCACTTCCAGTTCATCAAGCACGGGATCTGGGACTGGGACCTGCCGTGCGCGCCGATCCTCGCCGACGTCACGATCGATGGCCGGCTCCGGAAGATCGTGGCGCAGCCGACCAAGCAGGGCTGGTTGTACGTGTTCGACCGGGCGACCGGCGAGCCGATCTGGCCGTTCGAGGAGCGGACGGTCGAGCCGTCCGACGTGCCTGGAGAACAGGCGCACCCCACGCAACTCTTCGTCACCAAGCCGCCCGCCTACGAGCGGCAGGGCGTGTCGGTGGACGATCTCATCGACTTCACGCCGGAGCTCAAGGCCGAGGGCCTCAAATTGGCGTCGCGCTTCAAGCTGGGGCCGCTCTTCACGCCGCCGATCGTCAGCGACTGGAGCGGCAAGCTCGCCACGCTGATGCTGCCCAACGTCACGGGCGGCGCCAACTGGCAGGGCGGCGCCCTCGACCCCGAGACGGGGATGTTCTACATCTTCACCAACACCGGCGCTTCCGATCTCGGGCTGGTGCCGGGCGGCACGCAGTCCGACATGCGGTACATCCGTGGGCAGGCGTTGAACCCGGAGAACCCGAAGGCACCGCCGATTCCGCTCACGGTGCAGGGCCTGCCGCTGATCAAGCCGCCGTACGGCCGGATCACCGCCCTCGACCTGAAGAACGGCACGCTGGCCTGGCAGATCGCGCACGGCGAAACGCCCGACAACATCCGCAACCATCCCGCGCTCAAGGGCGTGACCATTCCTCGCACGGGCCGGCAGGGCCGGATCGGGACGCTCGTCACCAAGACGCTCGTCGTGGCGGGCGAGGGCGGGCTGTTCACGCTGCCGGACGGACGTCGCGGCGCGATGCTACGGGCCTACGACAAGGGGACGGGGCGCGAGGTGGGCTCGGTCTACATGCCAGCGCCGCAGAGCGGATCGCCGATGACCTACCTGCACCAGGGCCGGCAGTACATCGTGGTGGCGATCAGCACGCCTCCGAACATTCCCGGGGAGCTGATCGCGTTTCGATTGCCCGCGGAGTAAGAGCCCTACCTTCGTCCGATGACAAGATCGAGCCTGGCGGGGCAGGGTCGCCCCGTACGACGCGCCGTCGGCGCGGTGGTGCTGGCGGCGTTCGTGACCCTGCAGCCGGCGGGGCCGGCCGGCCAATCGCCGGAGCCCCGCTTCAACGGGCCGTCGTCGCAGACGCTACATCAGATCCTGAACGACTACTGGGAATGGCGGCTGGCGAACGAGCCAGAGCTGGCCACGCGGGTCGGGCGACGCGAGAACGACGCGCGCTGGCGGGATTGGTCCAAGGCGGCGCGCGACCGTGTGCGTAGCGCCCGGCAGGAGTACCTGCAGCGCGTGATGATCCTGACGCCGGGAACGCTGGACGCGACGGACTATCTGAGTGCGCTGCTGGTGGAATACGAGTTGCGGGCCGAACTGGCGGCCGAAACCGACCTGGGCCTGATTCGACTGGTGTCTCAGAGCGACGGCGCGCACAACGCCGTGTTTTCGACCATCGATCAGATGCCGTCCGTCACCCTGGCCGACTACGAGAACATCCTGGCGCGCCTGCGTGCGCTGCCGTCGTACGTGGACCAGGTGATCGCCTACGCGGACGAGCAGCTGGCCGAGGGACTGGCCCAGCCGGTCGTCGTGGTGGACCTGACGCTCGAGCAGGTGATCGCGCAGCGCACGGCCCGTCCGTGGGAGTCGCCCCTGCTGGCGGCATTCCTGCGCTTCCCGGACAATCTTTCCGCCGCCACCCAGCGCCGCCTGCGTGCCGAGGCGTTCGCGGTCTACGACGACCGGTTCGTGCCCAGTTGGTCGAAGCTCGAGACGTATCTGCGGAACCGCTATCGGCCTCGTGCCCGTACGCAAGTGGCCGTGTCGTCCCTTCCCGGGGGCCAGGACGCATACGCGCGCCTGGTGCGCTACTTCACCACCACGACGACATTGCCCGAAGCCATTCACGAGATCGGTCTCGAGGAGGTCGCGCGCATCGAGGGCGAGATGCGTGCGATTGCGGCCGAATACGGCTTCGCCGGTCCGGTGGCCGACTTCGAACGCGATCTGGCCGCGCGCCCAGGGATGCGGTTCGAGAGCGAAGACGAGATGGTGGCGTACGCCGAGAGCACGCTGGCAAGTCTCCGGCCGGCGCTGTCGAAGCTCTTCTCGCGGGTGCCCCGGGCAGAGGTGCGGGTACGGCCGATCCCGCCGGACCGCGCCGCATCGACGGCGTCGAGCTATACGGCCGGCACGGCGGATGGGTCGCGGCCCGCGTATTTCAACATGAACACCTACCGCCCGACCCAGCAGGTGAAGTACCGCACCGAGGCGCTGGTCCTGCACGAAACGGTGCCCGGCCACCACCTGCAGGTGGGCCTCGCGCGCGAGTTGCAGGGCCTGCCAACTTTCCGGACGGTGTTCTCCGCCGCCGCGTTCAGCGAGGGGTGGGGGTTGTACGCCGAGTCGCTCGGCGCGGCGCTGGGCACCGTGTACCGGGACCCCACCACGCGCTTCGGGCGGCTGGCCAGCGAACGGTTCAGGGCGGTGCGGCTGGTCGTCGATACCGGGATCCATGCGCGCGGCTGGTCGCGCGACCGGGCGCGCGAGTATTTCTCGCTGCACGTGCCCAGCGAATCGCTGGCCGAAGTGGACCGCTACATCGCCCGACCGGGCCAGGCGCTGGCCTACAAGATCGGCGAGCTGAAGATCCAGGAGCTGCGGCGCCGGGCCGAGCAGGCCCTGGGATCGCGCTTCGACATTCGCGCCTTCCACGACGCGGTGCTGCGAAACGGTAGCCTGCCCCTCGATCTGCTCGAGGAGCAGGTATCCGGCTACATCGCGGTGGCGCGGGCCAACTAGCGAAGCTCTGCCTCAAACCGTCGAGAGCTTCGCTCAGGCGCTTGTCTGGTTTCCAGTGTTCTTGAGAGCGATGACCGATCCGCGCGTGGAGCACTCGGCGTACAGAAACTGGAGCAGCTCTTCGAGGGCGTGGGTGTTGACCGAGTACCACAGAAACGTCCCCTCGCGGCGCACATGGATGACGCTCTCGCGCTTCAGGCGGTCGAGGTGATGAGACAACGTGGAAGCCGCGATGCCAAGGTCGTTTGCGATGTCGCCTGCCGCCAGGCCCTTGGGGTGAGCCGTCAGCAGCAGGCGAACGATCCGGAGGCGCGGTTCGGCCCCCATCGCGGCCAACATGTCGGCGTACCGGGCGACCAGATCGTCTTGGACGGCTGCCATAACGTGAAGATACTGTATTTCTAAAAATATGGAAATATTGAATCCTGGGTTATCCTCCCGAGGTCCGCTGTCGGCGTGGCTGCCAGATTCGGTGCCCTCTGAGACGGTCGGATCCTGACGAATTATTCAGGGAGTCTTCAGAAGCACTTGAACAGAAGGTCGGTTAGTATCCAAACAACACGGGGACCGAGGTTCTGTCAGGGAGGAACCAACGTATGAAGCGTTATCTGGTAGTTCTGGTAGTTGCGCTCGCGGCCCTTGTCGGCCAGCGCGCGTTTGCCCATCACTCGTTCGCGGCGACCTATCTCGAGGATCAGACCGTAACGATCGAGGGGGATCTGGTCCAGTTCCTATTCCGCAACCCGCACTCCTTCGTGCACGTCATGGTGAAGGAGAAGGACGGCGCGATGGTTCGTTACGCCGTTGAGTGGGGCGGCGCTGGTCAGCTTGGCGGCCAGGGCGTTACCAGAGAAACGTTGAAGCCTGGCGATCACGTGATCATCAGCGGTAGCCCGGGTCGTAACCCCGCGGATCACCGCGTCCGGATGGTGACGTTGCATCGGCCGAAGGACGGGTTCGGGTGGGGCCGTCGGCCGGGTGAAGTGGTCGACTAAGCACTCCTGACGTCGTGGTCAGAATTCGGGCGGCTGCGCGCGACGGCGTGCAGCCGCCCTTCGTATGTGGAGGCTCCCGATGACGGGGCGCGCATCCACGGGCCTCCTGCTCGCCGCCTTCGTATGGGTGGCCAGCCCGGCCGGGGCGCAGTGGGCAGCGTCGTGTACCCCCACCGGGAAGAAGCTGTTCGTCCGCGACGTCATGGCGGACCTCTACCTCTGGTCCAACCAGATCCCAGCCCTCGACCCCGCGCGATTCTCGTCTCCAGAGGCGTATCTGGAGGCCATTCGCTATTACCCGCTCGATTCCACCTTCAGCTACATCGCCGATCGCGCGACCACCGAGGCGTTCTTCACGGCCAGCCAGTATGCCGGCTTTGGGTTTTCGAACACGCTCGACGCGACCGGCGCCTTGCGGGTGCTTCAGGTCTATCCGGCCAGCCCGGCCGACGAGGCGGGACTCCTCCGAGGCGATCGCATCGTGGAGATCAACGGGCGCGCCGTGGACGAATGGCTGGCGGCCGGGGCACTGGGGACGGCGTACGGTCTATCGGAGGCAGGGGTCACGGGGGAATTAGTGGTGGTCCGAGGGGCGGATACGTTCCGTGCTGCCATGACGAAGCGTCCCGTGACGATTCCCACCGTGTCGCATACCACCGTCTTCGACCTGGACGGCCGGCGCGTGGGCTACGTGTTCTTCCGCAACTTCGTCGAACCTTCATTCGAGGCGCTGGACGCCGCGTTTGCGACGCTTCGGGCCGGCGGCGCGCGGGAACTGGTCCTGGACCTTCGCTACAACGGGGGCGGGCTGGTGGACGTGGCGCAGTTCCTCGGGAGCCTCATCGGCGGCGCGCGCACCCAAGGCCAGGTGTTCGCCGAGTACTTCCACAACGATCGCAACGCGTTCCGCAACGAGATCCTGCGGTTCGAGGCGCAGCCGGCGGCGTTGCAGTTCGAACGGCTGGTAGTCATCACCACGCAGGCATCGGCGTCGGCCAGCGAGCTCGTGATCAACGCCCTGCGCCCGTTCATCCCCGTCGTGATCGTGGGCGACCGCACCTACGGGAAGCCCGTCGGCCAGTACGCCATCCCGTTCTGCGACAAGATCCTGGCGCCCGTCTCCTTCCAGCTTCGCAACGCGAATGGGGAGGGCGACTTCTTCGATGGCCTGCCCCCGACGTGTCCCGCGCCCGACGACGTCGACGCGCAACTGGGGGATCCGGCCGAGGGTTCCCTGCGGGAAGCCTTGACCGTGATCGCCACGGGGGCGTGCAGCGCGCCGGCGTCGACGACGGCCCGCACCCAGCGCCAGCGTCAGGGGACCAGCGCCCCCAAGGCGACCGGCTGGGACGCCGTCCTGGGCGCCCAGTAGCGAGGCTTCGCCTCGATCGGCAGGCCTGGAAACCCTGGTCAGCGTGTGGGGATGGCGGCCGTCGCCGTGACGACCTGCTGCGCCGCGCCCGGTTCTTCGCCGCGGCTCTCGGTCCACGCAAAGACCAGCGTGGCGCCCACGCGTGCAATCCGCGGGATGCCGCTGACGTAGCGCCCATTCCCGCCCGCGAGTTGCTGCGCCGCCGACTTCGTACCGGACGGGTCCACGCGGCGCGCGCGCAGCCGCGCGCCGTCGTCGCCGAACTCGATCCAGGTCACCACGGCCGAGCCGTCGTCCAGCAGCACGACGCCGACGTGGCCCAGCGACGCCACGTCGTCCACACGCACGGCTTGACCGAAGGTGCGCCCGCGGTCGGCCGAGAACGCCACGAAGGCGTGGCCGTCGTCGCCGGGCGCCGACCACCAGGCCACCGCGACGCGGTCCCCGCTGGCGGCAACGGCAGGCCCGTTCACGGGACAGGAATCCAGCTTCCATCCATCGGCCTGAACCGCGACCGGTGCCGACCACCCCGGCGCGTCGAACCGCATCACGTGAATGTCGCGCACCTCGTCGGGGCTGCGGTCTCGAAAGGCCACGACGGGTCCGGTCGACGACACGGCGACGCTCGTGGGACAGCACTCGCACACGCGCGCGTTGAGGGGGGCCTCCTCGATCTGTTTGCCGGACGGGTCGAAGCGCGCCATGTGCAGCCCCATCTCGTCGGACCCCGGCCCCTTGGGCGTCGGCGCCATCGCCCGACCGTCCAGCCACACCAGGCCGAGCCCTCCACCTTGGGCCGAGGGCCACTCGAACATCGACACGAAGCCGTGCTGCGTGCTGGTGCCGTCGTGGTGCGGCGCGACCGGGCTGGACCACGTGCGCCCGTCGTCGCGCGAGGTCGCGAGCCGCACATCGTAGGCCTCGGTCGCCAGATCCACGGCCTTCAGCCACTGCGCGACGAGCGACCCATCCGCCAGCCGCAGCACGGACGGGACGTCCACCTCGCTCACGAACCAGTCGGTGCCGGACGACACGGTTTGTGGCGTCGTCCAGCTGCCGTCGGGCGATCGCTCGGCGAATCGCAGCGTGGCGGCGGCGTCGCGCATCTCGAGCCAGCTGAGCACGACGCCGCGCGGAGAGGGCATGAGATACGGCCCCATGCTGGCGGGCCCGGTGTCGATCGACCCTGCCGCGGGCGTCAAGGTCCAGGTTTGTGCGGCACCCTCGGGGGAGGGCGCGGAGCGGCCGCAGCCGACGGCGAGGAGAAGGGAGCACACGGCGGCGGCCGCGCAGAAACCCGGACGGGGAGCGCCAATCATGGGGACGAGCATATCGCGTGCTCCGGGGATTCGTCCCGCGCCGCTTCAGTCCAGGACCCCGAGGGGCATCGTCTCTTGCCGGTTGGCGGGCCGCGGCCGATAGGTGCCGCACATGCGGTCCCACCAGGAGAAGCTGAACCCGAAGTTCGTGTTCTGCTCGCCCACCTCCGTCGAGTGGTGCACGCGGTGCATGTCCGGAGTCACGAAGAGGACCTGCCACAGCCGGTCGAAACCGATGCGAACGTTCGAGTGGGAGAAGAGCGAACCCAGGCTGAGGATCAGTTCGAACGCCACGGCGGCCGCAGGCGACGCGCCAAGCAGCACGATGCACGCGCCTTTGTATCCGGTGGAGATTGCGATTTCCCCCGGGTGAAAGCGGATGCCGGTAGTGACGTCCATGGTCCGGTCGGCGTGGTGCAGCCGGTGAAGAGACCACAACGCCGGGACCGCGTGGAACAGCCGGTGCTGGGCGTAGACCAGGAAGTCGAGCGCCAGCACCGAGCCGGCAAACTCGACCACCTCCGGCATGTCGAGCAGGCGGGCGAGCCCGAATCCGCGCGCTTCGCCCCACAGGGCAAAGGTCACCCCCGATGCCGGGGCGATCAGCCGCACGACGACGGCATTGGCCGCCCCCAGCGACAGGTTGATGGGCCAGCGTCTCCGCCGGTCGGCGTCACCGCGCCGGGGGCGCCAGGCCTCCAGGCCGATCAAGCCGATGCAGAAGAGCAGGAAGGCCGCCAGTCGAAGGAGGCCTTCGGAGTCCGCGAGGTTCAGCATCTGGGTCGGCACAGGGCCGGATCTATACTAGGCCTGCATGTTGTCCAGGCTTCTTCTCGTGGTGGCAGTGGCCTCGGTGCTGGTGGTCTCGCGGTTGGGAGCGCAATCAACCGAGCCGCGTATCTGGCAGGGAGTGTATTCCGACGCGCAGGCGGCGCGGGGGCGAGACGGGTTCAACGCCTCCTGTTTGCGCTGTCATGCCGCCGACCTGAGTGGGACGACCGCGCCCGCCTTGAAAGGTGACCGGTTCCAGACCACGTTCGGCAACGAGCCCATCGACCGCCTGTTCCTGAAGATTCGGGACACGATGCCGCCGAACTTCGGTACGAGCCTCGACGACCAAGCAAAGCTCGACGTCGTCACGTATATCCTCCAGACCAACGGCTATCCCGCCGGCCCCGGTGAGTTGAAGCTGGCCAGCGAGGATCTGGCCACGGCGCAGATCCTCAAGAAGGGCGAGCAGGCCGTGGTGCAGAACTTTTCTTTGGTGCAGGCGGTGGGATGTCTGGCGCGCGGCGCTGACGACACGTGGATGCTGACGCGCAGCACCGACCCGATTTCCACGCGGGAGGATTCCCCCACACCGCAAGCGCTGGCCACGGCCGCCACTCGGCCGCTTGGGACGCGTACATTCCGCCTGTTGAGTGCCGTGCCGTTCAAGCCCGAGGCGCATATCGGGCACAAGATGGAAGCCCGGGGGCTGGTCCATGCCGATGGCACGAGCGCCCGACTGTCGGTGACGTCCCTGCAAATGGCCGCCGAGGCCTGCGGCTAACGCCGACGCCGACTCGCCGACCGAGTCGAGGCGCCGCCCCGCGAAGCGGGGCCAGCGACACGATGGACTGGCGACGCGCGGGCTCGCTAATTCATCGAGCAGGAGCCGGGCCCGCGTGGGCCTTGTCTGCTATCGGGCCTGAACCTGCAGCAGTATCGCCGGGTCGATCCGCGCGCCGGCCAACCGGACGCTCCAGTGCAGGTGAGGGCCGGTCACTCGTCCAGTGGCGCCCACGAGCCCGATGGGCCCAGAGGCGACAACATCCTGGCCCGTACCGACGTCGATGCGTGACAGGTGGGCGAAGACCGAGAAGAGCCCGAGGCCGTGGTCCAGGACGACCGTGTTGCCCGTGAGGAACAGCTCCTGCGCCAGCACCACTCGGCCGGCGTTGGGCGCGGTGATCGGCGTGCCCACCGCGCCGCGGTAGTCGATGCCCGCGTGCGGAGCGCGAGGCTGGCCGTTGAAGACGCTGCGGGTTCCGAAGTTGCTCGTGGCCAGGCCTCGTACCGGCGGTAGGAACGCCCCGGCCCAACGGCGCTCGGAGACGCCCGCGAGCAAGCCGGACAGGAGAGCCGCGTCGTCGCGCATCCGGGCCGCGTCCGACGCCGTCGGCTCGATGAAGCGGCTGTCCACCGTCAGCCGCCGCGTCGGGAACTGCCGCGCCCGCACGACCAGCGGCGTTGTGCGCGTGTTGGCTCGACCGTCGGACGTCGTCGCCGTCAGCGTGAGGGGATACTCGCCGGCGGCGCGCTCCACGTCCACGCCGAGCAGGCCCTCCCATCGGCCGGCCTCGACCCGGCCGAGGGGCACGGCGGCGTCGAAGAGCGTGGCCGTCACGTGCGTGACATCAGCCGGCGCCGTCACCGTGAGGCGCTGCACGCCCCCGGGCTGCGTCGGAGCCAGTGGGCTCGCGACCGGTTCGGTTCGGCCCTGAGGCTGGGCGCCGATCGGTGCCAGCGAGCCCAGGAGGCAAACGAGGCCGAGAACCCGGATCGACAGCGCGCGAGAAGACTTGTGTGCCAAATCCCTAGCCAAATGAATCAAGTTTTCTCCGCCCCGCCGGAGGCGGGGCAAGCAGACACTGCACTAGCGAGGCGGAGCCTCATCTCGCCCGGCGGAGCCTCGCTAGTATTATCGACGGTGCGCTTTGCTAACGTAATGCCCGTTTCGGAGTGCGCCGGCAACCGGCAGGTATACTGACCGGATGTCTCCATCCTCGAAAGCCGTGCAGATCGCCAACCCCCTGAGACGGAACGTCGCGATCATCGCGCACGTCGACCACGGCAAGACCACGCTGGTCGACGCGCTCCTGCGGCAGGGAGGCGCGTTCCGGGCCAATCAGCAGGTGGCCGACCGGGTGATGGACAACATCGACCTCGAACGCGAGCGCGGCATCACCATCATGGCCAAGAACCTGGCCGTGCACTACGGGGACGTGCTGATCAACATCGTCGACACCCCGGGTCACGCCGACTTCGGCGGGGAGGTGGAGCGCACCCTGTCGATGGTGGACGGCGTGATGCTGCTCGTGGACGCCTCCGAGGGACCGCTGCCGCAGACGCGGTTCGTGCTGCGCAAGGCGCTGGAGCGGGGTCTGCCGCCCATCGTCGTCCTGAACAAGATCGACCGCCCCGATGCCAGGGCGAAGGAAGTGCTGAACGAGGTCTACGACCTCTTCATCGACCTCGACGCCGACGAGGATCAGATCGAGTTTCCCGTGCTCTTCACCAATGCCCGGGAAGGGTACTCATCCACCGAGTTGGGCGTGCGGGGCGACGATCTACGTCCGCTGTTCGATGCCGTGGTGGCCCACGTGCCTCCGCCGCGCGGCGACGCCGCCGCGCCGCTCCAGATCCTGGTGGCGAACCTCGACTCCAGCGATTACCTGGGCCGCATCGCGATCGGACGGATCTTCAACGGCACCGTCAAGCTCAACGACCCGGTGGCCGTGATGAAGTTGGACGGGTCGATCGAGCGCACCAAGGTCACCAAGCTCTTCTCGTTCGACGGCCTGAAGCGCGCGGAAGTGAACCAGGCCTCGGCCGGGGACATCGTGTGCGTGGCCGGCATCGAAGGCATCACGATCGGGGAATCGATCTGCAACCTCGACCAGCCGGTGGCCATTCCGCCGATCGCGATCGACGAACCGACCGTCTCGATGATCTTCGGCGTCAACACGTCGCCGATGGCTGGCCGGGACGGCCAGTACGTGACGTCGCGCAACATCCGGGACCGCCTGACGAAAGAACTGCTCGGCAATGTCTCCCTGCGGATCGAGGACACCGAAACGCCGGAGCAGATTCGCGTCGTCGGTCGGGGCGAGTTGCAGCTGTCAATCCTGATCGAGATGATGCGGCGAGAGGGGTTCGAATTGCAGGTGTCGCGGCCCGACATCGTCACCAAGGAGATGGACGGCGTGCGCATGGAGCCGGTAGAGGATCTGGTGATCGACGTGCCGGAGGACTTCCAGGGCGTCGTGATCGCGATGGCTGGGACCCGCCGTGGGGTGCCCACGAAGATGGTGAACCACGGCAGCGGCCGCGTACGCCTGGAGTTCCGGATCCCGACGCGCGGCCTGATCGGCTTCAGGTCCCAGTTCCTCACGGACACGAAGGGCACCGGCATCATGAACCACCTGTTCGCCGGCTGGGAACCATGGCACGGCGGGATACCTGCCCGGGCCACCGGCGCGCTCGTGGCCGACCGCGCGGGTGTGGCGACGGCCTATGCGATCTACAACCTGCAGGAGCGGGGCGAGATCGTGATCGAGCCCGGGACCACGGTGTACGAGGGGATGGTGATCGGCGAGAATGCCCGTGCCAACGACATGGACGTGAACGTCACCAAGGAAAAGAAGCAGACGAACATGCGGGCGTCCAGTGCCGACGAAGCCATTCGCTTGATTCCGCCGCGGCGCCTGAGCCTCGAGCAGGCCGTCGAGTTCATCAACGACGACGAGCTGGTGGAGGTGACGCCCAAGAGCATCCGTCTCCGCAAGCGCATCCTGGCGTCGAACCAGCGGCCGAAGAAGGGCGAAGCCTGAGGGATTGGCGAGCGTCGTGTCGGGCGCAGCCGGCATAGCGCGTCAGCCGGCCGACGCCGACAGCGTCAAATCGTCGACGGTGGCCGTCCGCGTTCCGCGCCAGTTCGTGCAATCCCCGGCGATTACGCGCTGAGCCAAGCTCCGCAGAAGCGGTCAGTAATAGGAACGCCCCTTGCAGCTGTGTCACCACCTGTATACTGTCCGCCTTTTGAAGGCGTAGGAGGTCTGGCGTGCTCCTGGGTGCAATGTCTTTCTTCTCGAACGATTTGGCGATCGATCTCGGCACGGCGAACACCTGTGTCTTTGCCCGCGGACAAGGCATCGTGTTGAACGAGCCGTCGATCGTGGCGGTGAACACCGTGAGCGACCAGATCGAGGCCGTGGGTACCGAGGCCAAGGAGATGCTGGGCCGCACGCCGGGCAGCATCACCGCCATCCGCCCGATGCGAGACGGCGTCATCGCCGACTTCGACGCGGCGGAGAAGATGCTCGGCTACTTCATCAAGAAGGTGCACCGCCGTCGAAGCTTCGTCCGGCCGCGCGTCGTGATAGGCGTGCCGTCGGAGATCACCCAGGTCGAACGGCGGGCCGTGAAGGAAAGCGCCTACCGCGCCAAGGCCAGCGAGGTCCACCTGATCGAGGAGGGCATGGCCGCGGCCATCGGCGCGGGGCTGCCGATCACCGAGGCGTCCGGCAGCATGATCGTCGACATCGGCGGCGGCACGACCGACATCGCCGTCATCTCCCTGGCCGGGATCGTCTACAGCCGATCCGTGCGCGTGGCGGGCAACGCCATGGACGAAGCCATCATCACCTACGTGCGCCGCGAGCACGACCTGCTCATCGGAGAGCGCACGGCGGAGCGGATCAAGATCGAGCTGGGCTCGGCGGCGCCGCTCGTCGAACGACGTGAGATGGAGGTCAAAGGCCGCCACATGCTCGAAGGCAGGCCGACCACCGTCACGCTGCACGACGGCCAGATCCGCGATGCGCTCAGCGAACCGATCCGGCTCATCGTGCAGGCCGTGCGCGACGCGCTGGAACGGATTCCGCCGGAGCTGTCGTCGGACGTGTACGACCGCGGCATCGTGCTGAGCGGCGGCGGTGCGATGCTGCACAACCTGGATCAGCGCCTGCGCAAGGAAACCGGCCTGCCGGTGGCCGTCGCGGAAGACCCGCTCTCCTCGGTGGTGCTGGGTGCCGGGCAGATGCTGTCCGACTTCGCCCTGCTCCGGAAGCTGTCGATCGACTAGCGTGCGGAGGCCGGGCCTGCCAGGCCCGGCCAGATCCAGACGGTCAGATCCAGTCGGGTGGGGGTTGGATGTCCGTTTCCGGGCGCCGGCCGGCGTCCGCTCTTCCACTTCCCGCCAGTCGGCTGTTCGCGCGCACGGTCATGTCGGCGTCGCACGTGATCTGGCAGGACAGGCGCACACCGGTCAGGCCCTTCTCGTCCATCTTGGCTCGCTCGGCGCGCGTCATGCGGACGGGCTCCCCGCTGACGAACTCCACCCGGCAGGTGGCGCACCGGGCGTTTCCGCCGCAGGCGTGCAGGATGTCCACGCCGGTGTCTTCGATGGCGTTGACGAGGCGCGAGCCGGAAGCGACGCTCACGGTGGGGAAGCCTTCGACGGTCAGATTGGGCATCGCGCTATGTTAACGTATCGAGTCGATGACACCAGAGATCACGCGACCCTCGCACCTGTGGAAGCCGCTGACCGAGGACCGCAAGCGGCTGGCCGCCGACGCGTTCTGGCGGGACGCCGACGCCAGCCTCGAACACGCCGAGGTGATTGCCTCGATCGCCCAGCGTCTGAAGTTTCGGGCGAAGTCGGTGATGGCGCTGCCGCTCGATAAGAAAGTTCGGTATCTCAGCTCGATGCCGGTCTCCGAGCTGGTGGCGGCGCGGCTGCTCATCGCGTATCACCTGACGCACCAGCGCCCGATGATGGGCAGTTTCCTGAGTGCGCTGGGCATCGCGCACGAGGACGGCGTCATCGCCGAGGACGAGACCCCGACCCCCACCAAGGAGCAGTTGCTCGCGGCGGCGGCCACGATCGGCGAAACCTACCCGGCCGAGGATGTCGCGCTGTATCTCTCCACGCTCCTCTGGCAGGATGCTGAGACGTGGGGGGGCTTGTCGGAGGCGTCCCAGCGCCAGGTGCAACCCGCGTCGGCCTAGCAGCCATGTTCGAGTGGGTGACAAGCGCTGAAGGCTGGATTGCGCTCTTCACGCTGACGGTGCTCGAGATCGTCCTGGGCATCGACAACATCGTCTTCATCTCGATCCTCGCGGGGAAGCTGCCGAAGGCGCAGCGGGAGCGTGCCAGGCAGTGGGGCTTGTCCCTGGCCATGATTACCAGGCTGTTGCTGCTGCTGGCCATCACGTGGGTCATGGGGCTGACAGCCACCCTGCTGACGTTCCGGCACTACGAGATCTCGGGCCGCGACATCATCCTGCTCGTCGGAGGGCTCTTCCTGATCGCGAAGAGCACCCACGAGATCCACGAGAAGCTCGAGGGGCCTGGAGAGGCAGCGGTGGGGCGTGCGGCCGTGTCATTCTCCAGTGTCATCACCCAGATTCTGCTGCTGGACGTCGTGTTCTCGCTCGACTCCGTGATCACCGCGGTTGGGATGGCCGAGCACGTGTCGATCATGATGCTGGCCGTCATCATCGCGGTCGGCGTGATGCTGCTGTCGTCGCGGGCGATTGGGGACTTCGTGGAGCGCCATCCGACGGTGAAGATGCTGGCGTTGTCCTTCCTGCTCCTTATCGGGGTCTCGCTCATCGGGGAGGGACTCGACCAGCACATCCCGAAGGGGTACATCTACTTCGCGATGGGGTTTTCCGTGTTCGTCGAGATGATCAACCTTCGCGTGCGGTCCAAGGGCGATCCCGTGCAGTTGCACCAGAAATATACGGACTAGTGAAGCTCTGCCTCAAACCGTCCAGAGACGAGGCCGGCGATCCAGGCAACCACTGTGTCGCCGAGGCCATCCAGCACCTGACGGGCCGGTGTGCCGCGCACCGCGAAGGAGTGATCACCCCCTTCGATGCTGACGATCGTGACCGGCCCAGGCGTGGTTGCTGTCGCGTCACGGATGTCCGCCGGCGCACCGAACGCGTCGCGCGTGCCCTGCACGACTAGCAAGGGTTGATGCACGAGCGCCAGGTGGGCGCCGCGGTCGCGGACCGTGCGGCCAGGGGGGCGCAGGGGATAGCCCAGCGCGATGATCCCGGCCAGGCCCGCCGTGCCACGCGCGCCCAGGTGCGTCGCGATGCGACCGCCCATTGACTTGCCGCCCACGAAGAGACGCCCGCGCCCTCGGGCCTCGCCATGCGCCCTGGCCCACGACACCACGTGCTCGAAGCACGCTTCGAGCGCGGGCTGCCGGTCCGGCAGCTTGCGGCGATCGTGGACGTAGGGAAAGTCGAACGTCGCCACGTCGACACCCCGGGCCGCGACCGCCTGGGCCACGCCGACCATGAATGGATGATGCTGGCCAGCTCCAGCGCCGTGCGCCAGCACCACCAGGGCATCGCCCGCCGCCGGATCGGCGCACTGGTAGTAGGTGGAGGTGGTCGGCGTCGCTCCCGGAACGGATGAGGAGGCCGAAGACACCGCGCCCGGCGATGGTCCCGACATTGCGTGGTTACGGTTCCTGCAACGCCGCCAGGAACGCCCGGATGCGATCGGCGTTGGCGCCGATATCGCCGCGGCCCACCCGCGACACGCTGCGAAGGTCCACACGCGTCCCGGTGCCCCACGGCGTGATGCGCACCGCCACGTCGTCCACGAAGCCGAACCAGCGCGAGGTGTCGGTGGCCTCGATGAGACCCCCACGCTCGTCCACGCTCACGATCTCCCAACCGAGTCGCTCCGCCGTGGCGCGGGCGCGCGCCAGCACCTGCCAGGACGGCTCGGCCAGCGTCAGTGGCGCGAGATCTGGATAGCCCTCACGCTGTTGCTGCGTGACCTCCGCGCCGCGGTCCAGCCCATTCGGCGATCCGTCGCGAAGGGCGATGGCCTTGACGAATGCCGGCGGGTTCTCGAGGTCCGTGGAGATGTCGTGAATGAGGGGAAGGCGCTGCGCCCGCCGCTGCCAGGACCACGGAATGATCGTGGCGACGAGCCCGCCGACGACGCCGAGCACCGCGACCCCAGCCGCCAGTCGAGCCCCCTTCTTCGTGTGCCACGCCGCCACGCCCAATCCCACGGCGACGGCGGCCAGGCCAACGTAGGCGGCAAATCGCAGAAGGGTGAAGGCCATTCCCAGCGGGAGACCGATGCGGTACATCGGGCCGGCCAGGGCCAGCACGAAGAGGCCCAGCAGGCCCAGCCCGACGGCCGCAAGAGACGCGCGCATGCGGCGATTGTAAGCCTGGAGCGCATCCCGGGGTCGAGACGTCGCGACAGGACGCGTACACTGGCGACGTGCGGCTTTCCGAGTTGGGGTGGACCGAGGATCGCGCGCGGCAGTTCGAGGCCGCGACGCGCGACAAGCCGGACCTGTATCCCGGACGCGTGGGCGTCGCGTTCAACCACATGTATCGCTGTTACGTGGAGGGGGCCGAGTGGGACGCCGTGGTGGCTGGCCGTCTCAAGCACCGCGCGTCGCGGCAGTCGGAGCTGCCGGTCGTGGGCGACTGGGTGGTGATGCGCCGCCGCGGGGACGAGGTGCGGGCCGCGATCACCGAGGTGCTGCCGCGCGTGGGCTCCTTCTCGAGGAAGGAGGCCGGAGAGACGACCGACGAGCAGGTGGTGGCCGCGAACATCGACGTGGTGTTCGTCGTCACGGCGCTTGACGCCGACTTCAGCCCCCGGCGGATCGAGCGATACCTGCTGCTGACGCGTGAAGGCGGCGCGAGGCCAGTGGTCCTGCTGACCAAGCCGGACCTCTGTGCCGACCTGCCGCAGGCGATGGCTGCCGTGGCCGTGGTGGCCGGCGCGACACCCGTGCACGTCGTGGGCCCGCGCACCGGGACGGGCATGGCTCAGTTGGCGGAGTACCTCGCACCTGGCATTACGTGCGCGCTTCTGGGGTCGTCGGGCGTGGGCAAGAGCACGATCGTCAACTGGCTGGTGGGTCGAGACGTGCAGCGGACGCAGGAGGTGCGGGCGAGCGACGCGAAGGGTCGCCATACGACGACGCACCGCGAGTTGGTGCCGATCCCGGGCGGAGGTGTGCTGGTGGATACGCCCGGCATGCGGGAGATTCAGCTGTGGGAGGCTCGCGAGGCCGTGGAGCAGACGTTCGAGGACGTCGAATCCCTGGCCCCCGGCTGCCGTTTCGGCAACTGTCGCCATCGCGATGAGCCGCGGTGCGCGGTGAAATCGGCCGTGGAGACGGGCGCGCTGGCGGCGGAGCGCCTGGCCAGCTACCTTGCTCTCCAAGACGAGATGGACGCCTTGTCGGCGCGCCAGGACGTGCGTGCGCGGCTCGAAGACAAGCGCCTCGCGAAGGTGGCGGGCAAGGCTCTGACGCAGCGCCTACGGCAGAAAGGCCGGTAGCGGCAGGAACGGCGTCGAGGCTGGCCGTGCGTATTCGAGGGTCGGAGGAATGGGCCGGGCTTCGGCCGCGGGCTGCACGGCGACATGCGGAATGCCGGGCAGGTCCGGCGGCGGCGCATCGATCCAGTCGACCAGTGGGGCGAACACCAGGAACACGCCAACGCCCAGGAGTGACACGAGAAACATCCAGCGCCATCGCTTCCGTGGGCGAGGCGGTTCCGGCACCGGATCCGCCGGCAGCAGGTCGAGCGCGCGGGCGCCCCTGCGGATGGCGTCTGTGCCCACATCGTGGACCCGGTCCCGAGCGCTCAGCACCAGCGCGCGGTCGCAGAGCTGATTCACGACACGCGGCACGCCCCCGCTCAGCAGGTGGATCTCGTCGATGGCGTCGCCGTCGAAGGAGACGGCCGTAGTGCCACGCGCCACGCTGACGCGGTGGGCGATGTAGGCTTCGGTCTCCGGCCGCGACAGCGGTGTCAGCCGCGCGCGAACCGACACACGCCCACCAAACGGCTGCAGGTCCGGTGTTTCCAGCGCGGCCAGGAGCGGCGGTTCACCCAGCAGCACCACCTGGAGCGCACGGCGTCCGGCCTCGTCCATCGCGGCAATGCGGCGCACGTGGTCCAGGACGTCGGGGGGCAGGTGCTGCGCTTCGTCGAGAATCAGCACGCCGTGTCCCCCGATCGACGCGACCGACGAGAGAAAGGCCCGCAGCGTTCCAACCAGCTCGTCTCGCGTCGCCGCCGATGCGCGCCCGCTGCGAACGTCGTCCTTCGACATCACGCCGAAGTCCAGGAGCACTTCGCGCACCAGCTCGTCGATCGAGAGGAATGGATTGAGGATGAGGGACCCGAACGACGCGCGATCCAGGGTGGCGACGAGCGTGCGCGCGATCGTGGTCTTGCCGGTCCCGGCTTCACCGGTCAGCACCGCGAATCCGTCGCGTGCGGCGACGGTGTGCCGCAGTCGATTCAATGCCTCGTCGTGCGTAGGGCTGAGGTAGAGGAACTGCGGATCGGGTGCGGGCGTGAACGGGGAGTGCGCAAAGCCGTAGTAGTCCTCGTAGGTCTGTGCACCGGTCGCGGCCGCACGCCCCGAGGCCGACTCGCTCACGATCGGGACTATAACAGGGCTGTTCGAGCTCTCCGATTTACGTCAGACGGGGCGGACCCTATAATTCGCGGATGATCCTGCCGTTGCTCCTTCTTGCGCTGGCTGGCGCCGGCGTCGATCAGGGTCGTGCCACTCCGCCACGGCCCGCCCCCACCCGGCCCGCCCCGCGCCCGGCCGCACCGCCTCGCGACCCCTTCTTCGTATCCGCCCTGGCCCCTGCTGAGGTTCAGAACAAGCAGGCGGTGATGGAGACGTCGATGGGCATCATCGTGATCGATCTCCTCGTGGACGCGGCGCCCAACCACGTCGCGCACTTCATCACCCGCGCGCGCGAGGGCGCGTACGACGGCACCACGTTCCACCGCGTCATCTCCATGGGCATCATTCAGGGAGGCGATCCGCTGTCGAAGGACCCGACGCAAGCGGCGAAGTATGGCACCGGAGGCCTGGGCGTGCTGCGCTTCGAGGACAACCCACAGAAGCACACGCGCGGCGCGGTGTCGGCCGTGCTCGTGCCCGGGCGTCGCGACAGCGGCGGGTCGCAGTTCTTCATCAGCGTCAGCGAACAGGCCGCGCTCGATGGTCAGTACACCGTCTTCGGCCGGCTGGCGGAGGGCCTGGGCGTGGCGCAGAAGATCTCGACGGTGGCCGCCGAGGCCACCGTGCCGCGCGAGCGGGTGGAGATTCGGCGGGTCACGATTCGCGAGAAGCCCGCCCCGATCCCGGAGCCGTTCGTCGATGCCACGGTGGCCGAGATGTCCGCCAAGCGCGTCGTGCTGGAAACCAGCCTGGGTCCCGTGACGATCGAGGTCTACCCGGACAGGGCCCCGAATCACGTCCGGCAGTTCCTGCGCCTGGCCGCGGCCGGCGTGTACGACGGCACCGCGTTCCACCGCGTGGTGAAGGGCTTCGTGATTCAAGGCGGACACATGCCCACGCGCCGCGAGGTCCCCGACGAGCGACAGGAGACCTACATCCGGACGCTGCAGCCCGAGTTCACGGAGACGCCGCACGACCGCGGCATCGTGTCGATGGCGCGAGGCGACGACCCGGCCAGCGCCACGAGCTCGTTCTTCATCGTGCTGGCTCGAACACCTGCCCTGGACAATCGCTACACCGTCTTCGGGCGGGTGGTGGCCGGGTTGGACACGATCGAACGCATCGAGGCGCAGCCCGTGGAGGGCGAGACGCCGGCGACGCGGGTCGAGGTGACGGAGGCCCGCGTGGAGTAGAGGGCCGCGTCAATGCCCAATGCTCAATGCAGAATGCCCAACTAGGACGCGGGGCGCGTCCGGTGCACGGCGGTCACCACGCCAACCAGAAAGTCCAAGGTCGCGACGTCGCCCGCCTGGAGCCCCGGGGCCATGGCCTCGGGCCCGACCCGCGCCACGTGCGGCGATTCGCTGGCGTCGTCCGTGAACACGTAGTGCACGTCGTAAGACAGCTGCCCGTGGATGCTGATCGGCTGAATACGCTGGAGAACGGCGTCCCGCGACCCTTTGAGCATTGCCCCATTATGCCCCTTCGCGATCGAACCTCGACCAGGCCGGCGGGCGGATCTTCTTGGCATTGAGCCTTGGGCCTTGGGCCTTGGGCATTGATCGTCTCCTCATTCCCCAAACGGCAGCCAGTTGGGGTCGAGCGGCGGCTCCCTCGGTCCGAGGCCGTGCGCGCTCACACCCAGCAGCCGCACCGCGCGGGTGTGCGCGTCGGTCTTCTCCAGGAGGGCGACGGCCCGCTGCGCGATGTCCTCGTGTGACTGGACCGGTGCGCCCGTCGCGCTACGCGTCACGGTCGTAAAGTCGTCGTAGCGAACCTTGATCGTCACGGTTCTCGTCCAGACGCCGTGACGCACCAGCCAGTCGGCCACGCCGCTCGCCAGATCGACAAGTACTTGTCGCATCCGCGCCACGTCCGTCAGGTCCTCGGCGAAGGTGCGTTCGCTGCCCGCCGACTTCCGTTCGCGCGACTCGACGACGGGCCGAGGGTCGATGCCGTGCGCCAGTTGGCGGATCCAATCGGCGTGGGACCCGACCGCCGACCGCAGTTGGTCCATGTCGGCGCGGCGCACGTCCACCAGCTTGGCGATGCCGCAGGCGCGGAGCTTGCGCGCGGTGACGGGGCCCACGCCCCAGAGGGCGTCCACATCGAGTGCCTGAAGGAACTGCTCGACGCGCCCCGGCGCGATGACCGTCAGGCCGTCGGGCTTCTGCCAACCAGATGCGATCTTCGCCAGGAACTTGTTCGGCGCCACGCCGGCCGACGCGGTGAGCTGGGTGCGGCCGAGGATCTCCTGCTTCAGGCGCCGCGCCACGCGCATCCCGAGCGCTTCCTGCCACGTGTTCTCGGTCACGTCCAAGTAGGCTTCGTCGAGGGAGAGCGGCTCCACCAGAGGCGTCACCTCGCGAAAGAGGTCGAACACCTGATTCGACACGTCGCGGTAGCGCGTGAAGTTGGGGCGCACGACGACCAGCGACGGGCAGAGCCGCATCGCCCGCGCCATGGGCATGGCCGATCGGACGCCGAAGGCGCGGGCCTCGTAACTGGCCGCCGCGACGACGCCTCTTCCCTCGGGGCGTCCACCGACCGCCACGGGTTGGCCGCGCAACTCGGGGTTGTCGCGCTGCTCGACCGACGCGTAGAACGCGTCCATGTCGATGTGCAGGATGCGCCGGATGTCTGGGCCCGGAGCGGCCTCAGCGTCCTGTTGCTCCGAAGCCACCGCGGCTCTCCCGGCCCATCTCGGCCACCTCTACCCACTCCACGCGGGGGGCCGGCAGCACGATGCCCTGCGCCAGGCGATCGCCGCGGCGGATGAAGACCTCTTCCTGAGTTACGTTCAGGACCTGGATGCGCACTTCGTCGTCGGGACCGGCATAGTCCGGGTCCACCACACCCACCCCGTTGGCCACCATCAATCCCCGTTTGAGCGGAGTGCTACTTCGAGCGAAAATAGCCAGGAAGTAGCCGGGCGGCACCTCGATGACGAGGCCCGTCGGCACCAGCACGATCTGGCCGGGCATCACGCGCAGATCCGCGGAGGCCGCCAGGTCGAAGCCCGCTGCGTCCGCTGTGCCATAAGCGGGGAGGGGAACTGTGGAATCGAGCCGTTTCAACCGGAGCTGCATCGCCTCAGCATACTCAAGGGGGGCACTCCGCCGCGTGCTCGCCGTAATCGTGTGGACGCTCGCGCTTGCCGCGCCCAGCCCGGCGCAGGATCTCAACGCCCCGCTGCCGCTCGATCCCACCATCACGACCGGTCGACTGCCGAACGGCCTCGTGTACTTCATCCGCCGGAACATCAGGCCAGGCAACCGCGTGCTGTTGCGCCTGGCCGTTCAAGCGGGCTCCAACGACGAGGCGGACGACCAGCGGGGCCTGGCGCACATGCTGGAGCACATGGCGTTCAACGGCAGCGCCCGCTTCAAGCCGGGCGAGCTGGTCAAGTATCTGGAATCGATCGGTGCCCGGTTCGGCCCGCACGTCAACGCCTACACGAGCTACGACGAGACCGTGTACATGCTGGACGTGCCCACCGACCGGCAGGGCGCCGTGCGTCGCGGCTTCGACGCCCTCAGCGACTTCGCCGGCGGGATCACGATGGATCCGGTGGAGGTGAACAAGGAGCGGGGCGTCGTCATCGAGGAATGGCGCGGTCGGCTGGGGGCGGGCACGCGGATGCAACAGCCGCAGATCGAGGGACTCTTCGGGCCCACGTCGCGCTACGCCCAGCGGCTGCCGATTGGCACGCCGGAAAGCCTTCGCGCCTTCACGGTGAACCGGCTGCGCGACTTCTACCGGACGCACTACCGCGCCAACCGCATGGCCGTCGTCGTCGTGGGCGACATCAACCCGGCGGAGATCGAGCAGCTGGTGCGCGAGCAGTTCCGGGGAATCGCCGGTGGCACTGGCGCGCGCCCGATCTATCCGATCCCGCCGCACCAGGAGACGCGGTTCGTCACCGTCTCCGACCCGGAGGCACAAGGCTCCTCGGTGTCGCTGATTCACAAGCGACCGGGACGACCCCTCCTGTCGATTGCCGACTACCGGCGGTCGCTGGTCGGCGCGATGATGGCGCAGATGATGAACGCGCGGTTCGGCGAGATGGCGCGGCAGCCGACCGCACCGTTTCTGGGCGCCTCGGTCGGGGACCAGTCGATCGGACGGGGCACGCAGGCCCTCGGTGTGTCGGCACGCGTCAACGACGGGCGCGTGGCCCCGGGGCTGAGCGCGCTGGCCGAGGAAGTGTCTCGCGTGCGGCAGTTCGGCTTCGGCGACGCGGAGCTGGACCGGGCGCGACGCTCGTCGCTCGCCCAGTACGAGCGGCTGTTCAACGAACGCAACAACGCCCAGAGCGGCGCGCTGGCCGCGGAGCTGCTCCGGCACTACTTGAGCCAGGAAGCGGTGCCGGGCATCGAGCGCGAGCTCCCCTTGGCGCGCCAGTTGCTCCAGACGATCACCCGTCAGGAGGTGTCCGGCTACGCACGCGAGGTGCTGGGCGACGGGAACAGGGTGGTGGTGTCGTCGACGCCTCAGAAGGCGGGACTGGCGCCGGTCACGCAGGCCGCGCTCAGCAGCGCCTTGGCGACGGGCCTTGCGGCGACGGTCACCGCGTTGCGCGATGAGGCGTCCGTGCAGGAGCTGATGGCGCGCCCGCCCAGCGGGGGCACGATTCGGGCTCGCCGCGAGATCCCGGAGATTGGCGTCACCGTGCTGACCCTCTCGAACGGCGTCGAAGTGTTCCTGAAGCCCACGGAGTTTCGGGCGGATCAGATCATCTTCACGTCCTACGCCAAGGGCGGCGCATCGGTGGCTCCGGAGGATCAGTATCTGAACGCCTCGCTCAGTACGTCGCTGGTGAGCCTGGCCGGAATGGGCGGTTTCTCCCCCGTCGAGCTGAACAAGATCCTGGCCGGGAGGATTGGGACCGCCGGGGCCTACGTGGGCTCCTATCTCCACGGCGTCAACGGGTCCAGCACACCGAAGGACTTCGAGACCGCCCTGCAGATGACGTTCCTGGCATTCACCGCCCCGAATCGGGACAACGCGGCGCTGGACCTGATGAAGCGCCGGTTGGAGGCCAACCTCGTCAACCAGGGCCAGAGCCCGGGCGCGGTCTTCGGCGAGCGGTTGCGTTTCGTGAATACGAACGGCCACTATTCGGCGCGAACGGTAAAGGTGCCGGACCTGGCCACGCTGGACGCGGGGCGGATGTTTGATTTCTACACCGCGCGATTCGGCAACGCGGCCGACTTCACCTTCTTCTTCGTCGGGTCGTTCAAGGTGGACGAAGTGGCGCCACTCCTGGCGACCTACTTGGGGGCGCTTCCGTCGAAGGGGACGGCCGACAGCCGGTCCCGCGACATGCGGGTGACGTTCCCGAACGCGGTCACGAGGGAGGTGGTGCGCAAGGGGCAGGAGCCGAGGGCGCAGACGGTGTTGACCTACTTCGCCGACACCGGCCTCGATGAGCTCGAGAGCCACCGCGCCGAGGCCGCGGCCGAGGTGCTGGAGAACCGGCTCCGTGAGGTCCTGCGCGAGCAGCTCGGGGGCACCTACTCCGTCAGCGTAGGCTATTCGAACACCGCGCCGCAGCCGGGCTATGGTGCCATCCAGGTCCAGTTCGGCAGCTCGCCCGAGAACGTGGACAAGTTGGTGGCCGCGGTGCTGAGCGAGGCGGACCGTCTGCGCCGCGACGGGCCGACGGCGGTCGAGGTTCGCAACCTCAAGGAAGCCGAGCGGAACGACCTGGCCGCGGCCGTCACGCAGAACCCGTTCTGGCTGAACGCGCTCCAATCCGCCCACGTGCTGGGCCGGGACCCGCGCCTGATTCCCCGGCGCCGCGAGCGGACGGACTTGCTGACCGAGCAGAACATCCAGGAGGCCGCGCAGAAATACCTGCCGGCCGCCCGTTACACGCTGCTGACGTTGTTGCCTGAGACGCCGGCCCAGTAGCCGCTATACTCGGAGTTTCGCGTCTCCGAGTTTCGCGCAATGCAATACATCTACACGATGAAGGGTCTCGGGCGGGTCCATCCGCCCGACGCGGTCGTCCTCCGCGACATCTGGCTGTCGTTCCTGCCCGGCGCCAAGATCGGCGTCTTGGGGCTGAACGGCTCGGGCAAGAGCTCGCTCCTGAAGATCATGGCCGGCGTCGACACCGGCTTCACGGGGGAGGCGTTTGCCGCCGAAGGCGTCAGCGTCGGCTTCCTGCAGCAGGAGCCCCAGCTGGACCCGGCCAAGACCGTCAAAGGCAACGTCGAGGAGGGTGTGGCCGAGATCAAGGCCCTGCTCGACCGGTTCGACGAGGTCAACATGAAGCTGGGCGAGGACCTCTCGCCCGAGGCGATGGACAAGGTGATGGAGGAGCAGGGGCGCCTCCAGGACCGGATCGACGCCGCCAACGCGTGGGACATCGACGCCCAGCTCGAGCTGGCCATGGACGCCCTGCGGTGCCCACCGCCCGACTCGGACGTCACGACCTTGTCGGGCGGCGAACGACGTCGCGTCGCGCTCTGTCGGTTGCTTCTCAAGTCCCCCGACCTGCTCCTGCTGGACGAGCCCACCAACCACCTCGATGCGGAATCGGTCGCCTGGCTCGAGCGGTTCCTGAAGGACTACAAGGGCACCGTCGTGGCCGTGACCCACGACCGCTACTTCCTGGACAACGCGGCGGAGTGGATCCTCGAGCTCGATCGCGGGGCCGGCATTCCCTGGAAGGGCAACTACTCGTCCTGGCTGGAACAGAAGCAGGAGCGCATGGCCCAGGAGGAACGGTCGGAGTCCAAGCGCCAGAAGACGCTGCAGCGGGAGCTGGATTGGATCCGGATGGCGCCTCGCGCGCGCCAGGCCAAGGGCAAGGCCAGGTTGAACGCCTATGAGGCCCTCCTCAACGAGGACACGGCGCAGAAGCTGGATCAGGTCGAGATTTACATCCCGCCGGGTCCGAGGCTTGGCGCCGTAGTGGTGGAGGCTCGGGGCCTTCGAAAGGCCTACGGCGATCAGCTGCTGTTCGACGATCTGAACTTCACGCTGCCGCCCGGGGGCATCGTGGGCGTCATCGGTCCGAACGGGGCCGGCAAGACCACGCTCTTTCGAATGATCACCGGCCAGGAGCAGCCTGATGCCGGCACGCTGCGGCTGGGCGAGACCGTGGCGCTGGGGTACGTCGATCAAAGTCGGGATTCGCTGAGCGCCGAGAAGTCGGTGTTCGAGGAGATCACCGGGGGCGAGGACGAGATCATCGTCGGCAAGCGGCCGGTGGCGTCGCGCGCCTTCGTGTCGTGGTTCAACTTCAAGGGCGCGCAGCAGCAGCGGAAGGTGGGGACCTTGTCGGGCGGGGAACGCAACCGCGTTCACCTGGCCAAGCTCCTGCAGCGCGGATCGAACCTGCTGCTCCTGGACGAGCCCACCAACGATCTGGACGTCGACACGCTGCGGGCGCTCGAAGAGGCGCTCGTGAACTACGCCGGCTGCGCCGTCGTCATCAGCCACGACCGCTGGTTTCTGGACCGCATTGCCACGCACATGCTGGCGTTCGAGGGCGAGAGCCGGGTGGTGTGGTTCGAGGGCAACTACCAGGACTACGAGGCCGATCGCCGCCGGCGTCTCGGCGCCGAGGCGGATACTCCGCATCGCATCAAGTATCGCAAGCTCACCCGCTAGCAATAGCGTCACCGAGGAGGGTTCTATGAACGCAGAGCAGGCAACGTTCCTGACCGAGTACTTCGCCGGTCTGATCCAGCAGGAAAGCGCCACCACGGCGAAAGTGCTGGCTGCGGTGCCCGACAGCGGCAAGGACTACAAGCCCGACGAGAAGTCGCGCACGGCCTGGCAGCTGACGACCCACCTGGCCCTCGCGGACGTCTGGTTCCTCCAGAGCATCCTCGACGGCAAGTTCGTGTGGGACCAGGCGGCCGTGGACCAGGCCGAGGCCGGGTTCAAGACCGTGGGCGACGTGGTGGCCTTCTACAAACGCGAGGTGCCGCTCCGCATCCAGGCGCTGCGGGCGCTGCCGCCGGAGAGCCTCACGCGGACCGTCGACTTCTTCGGCATGGTTCAGCAGCCGGGCGCAGCCTTTCTGGGCCTCGCCAACAATCACACGATCCACCACCGGGGCCAGTTGGCGTCCTATCTGCGGGCGATGGGGTCGAAGGTGCCGGCGATCTACGGTGGGAGCGCGGACGAGCCCATGGGCGCCTAGCAGGCAATGTCGTTCCCGGACCTCCGGGCCTTCCTCGCACAGCTCCAGCGCGAGGGGGCCGTCGTCACCATCGACGCGCCCGTCGATCCCCATCTGGAGGTCGCGGAGATCCATCGTCGCGTGATCGCCGCCGGTGGCCCGGCCCTGCTCTTCACCAACGTGAAAGGGGCCGACCACCGCCTGGTCACGAACCTCTTTGGCACGCCCCGACGGGCCGAGCTGGCGTTTGGCGACCGGCCGCTCCGTCTCATCAAGCGGATCGTCGAGCTGGTCGAGACGTTGCTGCCGCCCACGCCGGCGAAGCTCTGGGGCGCGCGCGACGTCGGGCTGGAGCTGCTCAAGGTCGGCATGAGGCGCGTGTCGGCTGGTCCGGTCACCGAGCGCGTGACGGCCGACGTTCGACTGGACCGCCTGCCGGCGATCACGTCGTGGCCCGAGGACGGCGGGCCGTTCATCACGCTTCCGCTCGTCTACACCACCCACCCCGCCAAGCACGGGCACAACCTGGGCATGTACCGGATGCAGGTGCACGACCACCGGTCCACGGGCATGCATTGGCAGATCGGGAAGGGCGGTGGTTACCACTACGCCGTCGCCGAGGCGCTGGGACAGCCCCTGCCCGCCACCGTGATGCTGGGTGGGCCGCCGGCGCTCATCCTGTCGGCCATCGCACCCTTGCCCGAGAACGTCCCCGAACTGATGCTGGCGTCGCTCATCGCGGGAGAGCGCCTGCGACAGGTGAAAAGCGTGGGACCGCACCCGCTGGTGGCCGATGCCGAGTTCGCGCTCATGGGCGAGGTCCAGCCGGGCGTGCGCAAGCCGGAAGGTCCCTTCGGCGACCACTACGGGTACTACTCCCTTCGACACGACTACCCGGTATTCACCGTGAAGCAGATCGCCCACCGCGCGGACGCCATCTTTCCGGCCACCGTCGTCGGCAAGCCGAGGCAAGAGGACTTCTTCATCGGCGACCTGCTGCAGGATCTGCTGTCGCCGCTCTTTCCGGTGGTGATGCCGGCGGTCGAGACGCTGTGGTCGTATGGAGAGACCGGCTACCACTCGCTCGCGACGGCCGTGGTGAAGCAGCGCTACGCCCGCGAGGCCATGGCCAGCGCGTTTCGAATTCTGGGCGAAGGGCAGCTGTCGCTGACGAAGTTCCTGCTCGTCACGGACCGTGCCGTGGACGTGCGGGATTTCAAGGCGACGCTGGAGCACGTGCTGGCGCGGACGCGCGTCGAGACCGACCTGTACGTCTTCTCCAACCTGTCGATGGACACGCTGGACTACACGGGGCCCGCCGTGAACCAGGGGTCCAAGGGTGTGTGGATGGGCCTTGGGGATCCGGTTCGCGACCTCCCACGCCAGTTCGACGGCGCCGATGTGCCGGCCGGGGTGCGCGACGTGCGCGTGTACTGCGGGGGCTGTCTGGTCGTGGAGGCGCCGGGCTACGCGGACGAGTCCGGAGCGGCGGCGCGCCTGGCGGCCGACAAGGCGTTCCAGGCATGGCCGCTCGTGATCCTCACCGACGACGCCGCGCGCGCCACCAGGAGCGACATCAACTTTCTCTGGACCACCTTCACGCGGTTCGAGCCGGCCGCCGACATCTGCGCGGGGGAGACGCGGATCGTGAGGAATCACATCTCGTACCGGGGCCCCATCGTCATCGACGCCAGGATGAAGCCCTGGTACCCCAGGGAGCTTTCGTGTGGGGAGGACACGGGCCGCCTGGTCACGAACCGGTGGACGGAGTACTTTCCCGGACGCAAGGTCGAGATGGGCGACTCGGAGCGAGGGCATCTCGACTGAACGCGTGCCGGAATTCATGCGACCATTAGGCGCCGTGAACGACAGGATGGCTCGACCAGCCACGGTGGGGAGGTCCGCATGTCGAGGGACGAGATCGAGGCGTTGGTCGCGCGTCGTCAGCTCGCGTGGGACGCCCGTGACGCGCACGCGCTCACTCTGGATCACGCCGCCGACGGCGTCGTGGAGAGCCCGCTCGCTGGCGGGGCGACGACTGGACGCGAGGCCATCGAACGGTTGTACGCCACGTACTTTCGCGCCTTCACCGACTTCAGGCTGGAGGGGAAGGATCTGCTCATCGACGGGCCGCGTGCGGCCCTCTTCGCGACGGCCTCCGGCACCGACCACGGCGGGTTCATGGGGATGGCCCCTACGAAGCGGGCGGTTCGCATCTCCGTCGTGTTCATGTACGAGTTCGACAACGGACAGATCGCCCGCGAACGGCGCATCTACGACTTCACGGGTCTCCTCGTCCAGGTGGGCGTCCTCAAGGCCAAGCCGGTCTAGCGAGACTGCGCCCGAGACCAACAACGGTGCAGGCTTTGCCTCGCTCCTGGGGTGAGATGACGTGTCCGATCCGAGGCTGAGAGTCAGCGACGCGCAGGGGCAGCGCGTCGTCAAGATCGACCGGTCGCCCTTCATCATCGGCCGGCGAACGACCGCCGACCTCCAGGTCTTCAACACCGATGTGTCGCGCGAGCACGCCGAGATCACCATGGACGGAGCCGTCGTCCGGCTGAGGGACAAAGGCTCGAGGTTCGGCACGTTCGTGAACGACGCGCCGATCACCGATCACAAGCTGGTCCACGGCGAGTCCATCCGGCTGGGGCACCGCGACGGCGTCGAGATGCTGTTTCTCTCCGACGAGGCGGAGTCCGGGCTCTCGAAGACGTCGTCCGAGGTCAGCGACTTCGCGCAGATGGCGGCCGTGCTGAACGGGCTGCGCGCGCTCGGATCCGGGCGCGTGCTGGACGAGGTGCTGACCCTGGTGCTCGATTCCGCCCTCGACGCCACGCGCGCCGAGCGCGGCTTCGTGATGCTCGTCGACGACCGCAACACGCTCGAGTTCAAGGTGGCCAGGGGGCGGGGCAAGACCACGCTGTCGGGCACGTCGTTCACGACGAGCGAGAAGATTCCACGGGAGGTCTTCGACACGGGACGCAGCCGTTTCGTGGGAGACCTGCTCGACGCCGGCCTGCCGGAACGGCACGAAGGGACGATCGCCATCGGCATCCGTCACGTGCTGTGCGTGCCGCTGCGGGTCACCGCGATGGGCGCCTCGGGCCCAACCGGTTCCGAGGGCCGCGTGATCGGCGTCCTGTACCTGGACGGCCGCGAGCGCAGCACCATGCTGGCGGACGCCACGCGCGCGACGCTCGAGGCGTTTGCCACACAGGCCGCGTTGGCGATCGAAAGCGCCCGCCTCTATGCCGAGTCGGCGGAGAAGGCACGCACGGACCGCGACCTGCGCATCGCGGCTGAGATCCAGCGTGCGTTGCTGCCGGAGGCCAACTACGACGGTCTGTTCTGCGACGTCGCGGCCGCATCGGTGCCGTGCCGGACGGTGGGAGGAGACTTCTTCGACTACCTGCAGCTGGCCGAGAGCAACTTCGGGTTCACGCTCGGCGACGTGGCCGGCAAAGGCCCTCCGGCCGCCATTCTCGCCGCCGTGGTGCAAAGCAACTTCGCCGCCCAGGCGCCGCTGGGCGCGGACCCGGCGCAGACCATGAGCCGCATCAACAAGGCGCTGCTGCGGCGGGCGATCGAGGCTCGCTTCGCGACGATGTGCTACGGCGTCCTGGGTGCCGGCGGCGTCCTGCAGTCGTGCAACGGAGGCCAGGAGCCTCCGCTTCTCGTTCGCGCCGCGGGCATTCAGTGGCTCGAGACGGGTGGTCCGGTCCTGGGCCTGTTGGACGGCGTGGAGTACGAGTTCGAGACAGTGATCCTGGTGCCGGGAGACATCCTGGTGGTGTGCAGCGACGGAGTGACCGAGGCACGCGACGTGGGCGGCGAGGAGTTCGGACGCGAGCGGCTCCTGGAAGCGGTGGCCGGCTGCCACGGGTGGAAGGCCGACGCCGTGCTCGAGCGCGTGCTGTCCGCGGTCGCGCGATTCTCGGCGGGTGCCGCCCAGGCTGACGACATCACCGTGCTGGCGCTTCGGTACCACGGAGAGCGAGCGTGACGGAGGTGCGGCCGGTCGCCACGCTCGACGGTTTCGCCGACGCGACCGAGGCCGTTGACGGCGTGTATCTGCGAGACCTGCAGCCGATGACGTGGCTCCTGGTCCACACGTGCAATTCTGAGTATCGCATCGTGGTCTCTTCCGGCGGCGCGGTGCTCGTGGAGGGTGGGCGCTTCTTCGAACGTCCCACGACGGCCGTCGTGGACGGCGCGAGCCTTGGCGGGAGTTTCCTGAAGATTGGGTGGATTGGCGTGGGGCTCCGGATGGAGATACGGGACGAGTCGCGCCGGATCGTCACCTCCCCGGTTCAGCGAATCGCCCGGCACGACGAATCTGTCCCGGGCATCCACTGATGAGCTTCTAGTATTAGAATGGCGGCTTCTCCCGATGGTTGGCCGCGTCGTCTCGCATTACCGTGTGCTCGAGCCGCTTGGTGCCGGCGGCATGGGCGTCGTCTACAAGGCCGAAGACGTCAAGCTCGGTCGTCTCGTCGCGCTGAAGTTCCTGCCCGCCGACCGCATCCACGATCGCACCACGACCGAGCGATTTCTCCGCGAGGCCCGCACGGCTTCCTCGTTGAACCACTCGCACGTCTGCACGATCTACGAGGTGGACGAGTTCGAGGGCAGCCCTTTCCTGGCGATGGAACTGCTGGAGGGACGGACCCTCGACCGCCGGGTCGATGGCCGACCGCTCGAAGTGGGGCTGCTCTTGCGACTGGCTGGACAGATTGCCGATGGCCTGGACGCCGCGCACACGAGTGGCATCTTGCACCGCGACATCAAGCCCGCCAACATCTTCGTGACGGAGCGCGACCAGGCCAAGATCCTCGACTTCGGATTGGCCAAGCCCACGGCGCGATCGGGTGGCGACTCCGGCGTCACGCAGCGGCCGACCGAACTCTTCACGACGCGCCAAGGCGTGACGATGGGGACGATCGCCTACATGTCGCCAGAGCAGGCGCGAGGAGAGGAACTGGACGCCCGGAGCGACTTGTTCTCGTTCGGCGTCGTGCTGTACGAGATGGCCACGGGTCAGCAGACGTTTCAAGGCAGCACGTCGGCCGTCGTGTTCGACGCGATCCTCAATCGCGAACCCCGGGCGCCGATCGAGCTGAACGCGAACGTGCCGGTGGCGCTCGAGCGCATCATCGCCAGGGCGCTGGAGAAAGATCGCAACGGACGGTACCAGACCGCCGCGCAGATGCGCGACGACTTGGCGGCGGTGGCGCGCTCGCGGGAGTCTTCGACGACCGTGGCCACGGCATCGACCGCCTCCGGCGGGCGCCAGGCCTGGCCATCGTCGACCGCGGTGCCCGTGGCGGTCGCGGCAATGCCAGCGACTCAGTCGGCCGCGACGCTGTCCCCGGCAGCGCTGCCGACGCGCCGTTTGTCGATGCCGATCATCGGACTGTCCGCCGCGTGCGTGGCGCTGGCGGCCGGGCTGGCATGGACCTGGGTGAAGCCGACCGGCGCCGCGAAGTCGCGCGCGGAAGTGTCCGCGGTGGAACCTCCGCCAGCGACAGAGCCCAAACCGTTGCCGGCCTCCAGCGCCGTGCCTGCGCCACCTGCCGCGCCGGCCGCCGCGACCCTTGTGCCTGTCGTGACAAACGCGGTGGCCCGACCAGTGGGCGGTCCTGCTGAAATACCAGTGGCCCGCCCGCGCGCGGCGGGTGCCGTCCCGCTCCGCGCGGCGCAGGCCAAGTTCGAGGCCCGGCTCTACGATCAGGCGCTCGTCGACGCTCGAGCGCTTGTGGCGGCGGCCCCTGAAGGTGCGTCCGCCCCCGCGGCGCGACTCCTGATCGGGCAGGTGCTCGAACGACAAGGCCGCGCGGAGGACGCGATGGCGGCCTACGTCGAGCTTCGTTCCAGTCATCCTGCCGCACCGGAGGCGGCGCCGGCCACGCTGGCGTTGGCGGAGCTGCTCCTGCGGTCCAAACAGCCCAACAAGGAGGACTCCGCGCGGACGCTGCTGACGGAGGTGGCCGACCGGACCCCAGGGGGCAGCGAGGCGCCTGTGGCGTTGGCCCGACGGGCCGCACTCGAGGAGCGCGGGCGCCTGCGGGTCGTGGACAAGACGCTCGCGACATCGGTGCCAGCCCAGCTCGTCTCGTATCGGTCGATTGTCGAACGGTATCCGACGTCCCCCGTCGCGGAGCGGGCGCATGAGCGCCTGGCCGATCTGTACGAGGACCTCAAGCGCTACGACGAGGCCGCCCGGACGTGGGAATCGCTGGCCACCAACTTCGGACAGAATCGCCGGGATGGCTGGTGGCGGGCCGGTGAGCTGTATCGCGGGAAGGTCAAAGATCCGGTCAGGGCGCAGGCCGCCTATGCGCGGGTTCCCCAGGGGTCGGCGCGCTTCAAGGACGCCCAGGAACGCCTGCGCTAGGAGCGGCCCGTGGGAAGCGAAGCGTCACGAGCGCAAGCCCCTCTTGAGATAAGATCACCGTTCTCCTGCAGCTGGGCAGGGGTCCGGAGGAGGGTGAATGCAGATCGAGGAGCGAGCCGTCGGTGATGTGACCGTCGTGACGGTCACGGGCGACATCACGCTGAACAAGGGTGGTGACGTCATCCTCAAGGACAAGATCAACTCCCTGCTGCAGCAAGGCAACAAGAAGCTCCTGCTCGACCTGGGCCGCGTGGCCTATGTCGACAGCGCCGGGCTGGGCCAGCTGGTGCAGGTCAAGGTCACCGCGAGCCGGAATGCTGCCGAACTGAAGCTCTTGAACATCACGAAGCGGCTGCAGGACTTGCTGGTGGTGACCAGGCTGTCCACCGTGTTCGATTCCTTCGAGAGCGAGGCCGAGGGCCTGTCCAGCTTCAAGTAGCCGGGCCACCGCGCGACGCGGGGCAAGCAGGCACTGCCCTTGGCGAGGCGCAGCCCCGCTAGTGCAGCGCGCGGGGAACGGCCAAGGTGAACGCGGAGATCGCCGCATCGAAGCCTTCGCCGTTCGTCGTCACCATGTGATAGCTGCCCTGCATGGCGCCTACTGGCGTCTTGAGGGGACAGAAGCTCGTGTATCTGAACTCCGCGCCCGGTGCGAGGACGGGTTGCTCTCCCACGACGCCAGGGCCTTCCGCCCGCTCGACCTGGCCGTCGGCATCGGTGATTACCCACTTCCGCGACACGAGCTTGGCGCGTTCGGTTCCCGTGTTCGAGATCCGGACGTGGTACTGGAAGAAGTACTCCTGCTCGGCCGGGGAACTGCGTTCCGGTACGTATTCGCTCGTCACCTCGATCCGGATTCCGCGCGTCGTGGTGTCGCTCGTTCGCACACCGCTGCGAAGGGCGCTGGCGCGAGGGTCGGGAACGGCTGATGTGACGGGGTCCTTGGTGGTGTCGCTCATTTGGCTTGGGGTGCCTTCGATTATGACACGGACGCGATGATGCGCCTGGGCGGGCATGGAACTGGGGAGCGACTTCGCCGTAGTACAGTTCACACATCCGTGAGCGGTACCTCACCGAAGAAGCCTGTCTCGGCGGCTGGCGCATGGCGCGAGGCGCGGGAGTTGGTGTGGGCACACCGGCGCCGGCTGGCCCTGGGGCTGGTGCTGATGCTCGTCAGTCGACTGGCGGGCCTGGTACTGCCGGCATCCTCGAAGTGGCTCATTGACGAAGTAGTCGGCAAGGGTCGTGCCGATCTGCTGCTGCCGCTTGCCCTGGCGGCCGGGGTGGCGACGGCCGTGCAGGCGGTTACCTCGTTCGTCTTGTCGCAGATCCTCGGCGTGGCGGCGCAACGCGCCATCACCGACATGCGCAAACGGGTGCAGGCCAAGGTCCTGCGGCTGCCCGTCCGCTACTTCGACTCCACCCAAACGGGCGTGCTGGTCTCGCGCATCATGACCGACGCCGAGGGCATTCGGAACCTCGTGGGCACGGGGTTGGTGCAGCTGGTCGGCGGCATGGTCACGGCGGCGATGGGTCTCACGATCCTGTTCTGGCTGAACTGGGGCCTGACGACGATCACGATTCTCGTGCTCGCACTCTTCGGAAGCGGCATGGCGTACGCGTTCAAGACGCTTCGCCCACTGTTCCGGGAGCGCGGCAAGATCAACGCCGAGGTCACGGGTCGGCTCACCGAGGCGCTGGGCGGGATTCGCGTGGTCAAGTCGTACACCGCCGAGAAGCGCGAAGAGATCGTGTTCGCCCGCGGCGCGCACAAGCTGTTCCGTAACATCGCGCAGTCCATGACCGGTGTTTCGGCGACCACGGCCGGCAGCACCCTGGTGGTCGGGATCGTCGGCGTGTTGATGATCGGCTTCGGGGGGCGGGCGATCCTGGCGGGACAAATGACGCTGGGCGATCTCGTGATGTACATCTTCTTCATTGGCCTGGTGGCGGCGCCCCTGGTGTCCGTTGCGTCGATTGGGACGCAGATCACCGAGGCGTTCGCGGGACTGGAGCGGATCCGCGAGATGCTGGACATGGCTGGCGAGGACGCCGAGGACGCCTCCCGTGGGGAAGTCGGGCGCCTGCGGGGCGACGTCGCCTTCGAGCAGGTGTGGTTCGAGTACGAGGAAGGGCGGCCCGTGCTCCGCGACGTCTCCTTCACCGCCGCGGCCGGGACCACCACGGCGCTCGTCGGATCGAGCGGTTCGGGCAAGAGCACCCTCATCAGCCTGGTGATGGCGTTCAACCGGCCCATCCAGGGCCGTGTGCTGATTGATGGGCAGGACCTGGCCACGTTGCGTCTCGGAGAATACCGGCGCCAATTGGCGTCCGTGCTGCAGGAGAACTTTCTCTTCGACGGCAGCATCGCCGAGAACGTCGGGTACGCGAAACCGGGCGCCACACGCGAGGAGATCGTCGAGGCCTGCCGCGTGGCGCACTGCGACGAGTTCATCGTGGAGTTCCCCAACGGCTACGACACGGTGGTGGGCGAACGCGGCATCAAGCTGTCGGGCGGTCAGCGCCAGCGTGTGTCGATTGCCCGCGCGATCCTGGCCAACCCTCGCGTGCTGATCCTGGACGAAGCCACGTCGAGCCTCGACAGTGAGAGCGAGCAGCTGATTCAGGACGGGTTGCGCCAGCTGCGCTCCGGCCGCACGACGTTCGTCATCGCGCATCGGCTGTCGACGATCCGCAGCGCCGATCAGATCCTGGTCGTGGAGGCCGGCGCGATCGTCGAGCGGGGCAGTCACGCCGAGTTGCTGGCCGCCAACGGCCGCTACCGGCAGCTGTACGACAAGCAGTACAAGTTCGAGGCCGACCGGTTCATCAACCCGGGCGAGGATTTCACGCCGGAGCCGCCGCCGCAGGCGGCGCCGGTGCGCGTAGGGAGCGCGATCTGAAATGGACGAGGCCAAGCTGCTTCAGACGGTGTTGAAGGGTGTGCTCGGCGGCAGACGCAAACGCGGAGGGCGCGCGATGCGGCACCTGGTGGGGTCCACGAGCAGCCTCTGGAGCAACCCGCAAGTGCTGCTCGGGGCGGCGGGCCTGGCATGGGGCCTCATCGAGACCATGAAGGGCCAGCAGTCGGGTCCGACCGGACAGCCCGGCACCCCCATGCCATCGGCGCCGTTGCCGCCCCTGCCGGTCGTGTCGTCGTCGGGGCCCGCGGACGCGTCGGCGCCGCCAAGCGACGCCCTTCGGCTGGTGCGGCTCGCCATTTCGGCCGGCCAGGCCGACGGCGCGATGGGGGATACCGAACGCGCGGAGATCACGCGGGTGGCCGCCAAGCAGGGCCTGGGCGACGTTGTGACCGTGGAACTGTCGCGACGGATGACGCTGGCCCAGATCGTGGCGGGCGTAACCGATCAGGACGCGCGCGTGGCGCTCTATGGACTGGCGTACGCGGTGGTGCGGGCCGACGAACAGGTCAACGGCGCGGAGCGTATCTATCTGGCGCAGCTCGCGCACCTGTTGGGCCTCGACGCGGCGACCGTCGCCAAGCTCGAAGCCACCACGGCCGCGCGGATCGACGCCGCGGACGGTCGCGATTCGGAGGCCTGAGGCCAGGCCCTGTGAGAGTAGGAGAACTCGATGGCAGAGCAGGAGTGGTTCATGGCGATCGGCGGGCACCAGGTCGGGCCCGTGACCCGCGACGACGTGGTGACCAACATCCGCAACGGCACGATCGACGGTGCGACGCTGATGTTCCGAAGCGGCATGGCCAACTGGACGCCGCTGAAGGACGTCCCGGAACTGGCGGCGTTTCTCGCGGGCGGGTCCGCCACCACCGCGTCGGTTCCGCCGCCGCTCACGCCCGGTCGCCGGGCGCACGAGATCGACTTCCGGATTCTGGGCAGCGAGATGCAGTTCGTCGAGGTGGAGTTGGATCCAGGCGAGAGCGCGGTGGCCGAAGCCGGCTCGATGATGTACATGACGCCCGGCATCGAGATGGAGACCATCTTCGGTGACGGCTCGCAGCAGCAGCAGCGGTCGGGTGTGATGGGGGCGCTGCTCGGCGCGGGCAAACGGCTCCTGACGGGTGAAAGCCTGTTCATGACCGTGTTCACCAACCAAGGGCAAGGCAAGCAGCAGGTGGCCTTCGCCGCGCCCTATCCGGGGAAGATCCTCGCGATGGACTTGAAGCAGCTGGGCGGACAGCTCATCTGCCAGAAGGACTCGTTCCTCTGCGCCGCGCGCGGCGTATCGGTGGGCATCGCGTTTCAGCGGAAGATCGGTGTCGGGCTGTTCGGCGGGGAAGGCTTCATCATGCAGAAGCTCGAGGGCGATGGGCTGACCTTCGTGCACGCGGGAGGCACGCTGCACCCGGTGGATCTCGGCCCGGGGCAGACGCTGCGTGTGGACACCGGCTGCCTGGTGGCGCTCCAGCCGTCGGTGTCCTACGACATCCAGTTCGTCGGCAAGATCAAGACGGCGCTCTTCGGCGGGGAGGGGCTATTCTTCGCGCTGCTGACGGGGCCCGGCCGTGTCTGGTTGCAGTCGCTCCCGTTCAGCCGCATGGCGGACCGGATCTACAAGGCGGCTCCGGCGGCCGGTGGCTCGCGTGTCGGGGAGGGGTCGATCCTCGGCGGCCTTGGCGGGCTGCTCGACGGCGACAACTAACCGTCATCGTTCAATACTCGCGGTCTCCGGTCTCCGGTCTCCGGTCTTCAGTCTCCGGTCTTCAATGGGAACCGGGCCGGCTGGTCCCAGGGATGAACGGCGCATATGCAGCCGGTGACAGGACACCGGTTGCATACAATAGAGCGCCATGCGGAAGCCCGTCACCCTCGTCACCGGTGCCAACGGGGAGATCGGGCAGGCGCTCGTGCACCGGCTGGCGGCCGCGGGCCGGACGGTGGTGACGGTCGACATCGCGGGCCTCGAGCCCGGTCTGGCTCCGCTCGTTCGGCGGGCCTTCACGGGCTCGGTCACCGATGGCGCGCTCCTCGAACGTATCCTCGCCGAGTTCGAAGTGGACCTCGTGTTTCACTTGGCGGCCCTTCTGTCCACCCGCTCGGAGTTCACGCCCGTGACCGCCCATCAGGTCAACGTCGAGGGCACGTTGAACCTCCTCGAGTTCTCCCAGCGCGAAGGCGAATCGCACGGGCGCCCGGTGGTGTTCGTGTACCCGTCGTCGATCGCCGCCTACGGGCTGCCCGACCGGGAGACCAAGGCGCGCGCCGGTCGCGTGACGGAAGACGAGTGGAACACGCCCTGGACGATGTACGGTTGCAACAAGCTGTACTGTGAGCACCTGGGCCGGTACTACGCGCGTCACTACAAGCAGCTGGCCGCGCACGCCGCGAGTCGCCTGGACTTTCGGTGCGTCCGCTTTCCCGGCCTCATCTCGGCGCTCACGGTGCCCGCGGGCGGCACCTCGGATTACGCTCCCGAGATGATCCACGCGGCCGCCAGAGGCGACGCCTACGCGTGCTTCGTGCGGCCCGATACGCGCATTCCGTTCATGGCGATGCCCGACGCCGTGGACGCGCTGCTGGCGCTGGCGGACGCGCGTCCGGACCGGCTCACGAAGACCGCCTACAATGTGGCCGCGTTCAGCTCGACCGCCGAGGCCATCCGGGCCCGGGTGGTCGTCGCGTTTCCCGACTCCGCGATGAGTTGGAGCACCGACGAAAAGCGGCAGGCGATCATCGATTCGTGGCCGGAGGACGTAGACGACACGGCGGCGCGGCGCGACTGGGGATTCTCGCCCCGCCTCGCGTTCGAGGGTACGTTCGCCGACTACCTGATCCCCACGATTCTGGAGCGATACGCACGATGACCACCCGAACGGTGCTGGCCGCGATGACGATGGCGGGAACGCTCGCGTGTGGAGGCGGCAGTGGCGCCGTGCCGCCACCCGGCCAGGCGGAGGGCTCTGCAATGAACGCGTTGGCCGAGCGGTATGTCCGACTGGTTCTGGCGATGGGTCAGCACGATGCCGACTACGTGGACGCGTACTACGGTCCCACCGAGTGGAAGCCTACCGGGGACAAGCGACCGCTGGCCGATCTGGACCGCGAGGCGGCGGCGCTCGAAGGGGAATTGGGTCGTGCCGTGCCGCGCCCCGGCCAGGAGGAACTGGTCCAGCTGCGGCATCGGTACCTCGTGCGCCAACTGGCGTCTCTCAGGACGCGTATCGCGATGCTGTCGGGCACTCGGCTCACCTTCGACCAGGAATCGCAGGCGCTGTACGACGCCGTCGCACCGGTCAAGGCGCAGTCGGATTTCGCGGAAGCCCTGAAGGCGCTCGAAGCACGGTTGCCGGGGACTGGCTCGCTCGTCGATCGCTACAACCGCTTTCGCGATCGCTACACGATTCCCAAGGACCGGGTCGACGCCACCTTCCGGGCGGCGATTGAGGGGTGCAAGGCGAGGACTGTGGCCCACGTGTCGCTACCAGCCGCTGAGAGCTTCACGGTGGAGTACGTCACCGGAAAGAGCTGGAGCGGTTACAACTGGTACCAGGGTGGCTATCGAAGCCTGATCCAGGTGAACACGGACCTGCCCATCCTCGTGGACCGCGCCATCGACCTGGCCTGTCACGAAGGCTACCCGGGTCACCACGTGTACAACGTTCTCCTGGAACGGCACCTGGTGCGCGAGCGGGGCTGGGTGGAGTACTCGGTGTACCCGCTCTTCGCGCCGCAGTCGCTCATCGCGGAGGGCACGGCGAACTACGGCATCGAGGTGGCGTTTCCAGTGGCGGAGCGGCTGGATTTCGAACGCCGGGTCATTTTTCCGGCTGCCGGCCTGAACCCTGCCGGCGCCGAGGACTACTACGCGGTGATGGCGCTCGTGGAGCGTTTGTCCCACGTGGGCAACGAGGCGGCGCGCCAGTACCTGGACGGGAAGATCGACGCAAACGGCGCGGCCGACCTGTTGGTGACCTGGGGCCTCTACTCGCGGCCGCGGGCGGAGCAACGTGTGCGGTTCGTCGACCAGTATCGCAGTTACGTCATCAACTACAACCTGGGAAAGGACCTCGTGGCGGCGCACGTGGCGGCGCTGGCGAGCGGCGACGATCAGGCGCGCCGGTGGCGCGCCTTCGTGGGGCTGCTTTCATCACCGCGCCTGCCGTCCGGCCTGTCCCCGAGGCCTTGACGTCCGAGTCCGAGCATGCGCTGCATCGAGATCCGACAACCCGGCGGCCCAGAGGTACTGCAGCTGGCCGATCGTCCGAGCCTCGTGCCCGGTCCCGGGGAGGTGGTGATCAAGGTGGCCGCCGCTGGCGTCAATCGGCCCGACGTCCTGCAGCGGATGGGCGCGTATCCGCCCCCACCTGGCGCGAGCGACATCCCCGGGTTGGAGGTCAGTGGCACCATCATGTCGGTGGGCGACGGCGTCAGTCCCAGTCGTGTTGGCGAGCACGTGTGCGCGCTCGTGACCGGCGGCGGCTACGCCACCGAGTGTGTAGCGGCGGCTGCGCTGAGCCTGCCGGTCCCACGGGGCGTGAACCTCGAGTCGGCGGCCGCGCTCCCCGAAACCTGTTTCACCGTGTGGAGCAACGTGTTCGATCGGGGACGCCTGGTGGCGGGGGAGACGGTACTCTTTCACGGCGGGACCAGCGGGATTGGTACCACCGCGATCCAATTGGCCGTCGCGCGCGGGGCGCGTGTTGTCGCGACCGCCGGCTCGGACGAGAAGTGTCGGGCGTGCGAGGCGCTCGGCGCGTCGAAGGCGATCAACTACCGTACGGGCGACTTCGTCGAGGAGATTCGCGCGTATACGGACGGCCGCGGTGTGGACCTTGTCCTCGACATCGTGGGCGGAAGCTACGTCGCGCGCAACCTGGCGTGCCTGGCGACGGACGGTCGCCTCGTGCAGATCGGCCTCATGGAAGGGACGCCGACCGCTCCCGTCGATTTCCGGCGCGTCCTTGGCCGGCGGCTGACCCTCACGGGCTCCACGTTGCGGCCGCGTAGCGTTCAAGACAAGGCCGCGATCGCTGCGGGAGTCTTGGCCCATGTGTGGCCCCTGGTGGCCGAAGGCCGTGTGCGGCCCGTCGTGCACAGGACGTTTCCGTTGGCCGAGGCCGCGGCGGCGCACCGCCTGATGGAGTCCAGCGACCACATCGGGAAGATCGTGTTGACGATGCCATGAGCGACGAGCTGGTTGGCACGATCGCCGGTCACTACGAAGTCCTCGCCAAGCTGGGCGGGGGCGGGATGGGGATCGTCTACAAGGCTCGCGATACGCGGTTGGAACGCCTTGTCGCCCTGAAGTTCCTGCCGAGTCAGTGGAGCCACGACGAGGACGCCAAGAAGCGGTTCATGCGCGAGGCGCAGGCGGCTTCGGCGACCGACCATCCCAATATCTGCACAGTCCACGACATCGGCGAGGCAACCGACGGTCAGCTGTTCATCGTGATGGCCTACTACCAGGGCGTCACGCTGAAGGAACGGCTCGAACGCGGTCCCCTTCCGGTGGACGAAGCCCTGGAGCTGGCCACGCAGGTCGCGCAAGGGCTGGCACGGGCGCACCGTACCGGCGTGGTGCACCGCGACATCAAGCCGAGCAACCTGATCCTGACCGACGACGCGGTCAAGATCGTGGACTTCGGGTTGGCGAAGTTTGCCGATTCCCTGCACCTGACGGTGACCGCCGCGGCGCCCGTTGGCACCTTCACCTATATGTCTCCGGAGCAGGTGAAGGCGGAAGAGGCCACCGCGCAGAGCGACGTGTGGGCCGCCGGCGTCGTGTTGTACGAAATGCTGACCGGGCATCCCCCGTTCCGCGGCGGGTACTTCGAGGCCGTGGCGCACGCCATTCGGTACGAGGCTCCGCCGTCGATCCGTTCCGAGCGTCCCGAAGTGCCAGAGGCCGTGGAGCGGCTGGTGTTCCGAGCCATGCACAAGGACCCGGCCGTGCGATTCCTCAACGGGCGAGATCTTGCCCTGGCGCTCCTTCAGGTTCGTGGCTTGAGCGCCCCGTTGGATCTGCGATCCGGCGTCGTCGAAGTCCCTCAGCACCTGCGGGACCGTCCCAGGACGCGTCGGCGGAAGTGGCTGGTGCCTGTCGGGGCTGCGCTGGCCCTCGCGGCCACGCTGGCGGTCGGGGTCATGTGGCGGTCGCGGGCGTCCACTGGACCGCGCGCGTCGATCGCCGTCGTTCCCGTCGTGAACCAGACCGGCTATCCGGAGTTGTCGCCCTACCGCCTGGCGCTGACCTACGCCCTGATCCACGAGCTCGGGGATTCGCCGAACGTGCGGCCCCTGGATTACGGGCGGCTCGTCCAACTGGTGAGGCCGGTGCTCGCCACCGGCGGCGACGCTTCGAGCCGCGAGCTGCAGCGACGGCTCTCGATCCAGGCTCGTTGGACGATCGTGCCGACCTTGTTGCACGACAACGGTGCGTGGCGGGCCCGAGCGGAAGTCAAGGACGGCGCGACCGGCTCCACGGTCGCGATGATCGAGACCGATTCGGTGGCGACATCGCTGACACGCGACGCGGCGTATTCCAGGATTGTCGCGCTCGCCGCCCTCCTCGACCAGCACTTTGCCGACGCGACGGGCGGATACGCGCCTGAACCCAGGCCGCCGGGGTCCCGTCTCCGGACACTCGATGCGGTGCAGGCCGTCGAGGCAGGTCTCGCATCCATGGAGGTGCAGGAGTACGGCCAGGCCCGTGAGGCCTTTGCCCGAGCTGCGACGCTGGACGCGCAGCACCCACTGCCGAACGCCTGGTTGAGTCGCGCGGAACAGCTCCTGCGCGACGCCAACGCCGCGGGCGAAGCCGCCGACCGGGCGTTTCGCCTCGTGACCGACGATACCCTGCCGTCCGACGTGTTGTTGGCCCGCGCCGTCTGGGCCACCACACGTCAGGACATCGCGGCGGCCGAATCGCACTACCGCGAGCTGGCGGCTCGCTGGCCGGACGAGCCACGGTGGAGCGGCGAATTGGCGGCGTTCTACGAGAGCCAGGGAAGGCTGGACGAAGCCGTCGCGATCTATCAGCGGCTCCGGGCTGGGGACCAGGGCTTGCCCAAGTTCGACCTGGACCTCTGCCGTGTGTTCGCCCGCAAGGACGATCTGGCCCGCGCACGCGAACACGCTCGTCTGGCCCAGACGCGATTTCGCGACGAGGGCTTTCGCAGCGGCCAGGCCCAGGCCCTGCTGTGCGAGGCGGACGTGCTGCGTCAGGGCGGCGCCGCCGAGAAGCAGCAAGCCCTCGCGGCGAGCTTCGATGCCCTGGGCATCTTCGAGGCGTCGGGGCAGCCGTACAACGCGGCTCGCGCCAGCCAGTATGTAGCCATCGCACTGGCCGTCGAAGGGCGTGAGGGGGAGGCGGTCCAGTCCTGGGAGCGGGCATTGGCGGGGGCTCGAGCCACAGGCAATCGGGGATTGGAAGCCGGAGTCCTCACGAACCTCGGCGTCGCTTCCCAGGCGTTGGGCCGGCGGCGGCAGAGCCTCGCCTACTACCAGCAGGGCATCGCGCTGAACGAGTTCATCGGCGACGAGCGAGCCGCGGCTCGAAGTCAGGCCAACGCCGCCGCCATCCTGGTCGACTACGGGCCCGACCCGTCCGACGGAGCCCGGCGCGTGCAAAGCGCGCTGACGGTGTTTCGGAAGATCGGAGACCGATCCTTCGAGCTGCTGGGGCTGCGTGTGCTCGGCACCTACCATCGAGACGCGGGCCGGGCTCAGGAGGCGAACGTACTGTTCGAGCAGGCGCTGGCCATCGCCCGGGAGACGGGATTGGAGGACGCGGCCATCGGCGTGCGGTTGGACATGGCTTCGAACCTGCTGGCGCAGGGGCAGCTGGTTCCGGCCCGCGCGATGCTGGAAGCTGTCGCGCGCGAGAAGCGAAGTCGGGATACCACCCATGCCATGGTCCTGATTGGCGCGGCGTCCGCGCGTCTGGGCGACTTCGCGGCTGCCGAGAAGGCCTTCGCCCGCGCGGCGGCGGAGGTCGCCGCCGGTGGATACGGCAGCGTGAGGTCGTTGCTCCTCGTCTCGCGGGGCGAGCTGGCCATGGAGCACGGCGACGTGGTGCGTGCGCGTTCGCTCTTCGGTGAGGCGGCACGGGTAGCGAGCGACGACCTCCCCGATGCAGCCGCGGCGGCGGGGGAGGCCTATCGGGCCTTTCTGAACGGAGCCCGCGCGCGACTCATGAACCAGTCGGATCTGGACAAAGCATTGGCCGGGTCGGCGACCCTTGGTTGGGTGGGGCTCGAGGGGTTGTGTCGGCTGTTGAAGGCCACTCTTCTCCTGCGCGCCGGAGAGACGCGCCGCGCGGTCGAAGCGGCTGGGGCCGAGAACCAGAGCGCGACCGGACTCGATCCGGAACTGGCGGCGCGCCTACAGGCCGTGAAGGCTGAAGCGTTTGGCCGCCTCGGTGACGAGCCGGCGGCGGCCGGCGCCCGCGCAGAGGTACGCCGTCTCCTCGATGGCGTTCGTACGGCGATGACGAATTCCGAGAAGGAGCTCTACTCGAAACGACCTATCATCGCCGCGCTCGACAAGCTGTCGGCATCGTGAGGACCAGCACCGCGTTCAGATCTGGAGGAGTTCAATGGGGCATGGAGAGTACGTCGGGAACATGAGCGTGCATTGGAACATCGTGCACGAGGACGAGAAGGGGCAGGCGGTGAAACTCGCGGCGAGGGCCGGGCAGCGTACATCGCCGAAGAAAGGTCACGATGTGCACGTGGAGAACGGCGTTCGGGGCAGGGACCCTGTTGCCGTCGGAGACGTGGGCAAGCGAAAGGGACATTCGGGCCACTTCCGCGTCCGGCTGCGGTTCGAGCGGATGCAGGACGCGCGTCAGGTTGCCGCGGCGGCCCAGGCAGTGATGTTCGAGGACGGCATGTACGTCCTGGTGTTGGACGTCCCGGTGATCCAGCGTGCCGACGCGGACGACCCGCCACCGGCCGAGGTCCGAATCGACTGGTAGGCTGGCCGCGCCGGCTGCACCTGCGATTGTGCGGCGCTACCGGTAGGTGAAGTCGATGAAATAGTTGGAGACGCCGCCCAAAAAATAGCGGGCGCCGGCGCCTGTGTCGGTGCCCGTGCCCTGCTCGAGCCCATCACTTGTGGATGCCAGGTGCCACCGAACATGAGGCGTACCGGCGCGGTCCACGCCCCAGGATGCGCGTAGGCCACATAGGAGGGGGTCCCCTCCTGACCGAACTGCTCGTCCTGGGCCGGCTGTGACGAGGCCTGTGATGAACACACACGACGTCGAGGCTCCAAAGTTAGCTACGCAATCCGACCAGACGTTAGAGCACGTGTAGCTAACGAACTATGTCGCTCCACCACGCCTTCCAATCGAGCTCCAATGGTATAGACGCCTGTGTCGCGGCTCGTGGCGAGCTGCTGAGACGGGAGGTCTACATGGGGCACGGTGAGTACACGGGGAACATGAGCGTTCATTGGTCTGTGGTTCACGACAACGGAACGAGCCGTCCTGGGGCGATTCGTGGGCGCGATCCGATTTCGTTCGAGCAGATCGGCGTCGATACGGCGCGTAAGCTGTCGCCCGGAAAGTTTCGCGTGCGGCTGCGGTTCGGGAGCTACGCCGAGGCCAACGACGCCCTCGTGGCTGCGACTGTCACCGAGGAGGACGGCAGTTTCTTCCTGCACTTCGACGTGCCGGCCGTGAACCGGACCGAGGACAAGGTCGAGCCGGCAGACCCACCCTCTGAAGTTCGCGTGGACTGGTGACGATACAGAGGCTCCCGAGGAGGCGGGAGTCTCATGATCGACAGACGCGACATGCTGAAGCTGGTGGCCGTAGGGGTGGTGGGCGCGGTGGTGGCCGGAGGACTGGTGCACACAAGCGACGCGACTCCGACCAAGGACAAAGCCCTTCGATTCTCCGTCGAGGGCGACATGGGGGTCGTGCGAGCGACCTCGGCCGGGGAGTCCATCCGGGTCAGCGGCCAGTTCGCTGAGCGGGCGGTGTTCACGCTCGGCTAGTTCTGCCTAGCCGGAAGGTGGGAGGTCTAGCGACCTCCCACCAACTTCTTCCACGCGCGCCCCACCCGGGAGCCCGCTCCACCCGCCAACGGCTCGAGAGCACTCCGCAAGCGATCGGCCGATTGAAACCGGGCGGCGGCGTCCTTGGCCAGCAACCGATCGACGATCTGTTCGAGCCGGCGCGGATGGCTGGACAACGACGTCAGGCGCGGCGCCTCGTGCTCCAGGACGTTGTTCACGGTGTCGCCCGGAGATGCGCCGGCAAAAGGCAGGCGACCGGTGGCCATCTCGAACATCACCACGCCGAGCGAGAACAGATCGCTCCGCGGGTCGACCGGCATCTGTAGAATCCGTTCTGGCGCCATGTAATTGGCGGTACCGAGCGGGCGGCCGGGCAGCGTCGATCCCACGAGGCCGGCGTCGTCGGGCTCGTCGCTCAGGCGGAATCGCCGGGCCAGCCCGAAGTCCAGTACCTTCACTTGCCCCGTGTCGCTCACGATGATGTTGCCTGGCTTGATGTCGCGGTGCACGACGCCCTTCGAGTGCGCGGCGCTCAGCGCGTCGGTGATCTGCAGGGCCAGGTGGGTGAGCTCCGCCGTGCTCGAGGCGTGGCGAGACATGTAGGTCTTCAAGTTCACGCCGTCCAGCCGCTCCATGGCGATGAACTGGCGACCGTCGTGGGTATCGATCTCGTAGATGGTGCAGATGTTCGGGTGGCTCAGGAGCGCGATGGTGTGGGCCTCACGCGCGAAGCGCCGCGCGGCATCGGGGTCGGCCGCCAGATCGTCGGACAGGAACTTCAGCGCCACGCACCGGGGCAGCCGTTCGTCCTCCGCCTCGTACACGACTCCCATGCCTCCCGTGCCGAGTTTGCCGATGATGCGATAGTGACTGACCGCCGTGCCGAGCATGGAAGCGCCGCCTCTGGGTGACGGAGTGTACTGCAAGGTTGCTATGATTGACCCCACCGTGACTGGCTCAACCGTTCCGAACGCCCGCCGCCGGGGTCCCGCGCGGCCAGACGGCCTGCTCAGCGACGAACCCACCATCGAGCTCGTCTTCAAAGCGCGGGACGGCGATCGGGCGGCCGTGGAAGCCCTCCTCCAACGATGCCTGCCGGAGCTGAAGCGCTGGGCGCATGGGCGATTGCCGGCAGCGGCCCGCGGGAACCTCGACACCGGCGACCTGGTGCAGGAAACCGTGCTGCACGTCTTGCGCCGCCTCGATCACTTCGAGCCCAGGCACGTCGGCGCCATGCAGGCCTATCTGCACCAGTCGGTGATCAACCGCATCCGGGACGAAGTCCGGAAAATCACCCGTCGGCCCGCGCCGGCCGAGCTGTCCACTGACCTCGTGGCGGACGACACCTCGCCCCTCGAGGCCACGCTTCGTGACGAGGCGTACCGCCGCTACCGCGCCGCCCTGGGCGATCTGTCGTCGCGGGAGAAGGCCTTCGTGGTGGCGCGCATCGAGGCCCAGTGGACCGTCAGCGAGATCGCGCAACACTTCGGCGTGCGCAGCGTGGACGCGGCACGCATGGCGGTCGGCCGCGCGCTGAAGCGGCTGAAGAAGGCGCTGGACGCCAGCGCGACGGCGTCCTGACCACGTCCTACACGTGCGTCACGGTGCGGGCGCTCGTGTGGGCCCGCACGACGTCGGCCGTCAGTTGCTTGCTGAGGTACACCTTCGAGTTCCGGTTGTCCCCCGGGTGCGGCTCGTACTTCACCACGTCGAACTCGAGGGCATCGAGGGTGCTGCGCATCGCGTAGAACCGGTTCTTGGTCTTCACGACAACCTCGTGATAACCCTGTGCCACGGCCCAGGCCTCCGACTCCTCGGTCAGCGCTCGAAAGTGGCCTTGGCCTCTCCAGTCGCTCCGCGTGCCGCCCACCCAGCTGTAGAGCACCTTGCGGCCAGGGAAGGGGACCACGTCCTGCAGACGGGCCACGAGATCCATCAGCTTCGGATCGGCTTCGTGTTCCTTCAGCTCGTGGACCACCTTGAACGACACGGGCACCACGCTTCCGGGGTCGTCGGGCAACGGCGCCTCGGCCATCAGGACCAGCGACTCGCGGTCCTCGAGCCGCGTGATGATCTCCCGCGCCGTCTTCTTGCGCGGGAACTCACCGAAGTACTCCTCGAGGTACTGAATCTCCAGCGCGCCCGCCTCGAGTGGGTAGTGCTTGATGAGGTGTTCCACGTTCAGATTCTGTTCCGCGCCTCGCGGAAATCGCAATCCTCGGTGCCGTGCGAGCGGATGCGGATTGGCCGCGAGGATCGAGTTCGGACCGGACGCGGCGTGCGCTCGCCAAAAGGAGACCGCCGTGCATCCTGGATACCCGCGGCAGCCCCGGCAGGGCGTGAAGTCGTGCTTGGCGGCATCGGCAGCGTGCAGATCATGCACGGACCGATGGTCACGCTGCAAGTTTGGCCGCACCGTCGGCCGGCATTGACCCCCAAGATTGCAGGCTGACGGTAGATTCGTGCATAATTGGACATCGCGCGCGACGCACCCGATCGGGTGCTCCAGGAATGCGCTCTAGAGAGATTTGTTCAGAAAGGAAAGGCCGCCACGATGGGATCTGCCGCGTTGTCTGAAGCCATCAAGAGTATTCGCGAGTGGTCGCTGAACGAAGGTCGAGTGTCGACCGCGTCGACCGTCAAGGCCACCGATCTGTTCGGCAGCCTGGTCTTCAACGACAAGACACAGCAGGAGCGCCTGCCCAAGCCTGCGTACCGGGCGCTTCGCGCCACGATCACTCGAGGGGAGCCGCTCGACGCGGCCACCGCGGACGCCGTTGCCGCCGCGTTGAAGGAATGGGCGGTCGAGCATGGGGCCACCCACTACACCCACTGGTTTCAGCCGATGACAGGCATCACCGCGGAGAAGCACGACTCGTTTCTGTCGCTCCAAGCCGACGGGTCGGCCATCGCGGAGTTCCGCGGGAAGGAACTGATCAAGGGCGAGCCGGATGCGTCGAGCTTTCCGTCGGGCGGCATGCGCTCCACGTTCGAAGCCCGGGGCTACACCGCATGGGACCCGACCAGCCCGCCCTGGCTGCTCAACGACGGCAACTGCATGACGCTGGTGATCCCGACCGCGTTCGTGAGCTGGACCGGCGAGGCCCTCGACAAGAAGACCCCGCTCCTGCGGTCGATGGAGGCCGTGTCGAAGGAAGCCGTGCGCGTGCTGCGGATCTTCGGCTCGACCGCCGAGCGCGTCTTCGCGACGTGCGGACCCGAGCAGGAGTACTTCCTGATCGACCGCAACTTCTACTTCGCGCGCCCGGACCTCATCAACGCCGGCCGCACGCTCTTCGGCGCCAAGCCGCCCAAGGGCCAGGAGATGGAGGATCAGTATTTCGGCGCGATTCCCGCGCGTGTGCTGGCCTGCATGTCCGAGGTCGAGTCCGAGCTCTACAAGGTGGGCGTGCCGGTGAAGACGCGCCACAACGAGGTGGCCCCCAGCCAGTACGAGTTCGCGCCGATCTTCGAGAACGCCAACGTGGCGGCCGACCACCAGATGATGACGATGGAGACGCTGCGCCGCGTGGCCCCGAAGTACGGCCTGGCCTGCCTTCTCCACGAGAAACCCTTTGCCGGCGTGAACGGATCGGGCAAGCACAACAACTGGGCGCTGTCGGACGAGTTCGGCAACAACCTCCTGGGGCCGGGCGATACGCCCCACGAGAACATGCAGTTCCTGGTGTTTTGCGCGGCGGTCCTGCGAGCCGTGGACAAGTGGCAGGGGCTGCTGCGCGCCAGCATCGCCAGCGCGGGCAACGATCATCGTCTGGGCGCAAACGAAGCCCCGCCGGCCATTCTGTCGGTGTTCCTTGGCGACCAGTTGACGGACCTGTTCGAACAGCTCGAGAAGGGGGCCGCGAAGTCCACCAAACAGGGCGGGCTGCTGGACACGAACGTCAGCGTCCTGCCAAAGCTGCCGCGCGACGCGGGCGACCGCAACCGCACCAGCCCCTTCGCGTTCACGGGCAACAAGTTCGAGTTCCGCGCCGTGTCGTCGAACCAGAACATCGCGATGCCGAACGTGATGCTCAACGCCGCCATGGCCGATTCGCTCGACGAAGTGGCCAACGAGCTCGAGAAGGCGCTGGCCAAGGGCGACGATCTGAAAGCCGCGGTCGGCAAGCTCCTGACGCGCCTCATCAAGCAACACAAGCGCATCGTGTTCAACGGCAACGGCTATTCGGCCGAATGGCAGAAGGAAGCCGCCAAGCGCGGTCTGCTGAACCTGAAGAACACGGTGGACGCGCTTCCGCAGCTCGTCACGAAGGACGCGGTCAAGCTCCTCGACCGGTTCAAGATCCTGAACGAGCGCGAGTCGCACGCACGGTACGAGGTGTTCCTCGAGAACTACAACAAGACGATCAACATCGAAGGGCAGTTGATGGTGTTGATGGCCAACCGCTACATCCTGCCGGCGGCCTTCGAGTACCAGAAGCAGCTGGGCCAGAGTGTGTCGGCCGTGAAGTCGGCCGGCGGCAAGAGCGTGCAGGGCAAGAAGCTCCTGGCCCGCTACACCAAGCTGGTTGACGTCTTCCGCACGCAGGCCGACGCGCTTGGGGCGCTCCTCGAGCACGGCGGCACCTCGGCCGAGAAGCACGCGAAGTACATGCGCGACAAGATCGTGCCGGCCATGGAGAAGCTGCGCGAGACCGGGGACGCGATCGAGACGATCACGCCGCACGGCTTGTGGCCGCTGCCAACCTACCGGGAGATGCTGTTCGTCAAGTAGTCGCGCGACGGCGTGCCGAGGCCCGTGCAGGTGAGAGGAAGGGGTGGCGAACCCCTTCCTCTTTCTGTTTGACGGGATCTGTATGCAAGCGCGGAATTCCGAGTGACGTTACGATTTCTGGGTACATTTTCGGGGGCCGAAAGCCGTACGGGCCAGCTGATCGGAGTCGAGAGCACGGTGTAGACTAGTGAAGCTCTGGCTCAAACCGTCCAGAGCTTCACTAGTCCCAGTATCTCTGGCCCCTCTTCGCGGGGGCCATCTTCTATGGCCTGTCGAAAAACTTTCTTCAATCGTGACGACCGCGGCCATGGAAGAGGTCTAAGCACCGCGCACGTCGCGCACGTATAGAGTCCATGGGCATCCTCGAAAAATTCCGCTCGCAACCGCGCTGGAAGCACGCCGACCCGAGCGTACGCGTCGCCGCCGTCTACGAGATCGGCCCGGACGATCGCGCCGCGCTGGTCGCGCTGGCGCGGGACGACGCGGAGGCGCGCGTTCGCCGCGCGGCAGCATCGCGGCTGAGCGACCCCGCGGTATTGGGAGACATCCTGCGCACCGATCCGGACGCGGATGTGCGGGCCGAGGCGCTGCGCCAACTCGTCGGCGTCGCGGCCGAGACGGCGGACGAAGAAACGGCGCGCCAGACCGTTCGGCAGTTGGCGGAGGCCGGCCGGCAGAAGGAACTGGCGGTGGTGGCGCGCGAGAGCGCGCACGCCGCGGTCAAAGCGGTGGTCGTCGACGCCCTGACCGACGTTCGAATCCTCGGCTCGGTCAGCCGGAACGCGACGGACGGTGCCACGCGGTGGCGTGCGCTGCTCCGCATCACCGATGCCGACGAGTTGGCCCAGGTGGCCCTCAACTCCGAGCACACCGACACGGCCGTCGGCGCGCTGGACCGCCTGATCAGCCCCGTTGCACTCGCCGCGGTGGCGCAGCGCGCGCGGAACAAGGTGGCACTGCGAAAGGCGCGCTCGCGTCAGCGCTTGCTCGAAGAGGCCTTGCGCCCGGTGGCGCCCACGCCGACCCCGACGATGAGCGTCGAGGACCGCCAGCGGGGGGCCGCGCTCGTCGCGGAGGCCGAAGGCCTCGTGGCGGTGGCCGACGCAGCGGAGGCGGAGGGATCGCTCGCCATGTTGCGCGTGGCCTGGGCAGAGCTGCAGGCCGACAGCACCGTGGACGCAGTGCTCGAGCAGCGGTTCGAGGCCGCGCTCGAAGGCGTGCGGGAAGCCGCCGCGGCGCGCGTGTCCGAGCAGGCGGCCGAAGCAGAGCGCCAGCAGGAACGGGACCGCGAGACCGCCGACCGCGTGGCCGTGTGCGAGGCCATCGAAGGGCTGACGGGTCCCGACGCCCTCGATCGATTTGCCGAGTTGAAGGTGCGCTGGGACGGCCTGCCGCCGATTCCGGCCGACTACTCCGCGGCGCTGACGCGCCGATTTCAAGATGCCTGCCGCCGGTTCGACGAGCGCGAGCGCCGCCGCGCCTTGGCCGACGTGGCGGCGGGGCGCCTCGATTCACTGGCCGTCGAGTTGGAGCATCTGGTCGCCTCCGACCAGCCGCTCGCCGAGATCCTGGCACGTTGGCGGCTGGTGCGTCGAGACGCGGACGTGCTGCGCGAGATGGCCGATGCCAACCCGTCCGCGGCCGAGCGCGTCGAAAGCGCCGTGACGCGACTGGAGGAGCGGGAGCACGAGCAGCTGGCGGTCCGCGCCAAGCAGGAGCAGGACAACCTGAAGAGGGTCCAGCAACTCTGCCGGCAGGTGGAGACGCTTGCGGCCAGCGAGCAGCTGACGCTGAAAGCCGGCGACCGTGCCCTGACCGACATTCGGGATGCGCTCGAGGGCAAGATGCCGCTGCCGACCAAGGCCGATAGGCAGCAGGCGCACGTCCGGCTGGAAGCCGCGCGCGCGGTGCTGGCACCTCGGATGCAGGAGCTGCGCGAGGCCGACGAATGGCAGCGGTGGGCCAACCTCCAGGTGCAGGAGGAACTGTCCAAGCGCATGGAGGCTCTGGCCTCCGACGAGAACCTCGAGTCGGCGGCCCGAACCATGCGCGAACTGCAGGGGCGGTGGCGGTCGGTGGCGCTTGCGCCGAGGACGCAGGGCGAGGCGATGTGGCGTCGCTTCAAGGCGGCCCAGGATGCGGTGTTCGCCCGCACGTCGGCTTTTGTCGCGGCTCAGCAGGAGGCGCGGGCCGGCAACATGCAGAGGAAGCAAGCCCTCTGCGAGCGGGCGGAGGCGCTGGCGCCGTCGTCGGACTGGGTCAAGACCGCGGCCGAGCTGCAGGCGCTGCAAGCCGAATGGAAGCAGGTCGGACCCGCCGCGCGCGGCCATGAGAAGGCCCTGTGGGAGCGTTTTCGGGCGGCCTGCGACGGGTTCTTCAGCCGCCGGCAGGAGGACCTGAAGAAGCGCAAGGACGAGTGGTCCCAGAACCTGGCGCAGAAGGAAGCACTGTGCGAGGAGGCCGAGCGGTTGGCCCAGTCCAGCGACTGGGAACCCACGGCCGCGCAATTCAAGCGATTGCAATCCCAGTGGAAGGCCATCGGTCCCGTGCGACGGTCGAAATCGGAGGTGGTCTGGCATCGGTTCAGGACCGCCTGCGACGCCTTCTTCGAGCGCTACAAGCACAAGGACCAGATCGCCATCCAGGAAAAGGCGGCGGCTCGCACAATGGTGATCCACGACCTCGAGGCCGTGGCGGCGGCTGGTGGAATCGACGATGCGGCCGTCCCCGAGGGGCTCTACGAGCAGGTGCAGAAAGCGCGGGCCGCGTGGCAACAGGCCCCAGAGGTCCCGCGGACGCTGCAGCAGGATCTCGCGGTGCAGTACCACGACGTGCTGGGGCGGATCGTCTCGCTGTGGCCGGGCGCCTTCGCGGGAACGGACCTGGACCCCGAACAGACCCGCAAACGGATGGAGAAGCTGCTCGCGCGCGTCGAGCAGTTGTCGTCCGCCCGGCCGGCCGAATCGCGTCCCGCGTCGCCGGCCGAGTTGCTGGCCATGAAATGGCGGGAGCGCCTGGCGTCCAACACCATGTCCGCCGGACAGTCCAAGCAGGCCGACGAGAGCAAGGCGCGAGAGGCCGAGCAGGAAGTGCGCAACGCGCAACAGCAGTGGATGCGCCTTGGGCCGGTGCCGGCAACCGTGGCCGGGCCGCTCAACGAGCGTTTTCAGCGCGCCTGCCGCAAGTTCTTCGACGACCGCCGACGCGTGTCGTAGGCTGCAGTCGTCGGGCTCCAGTCTCCCAGGCGCCGGTCTTCCAGGCGCCGGTCTCCGGTCTCCGGTGCCGGTTGAACGCTACACATGTGGAGAGGCGTCGTTCCTCGCCAGGACTGTAGACCGGCGACCGTAGACCGGCGACTAACCTTCCAGATACGTATACCCGTGCAACCCGTCCTCGTAGAAACGCAGCAGGCGGCCGGCGCCCTCGTAGTCCAACTGCCCGGCGTGCACGGCTGTTTCCACGTCCGTTCGTAGCTTGCCGAGCAGCGCCTCGGCGTCGAACTCCACGTAGTCCAGCACCTCGCGAACCGTGTCGCCCTTGATCAGCGTGTCCAGGCGCGCCGCCCCGTTTTCGTCCAGGCTGACGTGCACGGCGTGCGTGTCGCCGAACAGGTTGTGCAGGTCGCCCAGGATCTCCTGATACGCGCCGACGAGGAAGATGCCCAGGTAGTACGAATCCCCGTTGACCGTGTGGAGGGGCAGCGTCTTTTTCACGTCGCGTCTGTCGACGAAGCGATCCAGTTTTCCGTCCGAATCGCAGGTGATGTCGCCCAGCACCGCGTGACTCGTGGGCTTCTCGTTGAGGCGGTGGATCGGCATCACGGGAAAGAGCTGCTTCACGGCCCAGCTGTCTGGAATGGACTGGAACAGCGAAAAGTTGCAGAAGTAAGTGTCGGACAGCTGTTCGTCCAGGTTCTGCAGGTCCTCGGGCACCTCAGGCATCGACTGCGCGATGCGCTGGAGCTTGGTGGCGATGGCCCAGAACAGGTTTTCGGCCAGGCTCCGCTGCTCGAGCGGCAGATAGCCGCCGGAGAACAAACTCAGTGCCATGTCCAGCGCCTGCTGCGCGTCGTGGAACGCCTCGAGCGCGTTGCGCGCGTTCACGTTGTTGTAGGTCTCGAAGAGATCCTTGATCGGCTGCTCCCAGTCGGGGTTGGCGCTTGCGGGCACCTTCTCGTCGCGGAACCCCGAAACGCCCAGAACGTTGAACACCAGGACGCTGTGGTACGCCACCACCGCCCGGCCGCTCTCCGACACGATCGTCGGGTGCGCCACACCTGCTTCGTCACATACCGACTGGATGTGATACACGACGTCGTTGGCGTACTCCTGCAGCGTGTAGTTCATGCTGGACTCGAAGTTGGTCTGCGAGCCGTCGTAGTCCACGCCCAGGCCGCCCCCGACGTCGATGTACTTCAGCCCGGCGCCCAGCTTCGCCAGCTCCGTGTAGACCCGCGCCGCCTCGTTGAGCGCGCCCTTCACGATGCGGATGTTGGTGATCTGGCTCCCGAGGTGGAAGTGGAGCAGGCGCAGGCAGTCCTGCATGCCGTGCGTCTTCAACTCCTCGAGGCCTCGCATGATCTCGGTGACCGTGAGGCCGAACTTCGATCGGAAACCACCCGAGGACTGCCACCGCCCGCTGCCTCTCGACGCCAGCTTGACGCGCATGCCGATCTGCGGCCGCACGCCGAAGCGCTGGGCCGTCTCGATGATGAGCTGCAGCTCGGTGTACTTCTCGACGACCGGGATGATGTTGCGCCCGATCTTGTGGGCCAGCATCGCGGTCTCGATGTACTCGGCGTCCTTGAAGCCGTTGCAGATGATGGGCGTGTCGTTGTCGGCGATCGCCACGACGGCCAGCAGCTCCGGCTTCGAGCCGGCCTCCAGGCCAAACTTGTACGGCTTGCCGAAGTTGAGGACTTCCTCCACTACCTGACGCTGTTGGTTGACCTTGATGGGGTAGACGCAGGTGTAGCTGCCCTGGTACTGGTTCTGCGCGATGGCGGCCTGAAACGCGCCGTAGATGTCGCCGAGCCGGTGCTTGAGGATGTCGGTGAACCGGATGAGGACGGGCAGGCTGATCCCGCGCAATTGGAGACGGTCCACCAGCTCCTTGAGGTCGATGGAACTTGCCGTCTCCTTCGTGGGGTGCACCTGAACGTGCCCAGCGGCGTTGACCGAGAAGTACCCGTTCCCCCAGCGCGGCACCTCGTACAGTTCGCTGGCGTCGTGCACCGTCCACGCGCGGGCGGTGGACGCGCTGGGGTCGAGGGCCGCGGCGCGACCGTTGGTGACCGTGCTCATGCCTTGCTCATCCTCGGCGCTCCGTCTGACAACTTCGCGACAGCCGGCCGGATGGCCGCTGCGGGTGTGACGTTGCAATCGTAAGCGCCGCGTCGCCAATGCTCAACGAGAAAATGGTCCGCGGCGTGCATACGCGCCCCTTGCAGGCAGCTGAGCGGGCGAGCGTGGTGGACCCCGGTCGAGCGATGGGGGAGAATGACAAGTTGCGATGCCCGTTCGAGACCCGGCGATCCGCGTCCTGCTCCTGCCGAAGGACACCAACGCGTACGGCACCATCTTCGGCGGCGTGATCTTGTCGCACATCGACCTCGCCTCGGCCGTCCAAGCTGCTCGAGTGGCCCCACGGCGATTCGTGACGCGCGCGATGCGGGCCGTCGAGTTCCACGAGCCCGTGTTCGTCGGCGACCTGGTGAGTTTCTACACCGAGGTGGTGCGAGTTGGGCATACGTCGGTCACGGTCCATGTATCGGTCGAAGCCGAACGGCGATTGAATACAACGGACGGGCCCCGTGTGGTCCAGGTGACGGAGGCCGAGGTGGTGTTTGTCGCCGTCGGCGAGGACGGCCGGCCCGTGCCGGTCCACCCCGAGCCGCCGGCCGAGAAGTCAGCGGAGCCTCGAGAGTCTGCGCCGGAGCCTCGCTAGACGTCTTGAAGGACTCACATTCCCGCCGTATGAACCAAGTTCTCATCAGCCCTTCAAGACGTCTACGCCCCGCGGCACGCGGGGCAAATAGACACTGCCCTAGCGAGGCGGAGCCTCGAGGGTCTTCGGCGGAGCCTCGCTAGATGCAGTGGGTGAGTACCAGGGGCGCGGCGCCCCCGATCTCGTTCGTCGACGCGCTGTTTGCCGGCACGGCGCCAGACGGGGGCCTGTACATGCCGGAGCGCCTGGATCCGCTGCCGGCGGGCACCGTGGAGAGCCTCCGGGGCGCCAGTTTCGTCGAGGCAGCGTCCCGCATCGGAGGGCACTTGCTGCGCGAAGAGATCGGGCAGGCCCAGCTCGACGCGCTGGTCCGGGATGCCCTGGACTTTCCCGTGCCGCTCGTCCAGGTCAGCGATCGCGTGTGGGCGCTGGAGCTCTTTCACGGCCCCACGGCGGCCTTCAAGGACGTGGGTGCCCGCGTCCAGGCTCGGCTCCTGCACCACTTCACCGACGGCACGCCCCTGACCATCCTTGTCGCGACCTCTGGCGACACCGGCAGCGCCGTCGCCCAGGCGTTCCATCGGGTTCCCGACACGCGCGTGCTGGTGCTCTACCCGGCGGGCCAGGTCAGCGACGTCCAGGAAGCCCAGATGGCGGCCATGGGCGACAACATCCAGGCGATTGCCGTGGCCGGCACGTTCGACGACTGCCAGGCGCTGGTCAAGCAGGCGTTCGCCGACGACGACCTCCGCCGCCACGTGTGGCTGACGCCCGCCAACTCGATCAACCTGGGCCGCCTTCTCCCGCAGGCGTTCTACTACTTCCTCCTGGCCGGGCTGGCCGGGGAGGGACGCGGCCCTGTCGTGGCCGTGCCGAGCGGCAACTTCGGCAACCTGACCGCCGGGCTGATCGCCAAGCGGATCGGCCTGCCCGTGGCGCACTTCGTGGCTGCTACCAACGTCAACGACGCCGTGCCAGTCTACCTGCGCACCGGTCGCTACGAGCCGCGCGCGTCGAAGCGCACCGTGGCGAACGCCATGGACGTGGGGGCGCCGAGCAACTTCGAGCGCATGCAGGCGATGTACGGGGGCTCGGTCGAGGCCCTGCGGCAGGATGTGTCCGGCGTGGCCTTCGACGACGCGCAGGTCGTGGCGGCCATCGGCGACGTGTATCGGCGGCACGGCTACGTGCTGGATCCGCACGGCGCCATCGGCTGGCTGGCCGTCGATCAGGAACTGGCGCGCCTGGGCCCACGGGCACAGGGCGTGTTCCTGGCCACCGCCCACCCCGCGAAGTTCCGCGAGACCGTCGAACCAGCCATCGGCCGCCCTGTTCCCTTGCCCCCCGCACTCGCGGCTGCCCTGGAGCGTCCACGGCATGCCGTGCCCCTTCCGGCGGACTATGGGGCGCTGCGGGCGCTACTCCGAGGATGAGCACCATGCCGCAGCTCGATGCCTACCGGCCGTCGTCGGGTACACTGCCGACCCGAACCGACGTCCCGGAACGCTACCGGTGGGACTTGTCGTCGATCTGCCAGGATTGGGACGACTGGGCGCGCGCCTATCGACGGCTCGAGGGAGCGATCGACGCCTTCGCGCTCCTACGCGGTACGCTGGCCAACGGCCCAGCCGACCTGCTGGCCGCGCTGCGGGCCATGGACGACATCGGCGCGCTCAGCTACCGCGTCTGGTACTACGCGGCGCTGCAGTTCGACGAGGATCAGCGGCGCAACGACATCAGTGCCAAGCGCCAGCAGGTGCAGATCGTCTTCGCCCGGCAGCAGCAGGCGAGCGCGTGGTTCAACCCCGAGGTTCTGGCAATCTCCCTCGAGACCATCCGTCGGTGGATGCTGGCGGACGAAGCGCTGGCCGTATACCGTTTCGCGGTGGAGTCGCTGTTCCATGAGCAGGAGCACGTCCTCGACGAGCGCGGGGAGCGACTGCTGTCCTACGCCAGCCGCTTCGGCAGCGCTCCCTCCGACAGCTATTCGGCGTTGACCACGGCCGACCGGAAATTTCCCACGATCACGCTCGGCTCGGGCGAGTCGGTGACCCTGACGTACGGGCAATACCGGGCCCTGCTCGAAACGAACCGACAGCAGGAGGACCGCGCGGCAGCCTATGGCGCGTTTCACCAGGCGTTTGTCGACAACCAGAACACGTTCGCGGCGCTGTACAACGGCGTGCTCCAGCGCGACTGGTTTCAAGCGCGCGCCAGAGGCTATGCCACGACGCTCGATGCGGCGCTGCACGGCAACGACATCCCGCCATCGGTGGTGGAGAACCTGATTCGCGTCACCAAGGCCGGCGTCGCGCCGCTTCGGCGCTACCATCGCCTCCGTCGCCGCGTACTGGGCGTCGAGAACTATCGCCTGCATGACCTGTTCGTGCCGCTGGCGAGGCATGACGCCCGCTACGCGTACGACGACGTCGAGGAGCTCGTCGTAGAGTCGGTGGCCCGGCTGGGGCCGGAGTATCAGGGGCAGGTGCGCACGGCGTTTGCCGAACGCTGGATTGACGTGTTCGAGAACGCCGGCAAGCGCAGCGGCGCCTACTCGGCACCCGTCTACGGCGCGCACCCGTTCATGCTTCTCAACTTCAACGAGACGCTGGACGGTGTGTTCACCCTGGCTCACGAGATGGGCCACTCGATGCACACGCTCCTGTCGCATCGGGCGCAGCCCTTCGTCTACGCGGGCTACACGATCTTCGTCGCCGAGGTGCCGTCCACGCTGAACGAGGCGCTGTTCCTCGACCTGATGTTGGAGCGGGCCACCAGCCGCGAGGAGCGCGCCGTGCTGCTCCAGCACGCGATCGACAGCATCGCGGGCACGTTCTACACCCAGGTGATGTTCGCGGACTTCGAGCTGCAGGCCCATCGACTGGTCGAAGCCGACGAGCCGGTGACGGCGGAGGCGCTCAACACGATCTACGAAACGCTCCTGCGCGACTACTACGGCGACGCGGTGGACATCGACCCGTTGGCGCGGCTGACGTGGTCCCGGATCCCGCACTTCTTCGGGGCGCCGTACTACGTGTATCAGTACGCGACCTGCTTCGCGACGACCGCACGCCTGATGCAGGACATCCGGTCCACGGACCGATCTCGCGCCGCCGATGGGGTGTCGCGGTATCTCGCCCTGCTACGGGCGGGCGGCAGCGACTACCCGATGAGGCTGCTGGCGCAGGCGGGGGTAGACCTGGCAAAGCCCGACACCGTCGAGGCCGTGTCGCTCGAGTTGGACGCGCTGGTGGCGAGGCTCGAAAGCGAGCTCGGCGCTGTGTAGGGAGGCGTCCAGGGGACGCGGCTGGAACCAAGGGCTTGACCAATCCGGAATCGGCATATATCATTACATCCGGATATACGGATTTATGAGCACGCCCATCCTCGAGCACATGACGGCGCTGTCGGACCAGACCCGATGCCGCGTGCTGCTCCTCCTCGAGCGGCACGAGCTGACGGTCTCGGAGCTCTGCACCGTGCTCCAGATGCCGCAGTCCAGCGTCAGCCGCCAGCTGAAGACACTGGCGGACGACGGCTGGGTGACGTCCAGGCGGGAGGGCACCAGCCGGTTCTACAGCATGGGCTTGGACGATATGGACCCCGGCGCCCGGCAATTGTGGCCGCTCATCCGCGACCAGGTGGCCAGCACGACGGGCGCGGGGCAGGACCAGCGCCGGCTGGCATCGGTCATCAAGGGACGACGGGCCCCGTCGCAGAAGTTCTTCGCGACTGCGGCGTCGGCCTGGGATCAGATCCGAGTGGACTTGTTCGGCGACACGTTCTATCTATGGGGCGTTCTGGGACTCATCGATCAGTCGCTGGTGGTCGGAGACCTGGGATGCGGGACGGGGCAGCTGGCCGAGACGGTCGCGCCCTACGTTCGGCGCGTGGTGGCGGTGGACGGGTCCGAGGACATGCTGGCCGCCGCGAGGTTGCGGCTCGAGGCGCATGCGAACGTCCAGGTGCGGCGTGGGGACATGGAGAACCTGCCGCTGACCGACGGAGAACTGGACGCGGCGGTGCTTTCCTTGGTCCTCCACTACTCCCCGGACCCGGCGTTGGCGCTGGCCGAAGTGGGGCGTGTGGTGCGACCCGGTGGGCGCGTGCTGGTCGTGGACATGCTGCCACACGAGCACGAGGAGTATCAGCAGCAGATGGGTCACGTGTGGCTCGGGTTTTCCGAGAAGCACATCACGCGGGTGTTGACGAGCGCGGGGTTCGATCACGTACGGGTGCGGACGATTCCGGCCGACCCCTCGGCGAACGGCCCGTCGCTCTTCGCGGCGGTTGGAGTGAAGCAGTAGTTGTTCGTGGTAACGCTGGGCTGGCACCGTGTCGGCCCGTTGGTGGACGCTTAGAGGAGAGGACGCAGATGGCAACAGCAAGTGTCGCGCACGCATACGACCTGGCCAAGCAGGCCGGTCGAGTTCCGTTCAAGGTGGCCGACTTGGGCCTGGCCGAGTTCGGCCGCAAGGAACTGCGGCTGGCCGAGGCCGAAATGCCCGGATTGATGGCGATCCGGAAGCGGTACGAAGGCAAGACGCCCCTGGCCGGCGCCCGCATCATGGGCAGCCTGCACATGACGATTCAGACCGGCGTGCTCATCGAGACGTTGTCGCTGCTCGGCGCGGACGTGCGCTGGGTGTCGTGCAACATCTTCTCGACCCAGGACCACGCGGCCGCGGCCGTGGTGGTGGGCCGCCCGGAGACCGGCGGTACCGTCGAGAGTCCGAAGGGCATTCCCGTGTTCGCGTGGAAGGGCGAGACGCTCGACGAATACTGGTGGTGCACGGTCGAGTGCCTGGTGTGGCCGGACGGCAAGGGTCCCTCGCTGATCGTCGACGACGGCGGTGACGCGACGCTGTTCGTGCACAAGGCTGCCGAGTACGAGAAGGCCGGCAAGGTGCCGACGTTCAATGAGGCGTCCGATCCCGAGGAGTGGGGCGTCATCCTGAAGGCGCTGTCGAGCGAGCTGACGAAGAACCCCGGCCGCTGGACGGGTATCGCCAAGGGCATCCGTGGCGTCTCGGAAGAGACCACGACCGGCGTGCACCGTCTCTACGAGATGGAGAAGAAGGGCACGCTGATGTTCCCGGGCATCAACGTCAACAACTCGGTGACCAAGAGCAAGTTCGACAACATCTTCGGGTGCCGGCACTCGTTGACCGACGGCATCTGCCGCGCCAGCGACGTGATGATGGGCGGCAAGCTCGCGTTCGTGGCCGGCTACGGCGACGTGGGCAAGGGCTGTGCGCAGGCGCTGCGCGGCCAGGGTGCGCGCGTCGTCGTCAGCGAGATCGATCCGATCTGCGCGCTGCAGGCGGCGATGGAGGGCTTCGAGGTCAACACCCTCGAGGGCGTGCTCGACAAGGCCGACATCTTCATCACGACGACGGGCAACTTCAACATCATCACGGCCGCGCACATGGCCAAGATGAAGGACAAGGCGATCGTCGGCAACATCGGCCACTTCGACAACGAGATCGACATGGCCGGCCTGGCGAAGACCCCGGGCATCAAGCGGATCAACATCAAGCCGCAGTACGACGAGTGGGTGTTCCCGGACGGCCACAGCGTGATGATCCTGGCCGAGGGCCGTCTCCTGAACCTCGGTTGCGCCACCGGCCACCCGAGCTTCGTGATGTCGGCGTCGTTCACCAACCAGACACTGGCGCAGCTCGAGCTGCACGCCAACGCCGAGCAGTACGGCAAGACGGTGACGATGCTCCCGAAGGTGCTGGACGAGGAAGTGGCGCGGCTGCACCTCGACCAGATCGGCGTCAAGCTGACGACGCTCTCCAAGGAGCAGGCCGACTACATTGGCGTGCCGGTCGAGGGTCCCTACAAGCCGGACTTCTATCGGTACTAGGCAGCGGCGGACTGTCGGCGGCGGTTGGTAGCGGACTATCGACGGAGGTTGGCAGTTCGTAGTTCGTAGTTCGTAGTTGGTAGTTCTGCAGGGGCGGGTCCGAGAGGGCCCGCCCCTTTTCTGTGTACCGAGATGCCGGCGCCGGCGCGCGGCCGCGATAAAATCAACGCCCATGACGATCCCTTACGGTCTGCTCGTCGGCCTTCTTGCGGTGGACTGCTTCGCGGCGGTGGGGTTGGCCGTCGCCCAAACGCCAGCGCCCCGCCCGGTCTACGAACGCTACACGCAGCCGATTCAGATCTTCGAGACCGGCCTGGGCACGTTTACCAGGCCCATGTCGTCGAGTCGCCGGGAGGCCCAGGCGTTCTTCGACCAGGGCTTCCAGATGATGTACTCCTTCGCCAAGCCCGAGGCGGTGCAGTCGTTTCGCGAGGCGTGGAAGCGCGACCCCGACTGCGCGATCTGCTATTGGGGTGAAGCGTGGGCCTGGGGGTCGTACCTCAACGCGCCGATGAACGCGGAGGAGGCTCCGCATGCGTATGCCGCGGCACGGAAAGCCGTGTCGCTGGCCAACCGCGCCACGCCCAAGGAGCGGGCGCTGATCGAGGCGATGGCGGTGCGATACATCGAGAACTTCGACGCCGCCAGGCGGGTGGAGCAGGATCGCGCCTATGCGGAGGCCATGCAGAAGGTGTCGGCGCAGTATGCGGACGACCTCGACATCGTCACCCTGTACGCCGACGCCCTGTTCCTGCTCGAACCGCGCCGTGGCACTCGCGACCATACCGAGCCCAACGTCCGGCGACTGCACCAGGTGCTCGAAAGCATCCTGGCGCGAAACGTGCGCCATCCCGGCGCCTGCCACCTCTACGTCCACGCCACCGAGTCCACGATGGTCCCGGGCCGAGCCGAGGCGTGCGCTGAGTTCCTGGGACTCTCGATTCCGGGCGCCAGCCACATCAACCACATGCCGTCGCACACCTGGAACGAGGTGGGGCGGTGGGGCGATTCGGTGCGCGCCAACCTCATGGCGTGGCACTCGGACCTGAAGGCGGCGATCGGCCAGGGCTTTGCGATCTATCCGGAGCACAACCTGCACATGCTCCTCTATGCCGCGTCCTACGACGGTCAGGGCGCGATTGCGGTGCGGGCGGGCAAGGACTACACGAAGCTGACCGGCGAGTCGTTCTACGAAGTGCTCACGCTGATTCGCTTCGGCCGGTTCGACGAAGTGCTGGAGGTGACCAACCGGCCGAAGCCCGATATCCAGGGTGCGCTCTGGGACTTCGCACAGGGCTACGCGCGCCTCAAGCAAGGCGACGCCGACTTCGCCGCCCTCTACCTGGCGCGCGTCAAGAAGACGGCCGAAACGTCAACCGCCGCGTTTCGCGTCCACCCGGCGAAGAACCTGCTGTCGATCGTGGCCGGCATCCTGGAGGGTGAGATCCAGCGCGCCGCTGGAGACCTCACGGGCGCCATCGCATCGTTCCAGCGCGCCGCCAGCCTGCAGGAAGGTCTCGTCTACGACGAACCGGAGCCGCTGCCGTTTTCCGCCTTTCATTGGCTTGGCGCCGCGCTTCTGGAGAGCGGCCGGTTCGAGGACGCCGAACAGGCCTACCGCACCGAGCTCAAGGACCACCCCCACAACGGCTGGTCGCTGCTTGGCGTGCAGCAGGCTCTGGCCGGCAAGGGCGTCACGTCTCCCGAGGTGAACGCGGACCTCGAGGCCAGCTGGTCGCGCGCGGATACATGGATCCGCGCGTCGCGCTTTTAGCCGAGGCGCTGGGGACTGTAATTACCGTGCGGCGGCCGCGGCCGTCGGGCGCTCGGCGGCCGAGCGCGCCTGCAGGATGATGCGCAGCATGCGGCGGAGCGGCTCGGCGGCGCCCCACAGCAGTTGATCGCCCACCGTAAAGGCCGACATGTAGTCCCCGCCCATTGCCAGCTTCCGCAAGCGGCCGATCGGGACCTGCAGCGTGCCGGTCACGGCCGCGGGAGACAGGTGCGTCAGCGACGCTTCGCGGTTGTTAGGGACCACCGACACCCATTCGTGCGCCGACGCCAGCAGCGATTCGACCTCCGCCAGCGGCACGTCCCGCGTCAACTTCACGGTCAGCGCCTGACTGTGGCACCGCATCGAGCCGATGCGCACGCACAGGCCGTCCATGGGGATCGGGTCGGCCCCAAGGCCCAGGATCTTGTTGCCCTCGGCCATGGCCTTCCACTCTTCCTTGCTCTGGCCGTTGCCCAGGTCCTTGTCGATCCACGGCAGCAGGCTCCCCGCCAGCGCGTGACCGAACTCTGCATGCGGCAAGTCGTCGCCGCGCATCGACGCAGTGATGGTGCGGTCGATATCAAGGATGCTCGAGGCCGGATCCTCAAGCAGCGAAGAGGCCGAGGCGTGCAGGTGCCCCATCTGCGCGACCAGCTCGCGCATGTTCTTGGCGCCGCCGCCCGAAGCGGCCTGATAGGTCATGGCCGACACCCACTCCACGAGCCCCTCGCGGATGAGCCCGGTCAGCGCCATGAGCATCAGGCTCACCGTGCAGTTGCCGCCGATGTAGTCCTTGACGCCGCGCGCCAGGGCCGCGTCGATGACGTCGTGATTCACCGGGTCCAGGATGATGACCGCGTGATCCTTCATGCGCAGCGTAGACGCCGCGTCGATCCAGTAGCCGGTCCAGCCAGCCTCGCGCAGCTTTGGATACACCTCGGTCGTGTAGTCGCCGCCCTGGCAGGAGATCAGCACGTCGGCGGCGGCCAGCTCTTTCAGGTTCTTCGCGTCCTTCACCGCCGGGGCCGTCTTGCCCACGGAGGGGGCGGCAACGCCCACCTGAGACGTCGAGAAGAAAACCGGATCGATCAGGTCGAAATCGCGTTCCTCGCGCATGCGGTCCACGAGGACCGACCCGACCATGCCACGCCAACCAATGAGTCCGACGTTCATAGCCTCGGTATTTTACCAGGATTGCGGGTCCCGTCTCCGCGCGCCACCTTGAGCCGGCCGATGAGGGCAGGGTAGGCTGGCACGGTGACGGTCGGCAAGGGAGACATCGCGGCGGCCCGCCGGATCGGCCTGGCGCTTGGCGCGGCGCTCGTTGCCTCCACGCTTGTCAGCTCGGCGCAGCAGTCCGCGTGCAGTCAGTTGCTGGCACGCGCGCGGACGTTGGCGGAGCGCTTCCAGATGGCGCAGGCCGAGCAGGTGCTGGGGGACCCGGGGCGACGGGGCTGCGACGTCCGCGTGGCCACCATGTATCTGCGCGGCTTGCGGGCGGCCCGCGAGGCCTCGGCGAAGGGAGGCGACGCCGAGTCCCTGGCGCCCGTCCGCCGCGCGGTGGCGGACCTCGAGGCGATGGGTGATGCCGGTGGTCCGGCCGAGATCGCCAGCCTGATACTGCGAGCCGCGGCCGCCGCGGCGCAGAGCGAGCGTGAGGAGATGGCGGTCGTCCTGGCCCAGGCGCTGCAAGTAGAACGCGCCGGCGGCGCCCGCGGCGCGGATGGAGCGCCGATTTTGAGCGCGCACCAGATGGCGGGGGATCTGTGGCTGCAGGTACACCGCTACGACGAGGCGGCCGCGGCGTTTCTGGTGGCGCGTGGGGTGGCGGGCGATGCGCCGCGAGTGACGGTTGGCCTGGCCCGGGCGCTCGCGCGCGAGGGACGTATCCCCGATGCCTGCGACGCCTATCGAACCGTTGAGCGGTTCGCGGCTGACGTCCGCACGGTCATGAAGGCCGAGGTCGCGGAGGCCCGGGAGTTCCTGGGCCGGCCCGCGTGCCGGCCGGTCGCGCGGCAGCCGTGATGGCGTTTCGCTACCGTCCCGTCATCCTGGAAGAGCTGGCCCGGTTCGGCATCTTTCCCACCGAGACCACGCCGCCGGCGCTGGTCCACGAGTTCGTGAACGACCTGTATCGGTTCGAGCTGCGCCGACTCCGCGCGCGACTCGTGCGGGGAGACATCGCGAAGGGCGACTACTATTCTTGTGTCGTGGAGCTCCGTCGCCGCTATCCGCTTGTGTCCATTCGTGCCGACCTCTGGGTCGGCGGGGAGTAGCGCGCGTGCCGAGCATCCAGTCCAAGCTGCCGTCGGGCGAGGTCAGCATCTTCGAGGTGATGTCGGGCCTCGCGCGTCAGCACGACGCCGTCAACCTCTCGCAGGGCTTTCCCGACTTTCCGTGCGCGCCTGAACTGGTCGAAGCCGTTGCCGGGTACATGCGCGAAGGCTTCAACCAGTACGCACAAATGCCCGGCGTGCCCGCGCTGCGGGACGCGCTCGCACTCAAGATCGAGCGGCTGTACGGGCGCCGCTACGACCCGGCCACCGAGATCGCCATCACCACCGGGGCCACCGAGGGTCTCTTCGCGGCCTTGACCGCCCTGGTTCGGCCGGGCGACGAAGTTGTGCTCTTTCAGCCGGCCTACGATTCGTACCTTCCTGCGGTCCAATTGAGCGGCGGGCAGCCACGGTTCGTGACGCTGCGGTATCCGGACTACACCATCGATTGGGACGAGGTCCGGCGCGTCGTGACGGCGCGGACGCGCGTCATCGTGATCAACACGCCGCACAACCCCACGGGGATGGTGTGGACGCCAGCAGACATGGCGGCCTTGTCGAGCGTGTTGGAGGGCACGGATGCCGTCGTCGTGTCCGACGAGGTCTACGAGCACGTGCGGTTTGGCGGCCTGCGCCACGAGAGTGTTGCCCGCTACCCGCCGATCGCGGACCGCGCGCTGGTGATCAGCTCGTTCGGCAAGACGTACCACACGACCGGCTGGAAGGTGGGCTACTGCGCCGGCCCGCCAGCGCTGGTCCGCGAGGTGCTGCGGGTGCGGCAGTGGATGACGTTCTCGGTCAACGGGGCCGTGCAGATGGCCTATGCCGACGCCGTCAAGCGCGATCCCGCGTGCGACGACGTGACGCGCTTCTATGAGGGCCGGAAGGCCGCGTTCCTGCGACTGACCACGGGTTCCCGATTCGCGCCGCTGGCGTGCAGCGGCACGTATTTTCAGTTGATGGACTACTCGGCGATTACCGGCGAGCCCGATGCCGCGTTCGCGCGGCGGCTGATCACCGAGCATGGCGTGGCGGCCATACCGATTTCGCCGTTCCTGCAGGGCGGGGAAGTGGCCGGCCCCGTGCTGCGGTTCTGCTTCGCCAAGCGCGACGAGACGCTCGAGCGCGCCGCCGAACGTCTCATCAAGGTGTAGATGGCCATGTCGCGCGGCGGCCTCGGCATCGTGACGGTCCTCGGCCTGTTGACCGGTGCGGTGGGGGACGCGAGGCAGGCGCCTCTCCCGGAGCCCGACTCGTTCTACGCCGACACACGCGCCAACCTCGAGCGGGCGCAGCGCGTCCAAGGGGAGTTTGCCTATCGAGAGCGGCGCACCGAGCTGCACTTGAACCCGTTCGGGCGCATGGGCACTGGAGGGACGGTCGTCTACGAGGTGACGCCGTTGCCCGGCGGAGGAACGGAGCGCCGGCTGCTCGAACGCGACGGCAAGGCGGTAGCCGGCGCGGAAGTCGAACGGCGCGAGCCGCGTGGGCGGCGACAGCCCCGACGCCGGTCGGCGGTCGACGACACGGTCGGCGTGCTGCGCTTCACCATCGACCGCCGCGACACCGTGGGGGGCCGGCGCGTGATTGCGGTTCGTTTCGAGCCCAAGCCGGACGCGAACGCCGAGACACGCGAAGGCAATCTGGCCAAGCGATTCTCGGGCACCATCTTCGTGGACGAAGAGGATCGAGAAGTCGTTCGCGTGGAAGCGACGGCCGTCGACGATCTGACCTATGGATACGGCATGGTGGCCCGGCTGGGCCGGGGGACAACGGTGCGGCTGGAGCGGGAGCCGGTCGAAGACAACTTGTGGATGCCCACGAGCATCCGGTTTTCCGGCAGCGGACGAGCGTTGCTCCTCCGGCGGCTCAACATCGACCAGGTGATCGAATGGTCTAACTACCGCCGGGTTCGGCAACCCTGACATTGCCGAACCTCGGGTAGAGCGCCAGGCCCAGGCCCGCCCACAGCAGGGCCCGTAGCCGCCTGGCCAACGCCAGCGCCCCGCCGCCCGACAGTCCCAACGCGGTGGCGACGGCGATGTGGGAAGCCTCCAGGGTGCCGATGCCAGCCGGCACCGCCGCGCCCGCCACGCTGGCCAGCCGAACGAAGGTTTCGATGACGAGCGCCGACGTGACGTCGATCGGCTCCCCGATGACGGCAAAAACGAGCCACACCTCGAACGCGTTCAGCGAGTAGCACACGACGGGCAGCACCGTCAGCACGACCAGCCGTCGGCGCGCGCCGCGCAGCAGCGCCAGGAAGTGCACCTCGACCTCCAGGATGAACGCCACCACCTGCGACGCACGGCGGCCCCGCGCCTCGCCCGATCGGCCTTCCCTGGCCACGAGCCGTCCGAGGTAGTCGCCCGACCCGCGTCGCGCGATGAGGGCGAAGGCGCCGAGCCCCACGACGACGGCTACCGACAGCAGCGTAAAGGTGATGTCCCACGCCGCGGTCAGTTGAAGCCTCCGCACCGCGAACTGGGCCACGATGCCGGCGACCGCCATGGACACCAGCGCGAACGCCAGCCGTTCGGCGGCAATCGATGCGGTCGTCGCGGCCGCGGACACCCGGTCCGCGAGGAGCAGCACCTTGAGCGGTTCGCCGGTGGGCCCGCGCACGGTGAAGAAGCTGATGGCGTCGGCGGCGAGGCGGACGCGAAAGAGGCGTGTGAACGCGGGCCGCGTGGCGGTCGGGAAGGCGATAGCCCAGCCCCAGGTACGAAGGAGGTGCCAGGCGACGCTGGGCGCAACGACGAGCGGCAGGGCCAAGCCGAGCCGGCGCGCGTACGCCAGGGTGCTCTCCGCATCGAGCTGCGTAAGGGTGAAGACGAAGAAAGCGCTCCCGACGAGAACGGCGACGAGCGATGCAGCGCGGACCCAGCCCGGAACGCGGCGAGGTCCAGACGGGATCGTGTTACTCGTCTTCCTTCTCGTCGGCGCCGGTGGCGGGAGCGCTGGTGGCGACATCGTCGAGGTCCGCCGGCGGGGCCCCTTCGTCGAGGTCGTCCACGGCGTAGATCCGCCCTCCGCTCTTCTCCTTGATGGGTCCGCGCGGGCGGTTCTCTTGTTGCGACGCGCCCTTCTTGCCGCCGCGCAACCGCTTGGGTGGAGCGGGCGGACCAAAGTTGGCGCTGCGGTCGCGGCCGCCAGGGCCAGAGGGGGGGCCGCCGAAGCCTCCACCGCCAGGCCGGGGACCGCCAAACCCACCGCCTCCACCGAAGCCGCCACCACCGCCGCCGCTGAACCCGCCGCCCCCGCCGTACCGCGGGGGACCACCGGGACCCGCGCCGGGTGGACGCGGCGCGAATCCTCCGGGCGGTCGAGCCGGGCGATCCTCGCGCGCGCGCGCCTCGCTGACAGCGAGGCTGCGGCCCTGAAATGGCTGCGCATCGAAGCGCTTCACCACTTCTTCCGCCGCCGCGCGATCCGTGAACTCGACGAACGCGAACCCGCGTGGTCTGCCGGTCTCGCGATCGACAGGCATCACCACTTGCGACGGTTCGGCGACGGTTGAGAAATGGGCGCGGAGGTCGGCTTCGCTCGCCCCGTACGGAAGGTTCCCGATGAACAGACGGACTGCCAAATCTCCCTCGTGAAGCGCCCTTTCAGGCGTGGAGGGATTCTATCCCAAAAGCGAGCGCATACGCGGCGCGGAGGCGCAAGAGGGGGTCAACCGCCAAAAAGGACCCGCACCTCGGAGGCCGGCACCCGCGTCCCGGGTTCTGCCAGGCCCACGGCCGCCGCGGCGCGCCCGATGACCTCGTCGGGCCGAGCCCCTGCCGCGCGAAGGGACCGAACGCCGGTATCGCCGGCGGACTTGCTGAGTTTTTCCCCCGACGCGGCAAAGAGAAGGGCATGGTGCACGAAGAGCGGCGGCGCCTGACGACCCAAGAGTCCTGCCAGCGCCACCTGGCGCCCGGTGGAGTCCAGCAGATCGTCGCCTCGAATCACGAGGTCGATGCCTTGGTCCAGATCGTCGACCGTCACGGCAAACTGATAGGTCCAGTGGCCATCGCGGTCGCGCACGGTCAGGTCCCCGCACTGCTCCGAGGGCCGCTGCGCCAGGTCGCCATGCCGCAGATCGACCGCGGATGCCACGCCCTGCTCCATTCGCACACGCAGCGCGCGGCCGGCGGTCCGTTCCAACCCGCGGGCCCGGCATCGCCCGTCGTATCGTTCACCGCCCAGTACTCGACGCGAGCACTCGCACGCGTACACGAGCCCCTGACGATCGAGGGTGGACAACGCCTCCGTGTATCGATGGTGGCGGTCGCTCTGGCGGTCCAGCGGCTGGAGTCCCGTGTCGGGCTCGAAGCCCAGCCAGGCGAGATCCTCGAGGCACGCGGTCTCGTACGGCGTGCGGCAGCGCACGCGATCGTGATTCTCCAGCCTGAAGTGCACCCGTCCTCCGGTCGCGCGCGCGAGCCCCCAGACGAAGACGGCGTTCACCACGTGCCCCAGGTGCAGGTACCCTGTCGGCGAGGGTGCGAACCGGGTGGCCGGGGGCCGTGGCAGGAGCCGCAGGGTCGCGTCTCGCAACGCGGAGCCTGGCATCATGGTCGGCATGCCGGCATGGAACCAACATGATCCCATGGCTTGAGCCCACAGATCCCTTCCCGCCGGTGGAGCGCGCGCTGCGCGAGCCCAACGGCCTGCTGGCCGCCGGCGACGACTTGTCCACGGAGCGCCTGCTCGACGCCTATCGCCTGGGCATCTTCCCGTGGTTCAACGACGACGATCCGGTGCTCTGGTGGAGTCCCGATCCGCGGATGGTCCTCGATACGGCCGGGATGCACGTCTCGCGCTCGCTTCGTAAGACCGCGCGGTCGGGCCGGCTCACGGTGACGTGCGATACGGCCTTTGGAGAGGTGATGCGCGGCTGCGCCGAGCCTCGGCCCGGACAGGACGGCACGTGGATCACCGGCGTGATGATCGAGGCGTACCGCCGGCTGGCCGACGAGGGCCATGCGCATTCCGTCGAGGTGTGGGAGCAAGGGGCACTGGTCGGTGGCCTCTACGGCGTGTGCATGGGGCGCATGTTCTACGGCGAGTCGATGTTTGCCAGGCGTTCCGACGCGTCGAAGATTGCCCTGGCGTCCCTGGCGCACCAACTGCGACGTTGGGACATGCCGATGATCGACTGCCAGACCGTGACGGCGCACCTGGCGTCGCTGGGTGCGCGACAGGTGCCGCGGCGCGACTTCGTGCGGGAGGTGGAACGGCTGGCGGATGAGCCGGGCCGCGCACTGCCGTGGACGATTGACGCCGATCTGCCCGCGGCGCTCTGACGGCTACAATGGAAGGAAAGGATGGGCACACGGCCTGAGTCACGCGAGTCGACCCTGACCGCGCCGCGCGCCGACCAACGGCTGGTCCGGCCGCGGATGTGGCGCGTCCTCCTGCACAACGACGACTACACCACACAGGAGTTCGTGGTGTGGATCCTCGAGCAGATCTTCCACAAGCCGCAAGCCGAAGCGTTCGCCATCATGCTGAGCGTTCACCAGTCGGGGCTCGGGGTGGCCGGCATCTACACACACGACGTGGCGGCCAGCAAGGTCCAGGCAGCCACCGCCGCGGCCGAGCAGGAGGACTATCCGCTGCTCGTCACGATGGAACCCGACCCAGAGCGGCCGTAGGAGTTTCCCAACCATGCCACGATCCCCGATTCCGTTTGCCGCAGAAACGCTGGAGACGGTGCAGCGTGCCATTCGGGAGGCCCGTGCGCGCCGTCACGACGCGGTGGGACTCGAGCACCTGCTGGTGGCGTTGACGCACGAGGCGACGGCTCGCCAGATTCTGACCGCGTGTGGCGCCGACGTGGACGCGCTGCGCTCGCAGGCGACCGAGGTCCTCGAGCGTGGCTACCCGGCGGTGCCCGGCTCCGCGAAGGTGGAGCCCGAGCCCACCATCGGATTCGATCGGGTGATTCAGCACGCGGTGATGCACGCGGCAGCGTCGAGCGCCACGGAGGTGTCGAGTGGCGACCTGCTGGTCTTCATGCTCCAGGAGGACGAGAGCCACGCCGCCTATTTCCTGAAGTCGAACGGCGTCGAGCGGCTGTCGCTGCTGCGGGTCATCTCGCACGGAGCGGCCGATCCCGCCACATCCGGGCAGCCGGCGGGCGAACCCGCCCCGCCGGTGGACCCCCTCGAGGCGTTCGCCACCGATCTCAACGCCAAGGCCGCCGAGGGGCGCATCGACCCGCTGATCGGCCGAGCCGCCGAGATCGAGCGGATGGTGCAGGTGCTGTGCCGGCGCCGCAAGAACAACCCGCTGCTCGTGGGCGAGCCGGGCGTGGGCAAGACTGCGTTGGCCGAGGGGCTGGCGCTTCGGATCCACCAGGGCGACGTGCCCGAGCCGCTCAAGGACGCCACCGTCTACGCCCTGGACCTTGGCGCGCTGGTGGCGGGCACGCGCTATCGCGGCGACTTCGAGGAGCGCGTCAAGCAGGTGCTCGATCGCCTGGCGAAGCAGCCGTCGGCCATTCTCTTCATCGACGAGATCCACACGCTGGTCGGTGCCGGCGCGGCGTCGGGCGGCGCGATGGACGGAGGCAATCTCTTGAAGCCCGCGCTCGCGAGCGGTGCGCTGCGATGCATCGGGTCCACGACCTTTTCGGACGTGAAGCAGTCCTTCGACCGCGACCGCGCATTGGCGCGGCGGTTCCAGAAGATCGACGTTCTCGAGCCCAGCCCCGAGGAAACGCTGGAGATCCTGAAGGGGCTCAAGCCGCACTACGAATCGCACCACGGCGTCGCCTACAGCGACGAGGCGCTGCAAGCGGCGGTAGCCCTCTCCGCCAAGTACCTCAAGGACCTGCACTTGCCCGACAAGGCCATCGACGTCATGGACGAGGCCGGCGCGGCGCAGAAACTGCTGCCCGCGGAGATGCGCCCAGCCGTCATCGGCGAAGAGCAGATCGAGCGCATCGTGGCCAGGATGGCGCGCGTTCCCGTGCAGGCCGTCTCCCACGACGACACCCGCGCGCTGGCCGAGCTCGAACCCTCCTTGCGGCAGGTGATCTTCGGTCAGGACTCGGCGATTGCCGAGGTGGCGTCGGCGATCAAGATGGCGCGGTCGGGGCTTCGCGCGCCGGAGAAGCCCATCGGGAGCTTTCTCTTCACCGGGCCGACCGGAGTAGGCAAGACCGAGCTGGCCCGGCAACTCGCGCGGATCCTGGGCGTCGAGTTCATTCGCTACGACATGTCGGAGTACATGGAGAAGCACGCCGTGTCGCGGCTGATCGGCGCCCCACCCGGCTACGTGGGCTACGAAGAGGGGGGCTTGCTCATCGACGCCGTGCGCAAGTCCCCGCATGCGGTGCTGCTGCTCGACGAGATCGAGAAGGCGCACCCGGACATGTACGCCATCCTGCTCCAGGTGATGGACCACGCCACGCTCACCGATTCGCACGGACGCAAGGCGGACTTCCGCCACGTGATCCTGATCATGACGACCAACGTGGGCGCCCACGATGTGTCGGATCGACGCCTGGGCTTCGCCGAGACCGGGCAGGGGGCGTCCACACGAGGCGCACTCGAACGACGGTTCACGCCGGAGTTCCGGAATCGTCTCGATGCCGTGGTGGCGTTCGGCGCGCTCGGCACGACCGAAGTGGAGCGGGTCGTGGACAAGCAGGTCGACGAGCTGCGCGGGCTGGTGGCGGCCAAAGGCGTCACCATCGAGCTGGAACCGGCGGCTCGTGTATGGCTGGCGCAGAAGGGATTCGACCGCGCATTCGGCGCGCGGCCCATGTCCAGGCTCATCGACCGGGCGATCAAGAAGCCCCTGTCGGAGCGGCTGCTCTTCGGATCGCTGGCCAAGGGTGGGCGGATCCGCATCGGCGTCGAGGCCGATGCGATCGTGCTCGTCGAGGACCCGGCGACGTGAGCATTGGCGGTCACCGGCGTGACTACCTGGGGACGGCTCTCCTCGAGTCGGAGGCGAGCGCCGACCCGCTGGAGCAGTTCCTCGAGTGGTTTCGCGCGGTCGAGACGCTGGAGGAGGAGCCCACCGCGATGACGCTGGCCAGCGTGAGCGCCGACGGCCAGCCCTCTGCGCGCATGGTGCTGCTGAAGGGCATCGACGCACGCGGCTTCACGTTCTTCACCAACTACGACAGTCGCAAGGGCGGAGAGCTCGCGGCCAATCCGCGTGCGAGCCTGCTGTTCTACTGGCGGGCCGTGGAGCGGCAGGTGCGAGTGGAGGGCCGTGTCGAGCGCGTCGGCGACGACGAGTCGGACGCCTACTTCATGACCAGGCCGATCGAGGCCCGGTGGAGCGCGTACGCTTCGCCCCAGAGTCGTCCCGTGCACGGAAGGACCGACCTCGAAGGGCTGGTCGACGACGTCCGGCAACGCTTCGGCGACAGCGTGGCGCGCCCCGCGTGGTGGGGCGGCTTTCGCGTGCGGCCCCATGCCTACGAGTTCTGGCAGGGACGGCCGAATCGACTACACGACAGACTCCGCTACGAAAGCCCCGACGGCACCAGCTGGCGCAGGCTCCGCCTGGCGCCATAGCTCGACTTCGCACCGCCACCGCGCCACTGAAGATGCCCAGCGTGGCCCCAGGCTTCCCGATCGTACTGGCCGCGGATGCCACGCTTCGCCTCGGCGAGGCGTTGGCGTTCGTGTCGGCGCACGTGGCGACGCACGGCGTCACGATCGTCGGCGCCAGCCGGGAGGCGGCCGACGAGTTGGCGCGCGCCGTGGCGAAGCAGTATCCCGCCACGATCGGCCTCTCCAGATTCAGCCTGACGCAGCTGGCCGTGCGGGTGGCTGGACCATCGCTGGCGGCACAGGGTGTGGCGCCGTCCAGCCCACTGGCCTTCGAGGCGGTGGCTGCCAGGGCGGCGTTTGACCTGGCCCAGGACCAGGCGCTGGGCGCGCTGACCGCGGCGGCGATGACGCCCGGGTTCCCACGAGCGGTGGCACGCACGGCGGCCGACCTGCGTGCCGCCCGCGTCTTGCCCGAAAGCGTCGAGCAGCTCACGACCCCGGAGGCCGAAGGGCTGGCGCGGTTGCACGCCCGCATCGACGCAGAGCTGGGCGCGGCAGGCGCCGTTGACCGCGACGGCCTGCTGTCCGCCGCAGCGGCCACCGTGGCGGACGAGGCGTGGCTGCGCGCACCGCTCGTGTTGTTGGATGTGGCGCTCGAGTCGGAAGGTGAACGCGCGTTTGTCGGCGCCTTGCTGGCCGCCGCCTCGACGGCGATGGCGACGTGCCATGTGTTCGACGAGCCGTCGGTGCTGGGCTTCGAGAAGCTGGGTGGGAGTCGTCGCCGGCTGAGCGAGCCCGCGGCGTCCGACGTGGATCATCTCCGGGCGCAGCTCTTCTCGACGACGCCGGCGCGAGTGCGCGAATCAGACGGGAGCGTGGAACGGTTCTCGGCGCCAGGGGAAGGACGCGAGTGCGTCGAGATCGCCCGCCGGATCCTGCGGGAGGCCGCGCGCGGCGTGGCGTTCGACGAGATGGCCGTCTTCGTTCGCTCGCCCGCGCACTATCAAGGTCTGCTCGAGCATGCGCTGCAGCGGGCGGGCGTGCCGGCGTGGTTCGACCGGGGCACCAGGCGCCCGCATCCGGTCGGGCGCGCGTTTCTGGCGCTCCTCGCGTGCGCCGAGGAGGGGCTGTCGGCGAGGCGATTTGCCGAGTACCTCTCGCTCGGGCAATTGCCTCCGCGTGAGGCGACGGTCGACGGCGATGGGGGCGCGGCTGTCGAGCCCACCACCGAGGACGCCGAGGCGCTGAAGGTGGGCACGTTGCCGACGCCGAGGCGGTGGGAGCAGATGCTCGTCGAAGCGGCCGTGCGCCGCGGCGATCCCAGCCGGTGGCGGCGGAGGCTGAGTGGTCTCGACGCCGAGCTGGCGGCGCGAGAAGTCGAAGCGACACGAAGCGATCCCGAGTCGCCTCGCGGCCAGGCCATCGCACGCGACCGGGCTCGCCTGAAGCTCCTGGCATCGTTCGCGGTGCCGCTGATCGAGCAGATGGCGGGCTGGCCGCGAGAAGCCACCTGGGGCGACTGGCTGGCGCTGCTCGAAGGCTTCGCGCCGCGGGTCGTCGGCACGCCTGGTCCTGTACTCGCCGTTCTGGCCGACCTCCGGCCCATGGCTCGCGTCGGTCCCGTGGCATTGCGCGAAGTACGGCACGTGCTGGCGGATCGCCTGCGGCTGGTGGAGGACGAGCCTCCCTCGCGTCGATACGGCCGGGTGTTCGTCGGCGGACCGGCGCAGGCCCGCGGGCGTGCGTTTCGGGTGGGCTTCGTGCCTGGGCTGGCCGAGCGCGTCTTTCCGGAAAAGCTGCGGCAGGATCCGCTGCTGCTCGACGGCGCACGCGAGGCGCTGCAGGCGGGACTCGGCACGCAGCAGATGCGAGGCACTCGGGAACGGACGCTGCTGCATCTGGCCGTCGGGGCCTGCCGCGAGCGGTTGTACGTCTCCTATCCCCGTCTCGACGTCGCGGAGTCACGTGCGCGCGTGCCGTCCTTCTACGCGCTGGACGTCGTGCGCGGCATCACGGGCACCGTTCCGGACCACCGGGCGTTCGCGGACGCGGCGGGGCGAATGGGGCAGTCGTCGCTGGCGTGGCCGGCCCCTCTGGATCCCGACCTCGCGATCGATGCCCAGGAACACGACCTGGCGGTGATCCGGTCGCTCCTGGATGCGGACGCGTCGGTGAACGTCCGCGGGCAGGGGCAGTACCTGCTGAGGCTCAACGCGGCGCTACGCCGATCGGTGGTGGAGCGCTGGGCACGGGCGATGCCGGCATGGTCGCAGTACGACGGGCTGATTCGCGTCGCCGACGACACGCGCGCCGTGCTGGCTGCTCACCGGCTGACGGCCCGGCCCTACTCCGTCTCCGCGCTCCAACGCTTCTCCGTGTGTCCGTACCAGTTCCTGCTGGGCGCCGTGCACCGCCTCCACCGCGCGGAGGGGTTGGAGCCGTTACAGCACCTGGACCCGCTGACGCGTGGCAGCCTGGTCCATCGGATTCAGGCGGTGACGCTGCGGACGTTGCGGGACACGGGCGTGCTGCCGCTTGGACCGCAACATCTCGACGCGGCGATGGACGCGCTGCGCGGCGCGGTGGCGTCGGTATCCGAGGAGTTCCGCGAGCGGGTGGCGCCGGCGATCGACCGCGTGTGGGAAGACGAAGTGGCCGTGGTGGCGCGCGACCTGCGCGGCTGGCTGTCCAGGGTGGCTGCCGAGAACGGCCCGTGGAAGGCGCGCTACGTCGAGCTGGGCTTCGGGTTGCCGGCCGATGCCGATCGCGACTCGGCCAGTATCGGAGACGCCGTGCGCGTCGACGGGCGCTTTCCGCTACGCGGCGCCATCGACCTCGTGGAGGTGCACCGCCAGACCGGTGAACTCCGCGTCACGGACCACAAGACGGGCAAGGACCGGAACGTCGACGGGTTCGTCATCGCCGGGGGCGCCGTCCTGCAGCCGCTGCTCTACGCGGCGGCCGCCGAGAGCGTGCTGGGGACAAGCGTGACCGAGACACGCCTGTTCTACTGCACGGTGGATGGCGGGTATCGGGAGCGGCCGGTGCCCCTGACCGCACAGAACCGGCGCGTGGGCGTGGAGGCGCTGGAAGTGATCGACCGTGCGGTCGAGACAGGAATGCTGGTGCCGGCGCCGGCCGAGGGCGCGTGCGCCCGATGTGACTTCACGGCGGTGTGTGGACCGTCGGCCAGGGAACACGCGGCCCGCAAAGCAGCCGGCCCGCTTCGCGATCTCCAGGAACTGAGGAGCCGGCGATGACGGGCCCGACTCCAGCCGACGCCGCCGCCCGCGAGCTGATCAAGACAGCGCTCGACGAGACGTTGGTGGTCGAAGCCGCGGCGGGCACCGGCAAGACCACCGCGCTCGTCGAGCGCATGCTGCGGGTGCTGGCCAGCGGACGCGCCGCGATCGGCGCCCTCGTCGCCGTCACGTTCACCGAGAAGGCCGCGGGCGAATTGAAGCTGCGCCTGCGCGAAGAACTGGAGCGGGCCCGCGTGGACGCGTCGCGTTTCGACGCCGCGTCTCGGGCCCGGCTCGAGGACGCCCTCGGTCACCTCGAGGAAGCCAACATCGGCACCATTCATGGGTTCTGCGCGGACCTCTTGCGGGAGCGCCCGATCGAGGCGGGCGTCGATCCCCTGTTCGCCGTCCTGACCGATGGGCAGGCGCGGCGCCTGTTCGACGAGGCGTTCAGCGGATGGTTCGAGCAGGCGCTCGAGGAGATGCCCGAGGGCATCCGGCGGTCGCTCCGGCGATCGGCCCGTCCGGACGCCAGCGGGGAAGCCGATCGTGGTGGCCCGATCGACCGGCTGAAGCGCGCGGGGTGGGACCTGGCGGAGTGGAGGGACTTTCCAGCGTCCTGGACGCGTCCTCCCTTCGACCGGCGCGCTCAGGTGGACGAGCTGACGGCCGTGCTGAGGACGTTCGCCGACGCGACGAGTCGGCCCGCCAGTGCGCGCGACGTGTTCTACCTCGATACCGCCGCGGCCCGACGCACGCACGACGAGCTGCGCCTGCTCCAAGAAACCGACGACCTGGACGGGGCTGAGGCGCTGATGGTCGACCTCGCGCGCGATCGGGACTTTCGTCGGCCGCGCAAGGGATATGGCTCGTCCTATGCGCCTGGCCTCGCACGGGCCGATCTCGCCGCGCAACATCAGGCGCTGATGGGGGCCCTCGACGCGTTCAGAGCCGCGGCCGATGCGGACCTGGCGGCCAGCGTCCAAGGCGTCTTGCGCGGCAGCGTGTTGGCCTACGAGGCGCTGAAGGCGAGGTCCGGGGCGTTGGACTTCCTGGACCTGCTGGTACGCGCGCGTGATCTGGTCCGCGACAACGACCGCGTCCGGCGCGACTTCCAGGCGCGCTTCGCGTGCCTGTTCGTGGACGAGTTCCAGGACACCGATCCGCTGCAGGCCGAGCTGCTGGTGCTCCTGGCCTCGAGCGATCCGGACGAGCGCCTGTGGACGCGCGTCGTGCCGACGCCGGGTAAGCTGTTCATCGTCGGCGACCCGAAGCAGTCGATCTATCGCTTCCGGCGCGCGGACGTCGGCATCTACCAGCGGGTGGTGACGCAACTCACGGCCGCGGGCGCCCGCCATGTGGTCCTCTCCACCAGCTTTCGCAGCGTCCCCAACCTGCAGGCCGCGGTCAACGCCGCCTTTGGGCTTCGCATGCGCGAGGACGTGGACACGTTGCAGGCGGCCTACATCCCGCTGGAGAACTGGCGGCCGGCACTCGGCGACCAGCCGTCCATGGTCGCGCTTCCCGTGCCTCGGCCGTACGGCCTGCGGCGGGTTTCGCAGGCGGCGATCGAGCGGTCGCTGCCCGACGCCGTCGGGGCGCTGATCGATTGGATCTTGCGTGAGAGCGGCTGGCAGGTGACCGACCGCAGCGGGGACCCGCGGGGCGTGCGGCCAGGTGACGTGTGCGTGCTCTTTCGGCGGTTCGTCAGCTTCGGCACCGACGTCACGCGACCGTATCTCGACGCGCTCGAAGCGCGCGGCATCACGCACGTGCTGGTCGGCGGGCGAGCGTTTCACGACCGCGAGGAGATCGAGACTCTTCGCGCGGCGCTGGCGGCCATCGAATGGCCGGACGACGAGCTGTCGGTCTTCGCGACGCTGCGCGGCGCGCTGTACGGCATCGGGGACGAGCCGCTGCTCGAATACCGCCACCGGTTCCCACGCGGCCTGCATCCGTTCCGCGTGCCGGCGGACCTGCCCGAGCGCCTGGCCCCGATCGGCGAGGCGCTGGAACAGCTGGCGCGGTGGCACGTGGGGCGCAATCGCCGTCCCGTGGCGGAAACGGTGACCGATCTCCTGGGTGCGACGCGGGCGCACGTGGGGTTCGCGTTGCGGCGGGGCGGCGAACAGGTGTTGGCCAACGCGCTGCACGTCGCGGAGCTGGCCCGCCAGTACGAACGGAGCGACGGCCTGTCGTTTCGGGGATTCGTCGAGGCGTTGAAGGAGGCGGCGGCCGCCGGCGATGCCCCGGACGCGCCCATCGTCGAAGAGGGGGGCGACGGCGTGCGGCTGATGACCGTCCATAAGGCCAAGGGCCTGGAGTTCCCCGTGGTCGTGCTGGCGGACATCACGGCCAAGCTGGCCACGCCGGATCCGTCTCGACACCTCGACGCGGAGAAGGGCCTGTGCGCCCTGCGCATCGGTGGGTGGTCGCCGTGGGACCTCGTGCACCAGCAGGCCATCGAGCAGGCGCGCGACGTCGAGGAAGGTGTGCGCCTGGCGTACGTGGCCGCCACCCGCGCGCGCGACGTGCTGGTGGTGCCCGCGGTCGGCGACGACGAGTTCCCGGGCGGGTGGGTGAGCCCGCTCAATCCGGCGTTGTATCCCCGGATGGGCGCGAGGCGAACGGCGGAGGTCGCGGCCACGCTTCCAGCCTTCTCGCGCGACTCGGTGCTGGAGCGACCCGACGGCGCGCTGGCCGACAGCCACACCGTCAGCCCCGGCCTTCATCGGATTGCCGACGAGGCAAACGGAGGCACCCATGATGTCGTGTGGTGGGACCCGGCGGCCTTGTCGCTGGACGCCCCTGCACCGCTGGGCCTGCGGCGACACGAGATCATCGCCAAGGACGTCTCCGAGGACGTGGTGGCGGTAGGGCTCGATCGGCATCGCGCCTGGGCGGAGGCGCGCACGGCCACCCTCGCCCGGGCGGCGGTGCCGTCGGTTCGCGTGATTACGACCACGGAGTGGGTCGCCGACGAGGACGTGGGCGCCGTTCCTGCGCTCGACAGCCCGTCCGACACTGTCGAGGTCGTGGCGCTCCGTCGCGACGGCGCGCGGCCCCCGGGCCCACGATTCGGGTCGCTGGTGCACGCCGTCCTGGCCAACATCCGGCTGGCGGACGAGCAGCCGGACCTCGCGTCGGTTGCGCGAACGCAAGCGCGCGTCGTCGGTGCAAACGCCGACGAGGAGGCCGCGGCCATCGGCGTGGTGGCCGGCGTAGTGGGCCACGCCGTGTGGACGGATGCCCGGCGCGCCGAGCAGGCTGGCGTGCCGTGGCGTGTGTGGCGCGAGACGCCCGTCACCCTGCAGGTTGGCGACTCGATCCTGGAGGGCGTGGTGGATCTGGCCTACCAGCTCGGCGAGATGGTGACCGTCGTGGACTTCAAGACGGACCGCGCCGTCGCGCCCGCGCTCGATCGCTACAAACGGCAGGTGGCGGCGTATGCCACGGCCTTTGGCCGCGCCACCGGCAAGCCGACCCGCGCGATTCTGCTGCAGGTCTGACCGGGACAGGAAGTTCGTGCATCCTACGAATAGGTGCGCGCTGCACTGCGGAGGGTGACGTGACCGCGCGGCGGATCAGCCGAGCGCGCTGAGGCGCGCATCCAGATCCCGAATCGCGTGCTCGAGCATCGCCCGGTGCGCGGGCGCGCACGCGACCTGCAGATCGGCGAGGGCTCTCGACCGCGCGAGCCCCAACGACGCGCGCTCGGCTTCGATCGCCGGGTCCAAGACGGGCCCGCCCGATGAGGCGCGTTTGGCCAGCGCCTCCTGCTGCTGATCCTCGACGGCCTTGCTCTCCCAGCCTCGTGCCATATCGTTCTCGCGCCTCTTGGTCGGTCGGAATCAGGCCGGCGCCGAGTCGAACCGGAGCCGCATCCGGAACTCGCGATGCAGCAGCCACATGTTCATGCCCAACTGCACGAAGACGGCCGCGGCGGAGATGTACCACACCCAGAGCAACGAGAAGCCGGGGCTCGCGGAAAGCCACAGCACCGGCACGGCGATGAGCAGCATCCGCGTCGCCGACGTGAGGAGCGAGGGCAGCGTGTTGCCCATCGCCTGGAACATGCTGGAGCTGACGAAGATCACGCCGGACGCCACGAAGTTCCACGCGGCGACGTGCAGATACTCTTCGCCGGCTCGGATGACCTCCGGGTCGTCGGAGAAGATGCGGATGAAGAATGCCGCCGCCAGCCATGTGATGGTGGCGAGGACCAGCA